>Ga0265298_10007741_pt1 | contig 12995 bp, 7 predicted proteins | sample AusTroGonzalo_MG_3_FD_193486 | JGI IMG/M metagenome (GOLD analysis project Ga0265298, IMG submission 193486) | Bovine rumen microbial communities from tropical cattle in Woodstock, Queensland, Australia - Gonzalo_01 | ecosystem: Host-associated > Mammals > Digestive system > Stomach > Rumen ... | reverse complement strand
GCAGTAGCTTCTTGCGACCACACAGAACCGCTATGTTGCGCGTCAATCGCCTGTACCGCCACATAGATCGTCGCAGGCGCGTAGGAGCGCAAGTCAATCGTATATTTATGCGTGCGTCCCATGTTGCCGTCCATGAAATTACGACGGCTACCGTCTGCATTCGCATGCGCCATGAGGATGTCATTTCCGCCCGCCGTAGTACCGATACGGAGTGCGTAAGTCAGGTCGCTCACCGCGGTCTTGTCATCTGAACCGTTACCCCATGTGACGGTCAAGATTCCGTCTTTGTACGACAGCGTAGGAGCGGCAGGCGCTGTAGGACGAGCGTTGACAGTTGCATCCGAAAGGGCGTAGGACGGCGTCGTACCGGACCAAATACCGCTGATCCAGAGCGTCTGTTTGCCGTCGCCGTTCAGGTCTTCGGCATTAACCAGCAGATCCTCGAGACTGCTGTAGGCGTCAAAAGAGCCGAAAGATGCCGGAGCCGCAAACTGCATATTGTCGCTACCTCGTAGCCATACCAGTTCGGGCGTTTCGGAGAACGAATAATACGAACCTAAAGTCGTATTCATATACTCGATCTTGGCGCGCAACGCCAGCAGGTCGTAATTGCCGTCGCCGTCGATATCTTGCAGCGCGCTGAACCATAGGCTGTTACTGCCGTAGTTCTGCTCCGACACCTTGGTGAACTTGCCGTTGCCGTCGTTAGTAAAGAAACATGTATAAGCATATCCCGTGCTGTTCTTCGCGGACGAGAAAGTGGCTAATATATCCACGTCTCCGTCTTTATCGAAGTCATAGCAATAGACGAGCTTATCCACCGTCGCGTTCTCGTATAATGTCGTCGTCACAAACGTATTCGTGCTCTTGTCGAAGATCGAGGTGTACAGGATGGATCCCGGGAAAATGAAGTCCGTCACGCCGTCGCCGTTGAGATCCACGGGAATAACGGCTCCGTTGGTCTGAGTCCATACCCATTTGCCGTTATCCATATTGGTGTAGATGACACCCACTTTCTCGTCGATGAGGTCCACTAATCCGTCACCGTTCATGTCTATCGCGTGAGTGGGGGCATCAATCTCCGGTCCTATACCCGGCGCTTTTTGAACATCCCGTGCATGGCGTTTGGGGGCGTGAGCCAGACACGCGCCGCCTAACTCCAGCGTGTAGGTATAGCGCGACACATCGCCCAAGGAATACTTCTGCGGATTCTGATATTGGTCTAACTCTTCCGGAGTCATCTGCTCCACAAACTCATCCCAGGTGAAGACTTGCATCTGCTCTTGGCGGAACGAACCGCCGGGCAGTTGGTACATAATGCTGCCGTAATTGGCATACCCGGACGTAAGAGGTTCGCTTCGTTCAAGCGATATATAATCCGGTCGGCCGTCACGGTTGATGTCCATGTTGGTAACCGCTATCGCTCTGTCTATCATCGTGAAATCGCTTGCCTGACTCAGATAGAAACTGCTCCTGGTCGATAGGTCCGGCTTGCCGTCATGGTTCATGTCCTCGATATACACAGGCGCTGTATCAAACTCGCGGTCGCGGGTGTCCAACACGGTCGTGCCTCCGAGGTATTCTACTGTGCCGAAATGATCCGAGTAGTCACCGCTCGCCCATAACGAGATACGCGTGTCGCGGCGAGTGTTGTAATCCCATTCGTCGCCGTCGTACGTAACTTCCGTTGTGATGGATGCCACTTGTTTGAGACCGTTACCGCTGAAATCGTACATCAACGCGGCATTCGGCAAATAAATCTTGCGGCGGTGATAGGTCACATACCCGTCGAAGAGACCGGTGTATTTCCTATCATCTTGATACGGATTAAGGATCACATCCCTGCCAAATACGCCATAGACAATAACCGTGTCGCCTTGCCGCAACTGCAAATTATTAACGAACGGCTCGCGGTCGACATACAGCGTTCGATAGGCCTCCAAACTCGTGCTGTAACTATATTCTCCGTTCTCCATCACTCTAAAGGACAACTGCCCCGCGCCCTGCTCGACATCGTAGTCCAAGAGGCCGCTGAAGATGCCCCGAACGGCGTAGGCCTCGCCGGGTACCGCGTCGTCCCATTTGATCTCATTCCATTCGGGAATGGACAATATATCCGGCGAATTGTTGTCAAACTCAAAGAGCGGCTTGATTGTCACACTCTCCGTGATATTCGTCAGCGGATGATCCCAGCCGACGAATGTATGGTACTTGGCGGTCGGGTTCTCCGGTGCTACCGCATTGCCGCCGATAAGGATGAACTGCGGGTCACCTATCGGTTTATTGAATATATCGACAAACACCACTTTCACATACCCTTCCGGCACACAGTCCTCTTTCAGCTGCCACAACGGTTTAATGGTCAAATCGCTATGTACGTTCGTAAAATCCGTATCCCAGCCCGCGAAGAGCTTGCACTCATTCGCACTCTTCGGATCACTTGGCGCTACGGCATCGCTGCCGGCCTCCACATCCTGCGTACTGATCGTCTGACCGTCTTCGCCCAGGAACACGACCGTAAAATGGTCTAAGGGCTGGCACTCCGACGCAATAGAAACGATATAGACAACGCTCTCGGAAGTAACATTGACATACAGCGAATCCGTACTTCCCGTCCATCTGACGTGCGTACCCTCTTGTTTCAGCGCTCCGCTCGAGCAAGAACTGCCGGCAAAATTGACGGCGTCCGTTACGGTATGGCAACTGAAAACTAAATTATAGAGCCAAGTCCGATTTAGGATAGTAAAACCGGTGTTCTGCTTCAAGCCCAATACGGTTACCTCATCTTTCACCGTTGTGCGGCGAGTCGACGTACTCAGCGTAAAACCGTTGACCGTTATTTCTCCCAAGCCCGTCTGCTTGTCCCACTCTTTTGCCGTCAGGGAGAAGAACACTTTCTTGATCGGACGAACGTCCATATTGTCCATTACTTTGGCCGTCGACTGATCCCATCCCTCAAAGCAATCATCGTCTATCGTCGGAGGCGTCACGCTGCTCCCTGCCGTCACCTTTTCGCTCTTCAGCACTTTGCCGTCGAAGTCATAGAACGTAACGGTCACTTGGTTGTCCGTGGTGTCCGAGATAACCGTAATGCCGATAAAACCGTCCACATCGATGGTGTTATTTCCGTCTTTGCGGTCGTTGATCCAATTCATTTGCCGGTTCTCTCCCAGCCAAATCACTTGCTTCTCTTTTAGAACCAATATTCCGGCGTCCGGAGTCTCGGCATTGAAGAATCCCTCTGCATTCTCCGCACTACAGAAATCGAAAACAACCTTGCGCATTTTATACGGCGATTCGATATGAAGCGTGTTGTTGAAATGGAAATACAAGTGCGGCGAGCAACCGTCCGTGTAATATCTCGGCGTCGATCCGTTGCCTTTTGAGAAGGACAGGGTCTTGCCCTCTTTGGTATAACTTGCGTCCGAGAATTCATCGCCGTTGCCGTAGCCTTCAAATTCAAACCACTCGGCGATAGTCACTTCCGTCGTGTCGTTGTACTTGCTCTCGTCCTCCACGATAGGAGCGGCTTTTTCGGAGTACGTCACCTCAAACGAGACGAAACGCCCAACGGCGGAAAGGGTAGCGCTCACGTTATCCGCGATTCCTTTCCATGTCACCTTCGTGCCGTCTGCCGTCACTTTGCCTGCACTCCAGGAATCGTTCACTAAGTTACTTGCCTGCGAATTGGCATATAAGGTCATCACCACTTGCTTCAACTCGTAGCCTTCTGCGACCGCGATCTTCATCGTATTGCCGCTTACGACAGCGATCGTACTCTGCGAACTGTTCCAACTCGGTGCACTCGCTCCTTCGCCCTGCGCGAATGTCACGGTCACACCTTCTTGCGTATAACTTGTCACGCCGTCGCCGTCGTCCAGACCTTGCGCCGCCGCCCATTCGCTTGCGCTAAACGTCACTGTTGCTGCCTGCATCACTACTGCCATCAGCAGCGTCCATGCCATAAATAAGAATTTTTTCATAAATATGAGTAATTATTTTTTCGACACCTTTGCAGCGCAAAGGTACTCTACCTCACCTCCTGACCGATAGCATTGTAGGTCTTGTCGTTGCGGAGGATGAAGAGTTGTCCGTTGCGGAGAATTTTCCTGCTATCCGGTTTTTGTGGTACGTCTCCCGTCGAAGGTGAGGCGTTCTCTATGTCGGTAGGAACATCCTTCACTACGATAGTAGCGTAGTAGACGCTGTCGCATCCATGTACGGTAAGATACGGATCCTCGAGATGGAAGGTACCGGCGGCGGTTGCTTGGAACTCCTTGCCACGGAAGAGCATTGATTTGCCTACGTAGAGCGTGTGCTCTTCATGGAACTCGTAGGCAGGCAGCACGTGTAGAGTGAGGGTGACCACCGAGTCATATCCCAGATGGTTAACGATGGTACCCTTATAGGTGCCCTCTTCGTTGAGTCCTGCGAACGGTGCCTCGGTCATCGCTTCATTGGAGCAGATCGTTCGCTCCCATTCCGCGAACGAGCGCATAGAGTCGCGGAACTGCTGCACAGAGATGAAGAGCCAGTCGTTCCACTCGGAAGTGCTTTTAGCGCCGGTGAAGCCCTCATCGCCATGGTTGAGGTATCGGACGGGATCGGCAGAACGATGAATCTTATACGCGTTTCGCGCCGTATGGGTGCCTGAAGCCGAGATCTCTATCGTCTGCGCGTCTGCAGAAAGGGCCGGAGTAGCTGAATAGACAGGCCAAGAGCCCGTTTTCTTCAAATTGAAATAGTACGCGCCGGAGAACATGTTCATCGTAAAGACATTGCCGTTTTGGCTGACCGGCGTCATCGTCCAACTATAGAACGGTTCGGTCACCGCCTCCAATTGGGTATCGTTATTGCCCAGGAAGATATGATTCTGCGGATGGTAGATATAATATCGTCCTCCGGCCGTCGGGTTTTCGCCCTGCCAATGAATATTCTCCGCGTTGGTATTGTAGGTCCCAGGCTCGTAGGTGCGTTTCTCGTAGGTGAACTCAACCACAACAGGCCAGTGATCGGCAAGCGGTTCGCCGCTCTCGTTCACAAACGACACGTCCTGCAGGTAGTAATTGGCGGAGATGGTGTAGGCGCTGGATATATTATTGATATACAGCACTTTATCTACTACTTCGCCTTTCTGATAACCGAGGTCACCCACCATCAAAGCCTCTGAGCCGAACTCGGGGAACACGCCGTTGTACTCTTTCTCTACCCATGCATCGGTGACGGTAAAACGGCCGTCTTCCTGCAGGGGGTTGAAGAAATTATCGATGATTTTGTCGCGTGTATAGCGGCTATTGGTATCTCCCATCACGATGATGGGGTTGCCGTTGTTGGAAGAGAGGATCATGCTGGCCAATTGGCTCCACTGGCTCCAACGGGCAGCCAGGTCATTGTCGCTACATTCGGCATCCATATGCACGATGTAGAGGTCGATCGTGACCGTATTGTTAATCTTCACCTGATAAAAACGGAAACCCTTGTCAATCAGTTCGTCAGCGCCATCACTGAATTTTCCGTATTTCTTATTCCATCCGATGATTTGCTCGTTGAACGCCGAGAATCCGTCTCTCTTCCAAAGAAGGTTCATACCATCGGTGTCGAACGAGATGTCTGCCTTATAGTTACTCATCGATATGCCGCCACGGTACGTACCATGATCGTAGTCCGTCATGTACTCCATCAGTTCGGTGTCGTAGTTGAAATCCTCACTCAGGGCAATGATGTCATATCCCATCGTGGCGAGTTTTTGGGAAATAGCCGAGGACCCTTCTGCTCCGTGTCCGTCCGGATTAAGCTGGATGCCAAGAATCTCTTTCGGCAGCCCGTCCACATTCATCGCGGCCACGTTGAACGTGTTTTGTGCCTGCGCTCCACAGAGTAAAAAGAGGAATATCCCCGTAAATAACTTCTTCATAAATTTTATTTTTTCAATTTAAAAACGCTGCAAAATTACAACTTTTTTTGCATATGTGCAAGAAAAAAATAGAAAAATAAACAAAATACTTGCATATGTCAAAAAAATGTAGTACTTTTGCACGCTTTTTATTGCAAAAGCGTTTTGATATGAAGTATTTACTGAAAATAGTGTTTTTGACCATCTTGTGTTGCACTTGTGGGTTTGTTTATGCGGAGGAATCGGCGTATAATGCGAAGCAGGTCAAACTGACCTATCAGGGTTTCCCGTATAAGAAGACCACTTGTGCCGATCCGCTGTACGAAGCCGGATCGGTCATTACTTTGCCTTCTACGGTTCCTTCCAAGGACGGCAAAATCCTCAAAGGTTGGACCTACACCGGTGCTTTCTACGAGCCGGGCGCTTCGTTCACGCTTCCTGAGACCGATGTTGTGCTCGAGCCGGTTTGGCAAGATGGATCTGGAATAGAGAGTGTTCAGGAGTCAGATGTCAGCATTCAGAAGATTATTCGGGACGGACAACTCCTTATCCTCCGTGACGGCAAAGCCTACAACGTGCTTGGAGCGATGATTGATAATTGATAATTGATAGTTGATAGTTGATGAAAAGGATTCTATATATAGTATTATTCATTAGTTGGGCGGTGAGTGTGTTGGCGGTTCCTGCGCGGCGGGGATGGCAGACACGGATGCAGCCTGACGGTTTGACGATCGAGATTCAGGTTGTCGGCGATGAGTATTACCACTATACCGTAAATCGTGCAGGCGAATGTGTGCGAGAGAACGAGAACGGTTTCTTTGAACTCGTCGGACCTGCACCAACGGAAGAGCAAGCCCGTATACGCCGTGCGCAAGGCGTCGCTCGCCGTCAGCGCGAACACGACTTCGGCACAACGCCTAATCTGGCACCCAAAGGCATTGTGATTTTGGCGAACTTCGCGGACCTGAAGTTTGACGAAGAGCACACGCAAGCGGTGTTTGACGAGTTATGCAATGCCGAACATTGCACGGTCAATACCTACGAAGACGTCCAATATCCTTCGGCGGCGGAGTATTTCAGTTCGCAGTCCAACGGAACCTATCGTCCGCAGTTCGATGTGTTCGGTCCCGTGACGCTGAGCCATGAATACGCCTATTATGGCAAGGACAAAAGCAAAGAAGGCGACGATCAGTATGCGGCGACGGCGGTTGTCGAGGCTTGTATATTGGCAAACGAGCAGTACTCGGATCTGGATTTCGCCAACTACGACTCCGACAATGATGGCGATGTGGACTTCGTCTATGTCATCTACGCGGGTTTGGGACAGGCTGACGGAGGAGATGCGAACACGATTTGGCCGCATAACTGGACCGTGACCAAGGCGATCAAGAGAGGCTATTGCACCTACAATAGCAATCAGCGTATCTTGGACGAGAAGCGCGTGGAGAACTATGCCATGTCGGCGGAGTTGTCTCGTGAGGGGCTTGGCGGTATCGGTACACTGTGCCATGAATTCGGACACGTAATGGGTTTGCCCGATTTGTACGACACCAACTACGGCGTCAATTACGACGACTACCTCACGCCCAACGATTGGGATGTGATGGATCAAGGCGCTTATGGCGGAGACGGACACTGTCCGCCTAACTACGACCCGTGGGAGAAATATTTCTTCGGATGGGTAACGCCTGTGAACCTCGGTAATTCCTCGCAACAAGTGACGCTGGGCGCAAACGGGACGAAGGACTATAATGTGTATCAGATCAACGCCAGCGGCGAGTTGAAAGGAGCTACGACCGCAGGGCTGAGTTTTTATATTGAGAACCGCCAACAGCAGGGCTGGGATACCTACCTTCCCGGACACGGTTTGGTGATTTGGAAGGTGGATTTCAACGCTTCGGATTGGCAGAACAATACTCCCAATAACACCGCCAATAAACCGCGTTTCACCATCGTCTCTGCCTATGGCACCCAAATAGCCAGCAAAGCAAACGGCGTCAATAACCCCTTCCCCGGTGGTATGAATGTCACATCGTGGAGCGGGCTGGAAAACAAACCGCTGATGAACATTGTCGAGGCAGACGAGGTCATATCGCTCCTTTATATGATCAATCCCGAGATGCATCTCGTTCAGTGGATGGCGAATGGCGAACTGGTTGCTCTTCAGGCGTACCCGAAAGATGGCTCGGGCGAGTTGCATGCACCTTCGCAGACTTTCGAGCCATGTGCCGGAACGACGTTTATCGGCTGGACAGCCAATCCCGATTGGTGTGACCCGTTTGAAGACCCCGATGACCTCTTTACCGACTCCAACGGCAAAGTGACACAGTCTATTACTTATTACGCATTATTCGAATAAATGAAACGAACTATCTCTCACCTTTCGGTATTATGTCTGTTTCTTTTCTGCGCGACCGTTAGCCGGGCAGAGTTGTCCTATTTGTACACGTTTAGCCTGAGCGATATGACCTTCTCGGATGGTAACCGGATAGGCCGTTTCAATGACGATAGTTTGGTGTATCGATGTTCAGCGGCCGAGTTCGGAACTGGATGTGGCCAATTAGCGGCGGAACTGAAGGATAAGGACGATTCATTGACTATCAGCCCGGCTATTCATAAGTTAAGCGAGATAACGGTTAATTTTTATCCTAATGCGGTACGGGACAAACTGAAAGTGTATGTCTCAACGAATGCAAGTGATTGGACAGAGGCTACTTATACGAATTATTTTAGCGGCTCTGTGAAGGCGATTTTCCCGTCAGGGGATTATTTCGTCAAGATAGTTAATACGAAAAACTCAGAAGCGGTCTACGTTCGCAGTATCACTTACGGCATCAGGGACTGTAACTGCCAACTATATGTCGCGCCGTAATGAAGATAGCTAACGACATATTGATTCCCGAACTCGCGCGGTTGCTACGCGAAGAGAAAGAGGTGCGGTTTACCCCCTCCGGCGTCAGTATGAGGCCCTTCATCGAAGGAGACAAAGACAGCGTTGTTTTAGCGGCGATGAACCGATCTCCGCGAGTCGGAGACATCTTGCTCGCGCAAGTTGAAACGCTTTGCGGAAACAAGACCTATGTGTTGCATAGGCTGGTACGTATCGAAGGGGAGAAATTGGTGTTGCAAGGCGACGGCAACCTGTCCGGAGAAGAATATTGTGCTGCTGCCGATATCATTGGCCGTGTTGTGCGGATCGAGAGCCCGAAAGGACACCGCAAACCCCTCACGCGAGGCCGTCTATGGTTCGCCCTCAAACCCTGCCGCAAATGGCTATTGAAAATTTATCGCCATACATGGCTTAAAATGTATAAATGAGTAAATGTGAAAATGCGTAAATGATAAAATGTTTTTATGAAAACGATTGAAGGATTTAAACTACGTAAGTTAGGTAACGAGTATATCTTGGTGGGCGAATCGATGGCGCTCATCAATTTCAACAAAATGATCACGCTCAACGAGACCGCTGCTTTTCTATGGGAGCGCGCGGCGGAGTTGTCTGCTAATAATGGCGCATTTTCTGTCGCTGAACTCTGCAAAGCGCTCTGTAATGAGTACGAGGTATCTGCATCCCAAGCGATGACCGATGTCACGGCTACCGTCGATTCCTGGAAAGAAGCCGGAGTCATTGATGATTGATGATTGACAAAACGGTCTTTTTTTAAGAAACGCTTACACCTTATTATTAATCGCACGCGCGAAAGCTGTAAAATTTGCACAATTCAAAGAATTGTATTAATTTTGCACGTTTTTTGGGGCTTATTTAGCAAATTTTTTTGCGAAATACCTTAAAAAACGTGCATTTTGTAATATTGACTTTGCAAACAAATAACAAACATTTATAAACAAAAATTTTAAGTAATGAAAAAGATTTTCTTTTTAACACTAATCGCCCTGATGGGCATTAGTCAAGCTTGGGCAGAGAATGCCAAGAAAGATCAAGGTACGTGGGAAGGAAGCCGTGATTGGACAGGTCCTCATGCATCGTTCCGTGTTGACGGAGATAATGCAAAAGACGGTAATCACTTGGATGTATCTAAAAATGCTGACCAGGTTATTACATGGACTGTTGATGAGGGTTATGTGATCAATGTGACGGCCATTAAAATTAAGATTGGTCACTCTCTGATTGTTCATGGCGGAACAAGTTGCGATATCTATCTGAATGGCGAGAAAGTATGGAACGTCGGTACGACCACAGGTAGTGAAAAAGAATTCTCGGGCTATAATTTAGGTGCAGATGGTTCTTTTACGCTTAAGTTCTCCACGAAAGCGGACCTTTACTATATCGACATTACGTATGATATTACTCCGATTACTTATTATGTGGCTTTCCACGGAAACGGCAATAACGCCGGTGAGATGGAGAATCTGGCCATCAAGTACGATGAGACCAAAGCGCTGACCGAGAATGCGTTTGCGCAGAATTATACGTTCACGTATGACGCAAACGGAGGAAGTTGCGGTACGGATTCCGAAGAGGCGAGATACACTTTCGAAGGCTGGGCTATGGCTGCTGACGGTGAAGTCGTTTATGCAGACAAGGCAGAGGTGAAGAACCTGACCTCTGAGGCAGACAAAGTGATTGACCTCTATGCTGTTTGGACTCCGAAGAGCCTTACACTGCCGACACCGAGCAAAGAGGGTTCGATATTCGACGGCTGGTATGACGCAGACGACAACTATGTCGGTAAAGCCGGCGATGAACTTGTTCCGACCAAGCATCTGGACCTCACCGCTAAATGGGCAGACAAGCTGACCCCGATGTTCGTGCTGGACAAGAGCGAGATCGAAATCGGCGAAGTTGCCAAACTGACGCTTGACAACGTAGATGAGCCGAGTATCGCTATTCTGCCGGAAGGTATCGTTGAGTTCGATGCCGAGAAAGGTGAGATCAAGGGTATCGCTGCGGGTGACGTCGTTATTGCTATCAAGCAGGAAGTAACCGGTACGATCGCCGGCAAAGAGGAAGAGCTGAAACTGACAGTGACCAAGATCACTCCGTCGTTTGCAGTAGTGCTGGCTGGTGTAGAGCAAGACGCTATTGCCTTGAACCCGGGTCAGAAGGCGGCTGTAGAATTCAATACCAATTCGGACGGCGATGCAGAGGTAACTTTGAAGGAAGGCGCTGAATACGCGATCTTCAAGGACGGCGAAGTAGAGGCATTAAACGCAGAAGGAACCGCTAAGTTCTTGGCTACCCTGCCGGAGACCGAGACCTACAAAGGCGCAACGGCTGAGTTTACCGTAGCTGTTGCTCGCGCGGCTGAGGCTGAGGATTGCTACATGGTACTGGAAGACGGTGAGCAGAGTATCGGCGCATACAGCAATAACGGAGGTTTGGAATATGATCTTCCGGCTCCGGGTACAAAACTGATCGTTAATTTGTGGAAAACCAATCTTGCTACGAATTCAATCACTATTTACGGCTATGATAAAGATAACAATGAGAGCACTATCGCAACGTATGATGCCGGAGACTTGTATACAAGTGCCCATGAGTATCAAATTGCTATTTCCGAGCAGATAGTACGCATTAAATTCAAAGCGGGCGGTACGCTGAATAAGTATTTCAGCAACGCACGTGTAGTACGCAAAGGTTTCCTTGAGGCAGAGAACGTTGCCTTTACCGTAAAGCCGAAAGCAGACGGCGAGAGTGCGCTCGTGGTTAAGTACAGCATCGCTAACGGCGGTGACCTGAAGATTGTTTGCGATAACGACTTGTTCACGCTTGACAAATATGTCATCGCTGACGTAGATTGCAAGAACGGCGAGGCAAACATTCCGGTTCATTTCGCAGCACAGACCGAAGAGGGTGAGCACGTAGCGAACGTAACGATCTATAACGGCGTTTACAGCAAGTCTCTCACAATCACCGCTAAGGTAGAGAAAGAGACCGAACCCGAAGATCCGGAGGATCCGGAAGACAAGCGTCTGGAGGATAAGGTCATATGGGAGCCTGAGACATTAGCTATTGATGTAAAAGAAGGTCGCAAATTCCTTGATATTTCTGTCGAGTCCGGTCGTGATTTCACTATCGAGAGCACCGATGAAGACATCGCACGTATTGAGGAAGAAGATGGATTATACTATCTCGTTCCGGTATCGGCTGGCGAAGTAACCATCAAAGTGAATGTAGATGGCGATGAGACGTACAAACCTGCTCACAAATGGATTGAGTTCACGATTACTGACAACGAGAGCGGTACGGGCTGCGAGAACGTAGAAGACGCTGTGAAGGCTGTCAAAGTACTGCGTAACGGTCAGATCTTCATTCTCCGTGACGGCAAGGTTTATACCGTTTCCGGTCTCCGCGTAGAGTAAAACCATTGTCACAATAACTTTTCAAGAAAATCGCTCTTCGGAGCGGTTTTCTTTTTGTGTTTCAACCATCAATACGTGGTTAATCCCTGATATTTTCGGGCGTGCGGAGGAGGTCTATTGGGTGATTATTGCGTGATTATTGCGTGGTTATTGTGTGATTCGATGCAATCTTTGTAAACAAAGCAAAAATATTCCACCAACATATGTTTTAAAACATAAAATAGGTCATTTATTAAGAATCGGCTACACCTTATTATTAATCGCACGCGCGTACGCGCATTTATTTGCATATTCGAAATAAAAATATTAATTTTGCACCCGATTTTGGGAATTGTGGCTAAGAAAATGCACATAGAATCTTAAAAATCGTACATTTTGTAAAATTGAGTTTGCAAAAGTGCCAAAAGTGTCAAAAGTGTCATGCTAATTTTTTAAAAGAGCGACACAGCGACAATAGCGACACGCAAAAATAACGAATAATAGTACAAAAAGATATGAAAAAGATTAACAATGTAAGTAAATCGACCATGATGGTCACGAGATGGTCTCTGTTAAAGTCTAGGATTACCACGATGGACTCCCGACTTTGGTCCGTTATTACCCCTATGCTGTTCGTAGCATTCGGGCTTTTCGGCGTTAATGAGAATGCGTGGGGAGCAGATGTAACGTTTAATTCTACAAATTCTAATTTTAGTGGTTCTGCTCCTTATGGAATTACACAGGATAGTGTTACGTTCTCAATAAATGTCCCCAATTGGTACAATAGTGGGAATAATGG
>Ga0265298_10007740_pt1 | contig 12998 bp, 29 predicted proteins | sample AusTroGonzalo_MG_3_FD_193486 | JGI IMG/M metagenome (GOLD analysis project Ga0265298, IMG submission 193486) | Bovine rumen microbial communities from tropical cattle in Woodstock, Queensland, Australia - Gonzalo_01 | ecosystem: Host-associated > Mammals > Digestive system > Stomach > Rumen ... | reverse complement strand
ATAAGTATCATGATAGTAAGGCTCGCTGCCGTAGGGCGACCAATCCACGTCATACATCAAGCATGCATCTGGATCTTCTTGAAATATGTTCGATAGTTCAAATTCTATATCATCGATAGAAGCTGCAACAATGATTCGTTTCATGTACTTTCTCCTTACTGCCTAAGATATGCTTGACTGATGCCTGCGCTCCAAGGCTCGAAATATGCATCGGGGTCATATTTTGCAACTACTTCATCGAGTACTTCATCAATTTCTGTTTGTGATTTGTAGTTAACAAGAAGTTCAGATCTTATTTCGGCTTGAATCATTTCGGGATTTTCTTCCCACGGGCCTACTTCTACTACTGTGTACTCTTTCCAGGAATCATCGCCCTTCATTTTCTTTTTCATATATTTCTCAAGAGCAGCCCAGATATCTCTTTCAAGGCTCTGCGTATCAATATTTGTTGAAGCTGTTATTGTTTTAGGCTTTACTGTGAATTTTCTCATCAACTATTCTCCTTTGCTAATTTAGAATCGGGACACCGAGATTTGAACTCAGATCTTCCGACACCTGCGGACAGGTCTCAGCTGTTCTAACCGAACTTAAACTACGTCCCGACTGTGTTCTACAGCAATACATGTATTACGAAGTTAGCATCTACTTCCCACGCATCAATTGTTGAGCGAAGCATGATGTCTGGAATTTCTCGCATATCTGTAAACTGCTGTTCAGGTTCCCAATCGTCCCACTGTTCTTGAGAAAGATAAACATCGACTCTTTCCCACTCATTTGCATTTGTGTTTAAAAATTCTCTTAATGTCATCTTTTACCTCCTGCTACTACCTTGTTATCACATTTAACGAAGTAGTTAAAAATTGATGGAATCATTGCTCGTGTTATATCTATTCTCTCCATCAGATATTCAAGCAAACCTGGACCTGCTTGTCTTATAAATGATAACGAGTTTCTTGATGGCGCGATAATATCTTCTGCATACTTTCGGATAAGATGCTTTGTTGTGTCGTCTAACGGTACATAAGATCTCTTATCTTGACGTGAGAGATAGTCCGCTGTGTATTGTCTTGCTTGCAACTCTGTGCTGCTTCTAATTATTCTCTTCATGCTAACTCCTTAACCCTATCATATGACCTTCGCATTCGGGCGAGACGATAGGTCTAATATGTTTGACCAATAAATGAACCTTCTACATCAAATATAGAAGGTTCTGATTAATGTTTAGGTGTGAAGTTACAAAGTTGCAAACTCATTCCTATCAGTACACGGTATCTTGATATGCCCATCAGTGACACAGACAAGACGACCGTGTTCATTTTCAGCTTGATAGATCTTTTGTGGACTTAAGTATCCCCTTACAGTAATTCGTGTCTTGTCTTCAAAGATGTAAATTCTTATCGCCATTGTATTTCACCCTCCTGTTTAGAACTGACCTATGTTCGTGCCTAAACATACAAGGTGTAGCTGTCCCTGACAGATTTGAACTGTCGATGCAGGTGTCAAAGACCTGTGGCTTAACCGCTTGCCGAAGGGACAAAAATATAGTCAGCAGACGATCTGCCGAAACTGTTCGGATTGGTACCATGCCCGAATCCAATCCATCCGCATCTGCTGACTATAGCTTGAGCGAAGCAGGACTTGCACCTGCAGTGTTTTACACAACAAGATTAGAGACGCATTAAGACCCTACCTTGCAGCTAACTTGATTAGCTATTCGCTCAGGGGGTGCGGTGCATAGGGGTAATTATGCACCGCTTGTTACATTGAGAATGGTAACCTTGTAAGGTTATTGGGGTATATTGTTTTTCACTGATGGGATTCAGTGAGGGCACAGGACAGGGCTTGAACCTGTAAGTCTGATAGGTACTTGCTACTGATTTGGGACAGTAGCTCCTAGGATTTATCTTCCCCGTCATCGACAGTCGCGTATTATCCGTTCTACGGAGCACGTCTACTCCAACCGCCGCCTCTACCAATTCGGCTACCTGTGCAGGTTATAGTGAAATACACGAGGACTCCACTGTTGCGAGGCTTTGTCCCACGTTTCCTCTTCAAATCAGCTAACTCACTTTTACTACGTCATCGGCGTAGATGGCAAAGATTTACAGTTGACTAACTGATTTGGGCACCATGTATTTCACTAATGATGATTATGGCTCTTTCTTCACTTACATGCAAGTGGCCTTGGCACCCCCGGTCTCCAAACAAGTCTTCTCGAGATACTTGTTCCTTGCACACAGTCTGAAGCATTATCTTTCTTTGTGAGGCATCAGCCCATCGTAGCTCTCACATCAGCCTATCGCGACTTAGGCAATAGCTCAGGCAGGGATTCGGCACCCTGCATGATCAGGCTCGTCTTTACGAGTTACCGCATCCAAGGCCTTGGGAGGCCCATTCAGCAGAGATCATCTCAACCTGATCTGACCATTATTCCATTTGCGTCTACCTTTTCCGCCACTGAGCTCTTAAGCTGTACACTGTCCGCTTAACCGACTTGGCGCTCTTCCACCGCCTGACATGCGACCACGATGCATGGTTTCTATTCTCTTATACGCATATAAGAGCGGGTCTACCTCATGCAGGACTCGAACCTACGTTTTACGGCTATCGGAATTGAACACCGACTTCGCCCGGAGCAGGCCATCTCACTAGAGACCGTACGTGCTGTCCCCGTTACACTAATGAAGTACTAAAATCATAAGGTTTGCTGAGACGCTTTCGCGTAGACTTACTTTATTGAATGTGGCCTACATCTTTTATAGTAAGTGCTTAGCTGAGTAGCGCATTGACTAGTATCTCACTACTCCAACTTTCTCAAGGTCCTCCTACCAGCGGAGGGCGAGCCTTATGGTGCACTAATTAGCTTTCAGCTGCGCAACCTACTTGCTAACGTCATATCTTAAAAGTGCTGATACTCTTCGACCATGAGACTTATACATAAGCTTTTACCTGCGTAAAATGCAGGCGTCATGCTGCTCTTCCACCGCCGTCGACAAGGTGCTGAGAACAAAAGGACTCGAACCTCCAATCTGGACTATCCATCGATATCTTCGGATTTCAAATCGTATTTTACCAATTAAACTATGTTCTCTGGGCCCCACTCGAGGACTTTAACCTCCGGCACTCCAAAGGAACGCCTCATGCGGTCTTATCTGCTACTTAGTCCAGCCTCAGTTCTTGCGCACACGGAACCTATGGTGTCTGTTCACATTACGAGTAGTGGGGATGTTATTTTTTTTGTCGGTCTCTCCCGACTGTCACGGATTCCTGTGGAACTGCTTGTAATCTCCGTCATCATCACTGTACACTGTGTTCCACCTAGCGTGAGTTTAGCGTGTGCTGCATCCCTCCGGTCTCTCTACAATGGCTTTCCAACATTGTAACACATCTCGACTACTACCTTAGGTGAGGCACTGCCCCTCACATGATGAAGCCCCACTTATCGCTCCTCCTGATTGCTTCATCTCTACTTAACGTCTATCTACTTCCGCCACCAAGGTACGCTGTGATTATCGCTACAGCTTAAAACGCCGCTTGTCTTGCTTTTACAGTGAACAAAGAAAGCAGTAAAGAATGCCTCACTTCTTGAGTAGTTACGGGATTGAACCGTCTGTCCACCATGGACTTTCGCAAATGGTACGAATCATTTGCTTTCTGAAGGTCTCGAACCTCTTTCAGCCCTTTCTCCGTCGATACTCAGGCAGAGCACCGTTACTCAACTACTCATAAATATTATAACGATTTTCTGTTTGAATTAAAAGATACTTAACTAAATTATCGCACTATCTTATGATCTGCAGGGACAAGCAAGTCTCCGTATGCCTTTGCAGTAATGTCGTATATAGCTCCTTCATGAAGAATAGATTTAACCATGTCCATTTCAAGTGCTAATCTGTATACATCATTTGTGCAAGGCTTCTCGTTATCAAGCTGTTCATGATCAAGCTTGTGCAAAGCTGATGAAATGTGTTTTAACTCTTTGTAGTTTAAAGTGATTGTAGCTACCTGTGACGACTGACTAATTTCTCTTATGTTCATGTGCTTACCTCCTTCTTGGATTAGCTGACATATCCGAAATACTGATTAAGTGATGATTTGCTTGATAACAGCATGTAAAGACTTACTTCAGAATCTTCTGTTACATCGAACTTAGCTTCTACTACATAAGCAGATACGTTGTCCCACTGAACGTCGATGATATATTCGTGACCTGGAATGAAACCTAAGATATTAGGTCCTGCGTAAATGTGACCAGAAGTTGTAGTTACTTCAGATTCTTCTCTAATTTCTGTAAGTTCGGGGGCGACGATTTCTACCCTAGCGGGCGGAACCATCTTACCTTTATTTTTGCACTCATCGCATCTACGTGCCGGATCGCTTAAGTACTTAGCAACTACAGGCTTACCACAAATGGGACAAGGCCTATAGTGAATATCTGCGCAGTACTTAATCCTAGGTGATGATGCTTCGAATTGTTTTCCGCACTCTTTACAAATGTTAATTGACATATTTAATCCTCCTGCTTCTTGCATTTGATTTTTATGTGATATACTAATTATATGATAAAAGACAAAATTTGTCAATACCTATTTAGAAATATTTACATAGTAATTTCCGTCTTTTATCCTTAATTCTTTTACCATCCATGTAGCTAAGTCGCTGTTACCTGTGAAATAGTGTGCCGGACCTTCCCATAACACTTTTCCGGAATGGGCTGAGCAAACAATCATCTTAACATCGACTTGAGGCTGTATTACTGAATGCAGATCTCCGAGTCGACATTTGTATTTTGCTGTCATGCTACTCAATCTCCATCGAGATTATTCTGAAAGCTTTGGCGAGAATCTGAGCATCTTCGGATCTTCCTGCAAGTGTGAGATCGAGAACTTTATTCTTAAGATAGATCTCTGTTGTCTGCTTGCGTCTGTACTGATCACTTACATACTTAGCAGGGCGTTCGTTAATGAATACGTTCTTTCGCTCTGCTCTGTGCTCAACAGCTTCTTGAATCTTATTGTTGATCTCCTCAACAGCTTCTTCACGAGTAGCAGGTACTTCCTCGACAACAGGTTCTAGTTCTAGCTTCACTTCTTTGACCTCTTTCTTTTTCTTAGGACGAGTAACCTTAGTACCGAGCTGCGGCACACCGGTATAGTCAATAGGGCTACAATCTGTCAAATTTACGCAATAACAATCTGCTTTCACATCAAAGACGAGCGGATATTCGCCTTCCCATTCTTTAGCAATCTTAGCTAACGCCCAGAGTTGAATCTTTCCTCCGGATACTTTAAGACCTTTCTTACCGGGTGCAGGCTTCCTGAAAAATAAATGATTAGTTGTTGCGTCTACTTCTATTCTGTCAGTATCTAAAAGTTTATCCATATCATTAGCGAAGAGTATGTATCCTAAATCATGACCTTTAGACGAAGCCTCATAGTATCTTATTATAACATCGTTCATCTTGTGTTCGACCTCCTTTACACATATTAACGATTTTTAGTCATTTTGTTTCTTTTTCAAGCCGCTCACGCATGTAATCTCTTTCGAGAGCATCGAGACTAACAACGCAGCATTCCCCATGAGCACATCTAACATAGGCGTAGATATCATCGAGAGCAATTACTTCTCCCAACTTCTTGACTCCGACTCCAAAATAATCGGGCTTAGGGGCATATCTAGCTATATCCACTTTCGAGTCAACGTGATTAGCTACCCATTCGTATGCATCGCCATTCACAATCGCTGGATTAAATTTAACGTATGTTCCAATAGCAAACTGATCTCGATATGTATATTTGATAAGGCGATCTAACCCCCTATCGTCAAATATCAGACTATCAAACCCTTTTATACGATACTTAGTGTTGCCACTTTCGGCGCCTTTCGAGACCTCTGCGATCTCTATTATGAATTTATCGCCTACTTTGTATTTCTCACCCAATCGTTGTCCTCCATTTCTAGCTCAGCACCGCACTTGTAGCAATAATGATGGTCTGCGAGCTCTTTCACTTTGTATATTACCTCAAAATGATGGCAGAAAGGGCATCTTATATCATGAGATGCACTTCCCTTGTGTACCTTCCATTTCCCCTTAGGTCTTCCGTCCCTCTCCGGAATTTCATCAATCATGTTTCTGAGCAATGTAGCTGCTGTCGCTACGGACTCGATCTGATCAATTACATCTATTACTTCTTCGACGTTGACTAACTTCATAGACTCTTCTGTACCTCCGTTACATTTAGTTGCATTGTCGAGCAATACTTGCTCGAGCACAATTTCTAAATTGTGCGGAGAGATACAAGGTGTGTCGTAATCTTCGTCATGCGGACAGAGAACCTCTTTAAGTATCTCCACGTCTTTTCGCGTCATTCTCTCTTCTTTTCCTATCTTCCTCCATCAATTTAGCCCATGTCTTCGGCTTAGGGCATTGTCCGCAAGGAACCCAAACAACTGCTAATCCCTGAGGCCCCATTCTGCGCTGAATTACTGGATGACCTAAGTAGCAGGTTCCGGTTTCCAACTGATTATCTTTTAACTGCAGTACTTTGCAGTTAACGCAATCTCGCTTGCGCCTTGGTCTCGGACTCATTCTATAATGTCCTCCAACGATTCTAATTTAAAGTTGTACAAAGCGAGAAGCTGAATCTTCGCTAACTTATAGGCCTCTTCAACTGATGCTTCATTCTTAGCATGAATAAGTTTCTCGATTGTCCCTTCGAGGGTATGCTGAGTGTTTCCTATTGCAATGTGAATTTCGGGAATTTTAACCATATTCTACCTCCGGGCAAGTTCTTCTTCAATAAGCCGTTGATATCTTTGAAGCGCAGATACTGCAAGGATTATGCGCTCCTTCTTCCAATGGGCCATCAAATTATCTTCTTTATCATTGGCGATATCCATGAGATCTTTTGCAAGGGTATCACATTTCTTGTGTTCGTTCATCAGATCTAATGCTGTATCAGGCATCTACTTTCTCCTTTCTGTAAGGTTCAGGTATTTCATAGGGCATCCATGCTACAATATCCTGGTTACAAGCATAAGCTGTAGAACACTTAAAATGTTTACCTGAGTACTTAGAATCATAGAACACAGCTTCGTGAACTGATAACTTATCGTTCTTGTTTAGAGTTATCCATACTTTCTGACAGTCATCAGGTGTCAAGCAACGATTAGTATCAATTAAGTTATTGATAACAATTCGCTCGTCATCTTCCTCAGTTACCGGTACAGTATACAATGGATACCATTTAATTGCCATTCCTGATTTAAGTTTCATATTTAACCTCTTCTCATTGAAGCTCCGCACTTTGGGCAGAACTCGTAGTTTTGTCCCTCAAATATCGGCTTCTTACATACTGAGCATATTCTGTACTCTGGATTATCAACATCTCTTAGCCACTGGCCTGTAGCTGTTTTGTTCTCATCAGCTTTCTGAAGAACTGATGCCACTGCTGTTTCCGCAGTAACGGATCTTTTAGGTGTAGCTTGTCTCTGCTTAAAGTACTTGCATCTGAAATTCACAACGATATTTTCGCTGTCAGTGCCGAGCTCCTGCGCTTGCTGCTTGAGCATGTTCTCGACATACTTGCATACTTTGACGCTTTCGCATTCTTTACATTTGATCTGTTCGGCTAAAGTCGATTTAACTTCTGACATCTTTTCCATCTCCTTTTGAGTGTGAATCTAGTAATTTAACTGCGCGGCTCAACACATGATTGCAGAGCTGACCATCTGTCATGAATTCGTTGAGCACAACTAAGTCTTTTTCGAGACTTCGTGCAGTATCTGTATCTTCAATTCCGCAGTCCGGGTTGATTCTAGCAGCAAACAGTGCGTTGTTTAGGATATTAACTTCTTCTACAGCAAGTACAACAGTCGCTAAATTAGAATTCATCTCTTTTACATTCATAGATTACACATCCTTTCCGTTTATTAACTTAACACCGCAATTAGGGCAGTAGTTATATCGCATATTAGCGTAACGCTTTGTTTCATAATAACATTTCTGGCATATCAGCTGAGACTGCCCACCACCAAGAGGGACACTAAGCCATCGCCAAATTTCCTTAGGCGGTTCAATTGTCGGCGCTGCTTGTATCATCTTATATGTCGTACACTCTGTCCATGCTTCATCTTCAAGACCCTTCGGTCTCATGCTTTCAAGTAAAGCATCAGCATCAATTACTCTCATAACATCACTCCTTGTATCTTTCTCTGAGAAATGCAACACCTTCATCCATGAGCTCTTTCCTAGCGTTGATCTGATCAAGTGCTTCCTGGATTTCAGCATCATAATCAAACTTGAAACTTTCTGCGAAAGCTTCCTCAACTACTTGCATAGCTTCCTCGACAGTTACTCTCGGCACACCTACATATGTAAATCTTGATTTATTATAATTTGTGTTTCTACATATGCCGAATCCCCAAAATCCACAACTGCCGTAATCACCTTCTGCAAGACCGTGACGCAAGCATACCTTGCGCAAACTATCTTTGCTTATGCGATCTAAGCCATGCACATCGTACGCATAGGGGACCTCCCTATGTGTCTTCGCATCATCTTCTTTAGCATCGGGGCGGGTGTGATCAGATATCCAACCATCATCTAAGACCTGCCCATTATCTCTGTAAACAATAAGATCACAGCTATTGCTAACAGATCCATCATCATATTCCTTAAATATTACCCATTCAAATCTCATTCGCTTACCTCCTGTGATTGTTAACTGCTCTCCGAAATTTCTCTACCTTACGGTCATGCTCTGTCTTCGACTTCTTATCCTGATAAAGAGCGATTGCTACAAATCCAATTGTTCCGATTACTGAGAAAACTACGTATCCGATAACTAATCCTAACATGTTAACCTCCTGACTACTTCCCATCCTTAAATGCGTAAGAAGCAATAACTGCGAAGAATAAACCTAGTAAAGCTATTATGGGTGAAATGATATAAGCAGAATCATCTGCACTAAAGAAAAAGTAACATATACTTATCAGCAGACTTATACTTATTATGTGCTTAACTGCGACAGATCCCCTGTCATGCTTGTTATCATTCATGTTAAGCCTCCTGTTCCCAAGGGAATGTAATGTCGTCGAAATTAAACCCTTCAGCCTGAGGTTCTTCAGGCTTCTCGGCTCTGACAACTTTGCACCTTGTCATGATTGTTTGCTTAGCCCCCCTGTACTCAAAATGTTCTTTAACTGTTCCAGATACTTCTATAACGAGTTCTTCGTCGTCTACAGGATTACTTGCGTACCAAACGAAGATGTTATTGTTTTCGTCTAACCACTTGTATAAGAAAGTAGCTCCGAACTGAGAATAGAGAGTTGTAACACATTTGAAATCGTGTGCTTTAACTGTAAGCTTCTCTTTGATTTCACCTACGTATTCAGAAGCTGCTTCGATAGCAAGCTGAGCTTTAAATGCTTCAGCCTTTTCGCTCTTCTCTTTCACGTAGCCGAGATGTCTGTTATATGCTTGGGGAAGGGACACGATTAATCCGAAGTCGCGAGTCTCTGCATACTCTTCAGATACTGCAGCTTTAAGATTAGAGATGTATCCATTGTCATCAGGTTCACATTTAATCCACTCAAGAGCAGCTTTAGCGGTGTTAATTGCATATTCGCTGTTCTCGTCGAAACCTACCTCGTCCATCTCCTTACGGATACGCTCAAGTTCTTTGCCTTCACGATATCTACCGTTACGAGCTCCCATGTATTCAGAAACACGACCACGAGTTGTTTTCTTGTTAAGTCTGCTCTCTGCTTCCTCGTCGTAGTAGGCTTTCTCGTATCCGAAATGCTTAACGCACTCAGTTGCGAAACGGACTACGTCTTCTACATTGATATAAGTTCTATAAGAAGAACCATAAGGAGCATGACCTTCGATAACTGTGTCGAATAATGAGATGTATCTTGCTACGTCTTCTGCATCTAAGCCGTTGGTATATTCCTGCATGCAAGATCTGCCGACCTGCTTGAATTCCTGAGTCTCCTCATTATATACGATATAGGTATCTTTACGACTACGGATCTTGTTGCAATGTTCGCAAGTAGGGCCGCAAGTTCTATATCTCTCGGGAACTACGAGCTGTTCGTCGTAGCTACGAATGATGTTACCTGCTTCCTTATGCTCAACAGTAGCAGCAAATCTCCAGCCGTTGTACTTCATCTCTCCGTGTACTGCAACTTCAATGAATCTGCCTGTGCGAACGTATCCGTCCTCGTCTTCCCAGGTCTTAAATTGTTCGCCGAGCTTCTCGTAGTAGAACTCCAAGTTGTTCTTTATGCACTTTTTCTTGATTGAGTTGATCTTCTTCTCAAGACGTTCTAAGTTAGATTCGTGAATAAGATAAGTGTTCATGTATTGTCCTCCATCTTCTTGATGTTTCGATATGTTGAATACATTAACGATCTTAGTAGAAAGTTTATGTATTGATTGGTACATATTAATTATATGATAAAAGACAAAATTTGTCAATAACCAAAATAAAAAGTTGCCTAGAAATTAATCCAGGCAACTTTAGCTGCTCAAGTATGTAATTAGTAAGAGATGTCTTCAAGAATAGTTTCGATCTGAGAGCTAAGCTCATCGTCGAAATCTGACTGCATTTCGTCTTTGACATCGCCGTCGATGAAATCAAGATCCATGATAGCATCGAAGTCTTCATCACCGGGAAGGTCGTCAAGAGTAACTTCGATATTACCGTCTTCGTCAACGGTGTAATCTTCCTCGTCAATGTCCGTATAGTACTTCTTGAACTCTTCGAAGTTAATAGTTGCTTCAATACGTCTGATAACTTCCTGCTTGATGTCATCAATGTCAATGCCTTCAAGCTCTGAAATAGCGTCTTCGAGCGAATCAATTCTCTCCTGCAGGAGTTCGCCCGACTCTGAATACTGAAGCTGTTCAGGCATATTATCGAGAGAATCCTGAGCCTGATCTCTTAACTCTTCGAGAGTAGATGCAATATCTTCTGCTGCTGTATCGCCTGTATATTCCTCCTGCCACTTGTCCTGAAGGGCACCGATTGTCTGAATGAATTCCGAACTTGATGTCTCGTAAGGCTTCAATCCGCAAGTAGTGCATCTTACGATCTTAGCTCTGAAAGCGGGTTCTGCATAAACGTAAGGGCTACCTACTTCGATGGTCTTGCCGCACTTGCCACATCTCTGTTCTTTTCTACACTTGCTAACTGTTTGAATCTTTGCCATGTTATTTTCCTCCATCTTCTTGATGTATCGATGTTATTTTGTGTTACATGCTAATTATATGATAGAACACAAAATTTGTCAATACCTTTTTAAGAATTATTTTAATCATACTCCCATTCGTCTAGATTAACCTCTTTATGGCACTCCGGACATTCTGCGATGCCGCCATCGAAAACTTCGAAATCAAGTTTGTTAACTTTGATCTCGACTCTTTCACCGCAATGCGGGCAATCAAATACTACTGAATAAGGTGTGCTGTTAATAGTGTATTTCATTAATGAAATAACCTCCATAACTTTGCTAAGAATTTTCCTTTAAATACTGCCCAGTTAACTGACCATTCAGATAATCCATCAGTTAGCCATGTCGAAGGCTTAGCATTTCTTATCTTCTCCTCGAAATTGCGATATTCACAAGTCATGTGAGCACCACAGTTAGGACAGACATCAGGTGCCAAATAATCATCGTCTGCATCTGTAGGTGCTTCTGCACCGCATACTGAGCATCTAACCTCTAATCCACGTAACTGCCATCTACCGTTCATATTTCTTCCTCCTATTAATAGCATCAGCTCTGATGTCAAGTATTGCTCTCACAAGATCTAATGCGTCTACATTACACTTCTTGCCGTTTAGCTCAATACATATATCAGAAGATTTAAATACTCCAGGTGCTACAATGAGCAAATTTGCAGGCCCGCCTTCGTCTACTAAATATGTATCGTGAAATGAGTGCTTTTTATTCCACCACATCATACTTTCTTCCTCCATCTTGCTATCTCGTAGTTGATGATATCTCTACATGTATGACATACAGGATTTTCATAAGTAATCCATTCAGACTGCTTATCCCTTCTTATAAACATCTGTGCCGCGGGTCTGCCGCAGTAGCAGCAACCTTTAACTTTAATCAGCACATGCTCAGGATCTTCGCGTTCTAGCCTGAGCTCTTCTTCATATTCCTTTTCAAACTTTTGTTCCATAATTTAGCCATCCTATAAGGTGATTCGTAATGCTCACCAGTTGTATAAGGTGTATAGTTACAATTTGGACAATATACTGTGAGTAATGCATCGCAGCAATTCATCCATTTCATAATAGGTTTGTGCCCGCATGTGCAGTTAAATAATGTCATCTTCTTGATCTTCATTGTTTACCTCCGGCCATTCAAACTGTTTACATCTGTTGTAATAATATGTCATTTGCTTGTATCGCTTACTCTCTTTATTCATGCAAGCATGTCGATATTCGCACCAACACTCTGTACTGACGCTTACCCAATGCTTGCAATGTTCGCATTTGATATTAGATTTCTTTGTTCTGTCAATTGGTCTTTTGTTCATCTATCTCGAACTCCTCATATAATCTTGACTGAACATCGAGCAATGCACGCCAAACAGCATCAGAGATATCGGAATCATGTTTGTGTTCTTTGAGAGCATTGAACATCTCAACCTGGATAGCTGTATCAATTCTATATTTAATTTCTTTTCTTGTGTACATTCCTAAATCTCTATCCATAATGTTTTCTCCTCTACACACAACATTAACGATTTTGCAAAACAGTGAAATAGACGGTAGGGCAATACCGTCTATCCACTAGTTCGTTTGAAAGGAGAAGTAAATGTCGAAGACCAACCATCCAAGGTCTAGTGACATAACTGTCTATTTACGTTTATCAAACTCCATTGCTTGCTCTTCGCTTACTACTGGAAGCTCATGCATGCAATAGTTATACCATGTATCACCATCGTGATTTCCACCGAGCTGATGATAGGGCT
>Ga0265298_10007738_pt1 | contig 12999 bp, 15 predicted proteins | sample AusTroGonzalo_MG_3_FD_193486 | JGI IMG/M metagenome (GOLD analysis project Ga0265298, IMG submission 193486) | Bovine rumen microbial communities from tropical cattle in Woodstock, Queensland, Australia - Gonzalo_01 | ecosystem: Host-associated > Mammals > Digestive system > Stomach > Rumen ... | reverse complement strand
TCCATTTTGCAGTTGCTGGGTATGGCCGGAATATATGCGTTTGCATCGGACAACACCTTAACGGTTACGGGCGGTCCGGCAAAAAACTGCTCCTATGACCCGTCGGGCGACCACCGCATGGCGATGGCAGCAGCCGTGTTGGCATCGGCAAAAGAGATAAAGATTACCATCAGCGATGCCGAGTGCACCGCCAAATCATACCCCGCCTTCTTTGATGATTTCAACGCACTGGGAGGCAATATAAAAATTGAAAATTGAAAATTGATAGCCAATACCAAAGTTAAGATATGAACCTTACAGATTACAGAAAACAGATTGACAGTATTGATGATGACATCTGCCGTCTTTTCCAACAGAGAATGCAGGTGGTCAATACCATCGGCGAATACAAGAGAGAGCATGACATACCGGTAAGCGCCGGATCGCGTGAGCGTGAGGTGCTGGCCAGGGTTTCAAAGCAATTGCCCGAGGACCTGGAGGATTTCGGCCGCGTGCTGTACCGCTCCATCTTTGACATAAGCAAGGCTTACGAGGCCATGTACAAGGAGAAGGACTCCCCTCTCTACAAGGCTATATCGGGCCTGATCAATGCTGATCCAGCTCCGTTCCCCAAACGTGCCGTGGTAGCCTGCCAGGGACGCGAGGGAGCATACTCACAGATTGCAGCCGAGAAGCTGTTTGAGGTGCCTGAGATAATGTTCAACAACACCTTTGAGGGTGTCATCCGCATGGTGACCGACGGACTTTGCGAATACGGAATCCTGCCCATTGAGAACTCCACCGCAGGATCGGTCAACGAGATTTATGACCTGTTGGTAAGATATAATGTACACATCGTGCGTAGCACACGCGTGCGTGTGGACCATCAGCTGCTGGCAGCCAAGGGTGCCCGTTTTCAGGACATCAAGACCATCTACTCCCATCCGCAGGCCATAAACCAGTGCTCACACTTCCTGGCAGCCCTCAAGGATGTCGAGATCATTCCGTTCGACAACACCGCCATGGCTGCCCAGAAGGTTGCCAAGGATCCCACCCGCACCACGGCATCAATATCATCAAAGAGCTGCGTCGATCTCTATAACATGGAGGTTCTCGCCGCCGATATCCAGAACTTTGACAGCAACCACACCCGCTTTATCTGCATAGCCAAGAACGCCCGCATCTATCCGGGTGCCAACCGCACCAGTATCATGATGGTGATGAGCCACAAACCAGGTACATTGTTCAGCGTCCTGAGTAAGTTCAACGCCACAGGCGCTAACCTTGTAAAACTGGAGTCACGCCCCATCCCGGGCCGCGACTTTGAGTTCATGTTCTACTTTGACATCGAGCTCTCCATCTATGACAAGAAATTCGCGTCACTGATTTCTGAGTTGGACCACTGCGGAGAGCAGTTCAAGTATTTCGGCACATATCAGGAAATTGTCTAACTTAGCGGCATGAAAAAGATTCTTGTCATAAACGGCCCCAACCTGAACCTTCTGGGTCTGCGCGAGCCCGCCATATACGGAAACCGCGATTTCAAAGCCCTTGAGACCTATATTCTTGAGAATGGTCTTGACCTGGGACTTCAGATAGAGCTTTTCCAGTCAAACCATGAGGGAGCCATAGTGGATAAGATCCAGCAGGCATACGGCGTATTTGACGGCATAGTCATCAACCCCGCAGCTTACACCCACACCAGCGTTGCCATACTGGATGCCCTCAAGGCTGTAGCCATCCCCACGGTCGAGGTTCATCTTAGCGATGTTGACTCCCGCGAGGAGTTCCGCCGACATTCATTCGTTTCACTTTATGCTGAAAAGGTGATAAAAGGCAAAGGTTTTGACGGCTACAGAGAGGCTCTGGAGCACTTTTCTGAAAAATAATTGAAAAAATATCATGGTCCGGACCAACAAATCCGGACCTTTTGCGTCTATTAGACAAACGAATTACTCAAACACGATGAAAAAGTATCTGATTGCGGTAGTAGCAGCATTGTTTGCAATACCAGTGTTCTCACAGTCCGAGAGACATTACGAATATGATGAATACGGCAAGGTTGGCCGCAGCGAAGGCTGGGCACGCCGTTTTGCGCATAACTTTTATGACGGTCTTATTGGTGCCGAATACTACGAGGTTGTTGATGACCAAGACACTAAGAGCGAGAAGAAGGCCGATAAGAACAGCAGCAAGAATTCAAGCAAAAGTTACCGTCACTACGGACCGGGACATACCCCTGACTTTTATTTCGGAGTAAACCTGCTCTGCACTGACCAGCCGCCCACACTTACACCTGGACTGCCTCAGAAACCCGGAAAGGGATTCGAGCTTGGCTTTGCCGTAGGCCAGTGGGGTTATCACATGACCAAGAACATAGGTGTAAACACAGCTCTGTATCTTACTCGTTCACGTTATTGGTTTGACAACAACCAATATCTGGGATTCAACGCATCACAGCAAATAGATATCGTCAATACTCCCATAGACGGCCGTGACGTCAAGCAGGGTTACTTGCGCTATTGGAGCCTGCGTGTTCCGCTTTGCCTTGAGATCAGCTCAGCATCCAGCCGTGGCTTCTTCATCGCAGCAGGACCTGAACTTGAATACCGCTTTGCCGATGTATCAAAAGTTGACTTTGTCAACCAGAAAAAAGGTGAGAAATACATCAAGGGCGTCAACATCAACCCGCTCGGCCTGAATGCCGTAGCACGCGTAGGCATCAATGACTTCGGATTGATTGCCCGATACTCATTCACAAGCCTGTTCATGAACAACAGCCCCTTTGAGACTTACCCGTTCATGATAGGAATAAGTACCACATTCTGATTCTCCTTGTTTATTTGCATACATCCCGGACTTACATGTTCGGGATGTTTTGTATTTTTGCACACTATGCTTGAAATTAAGGAGGTCCTCACCGATAAGGACAAGAAAAGGATGTTCAGGTTTCCCATTGACCTGTACAAGGATTGCGATATGTATGTGCCCGTGCTCATAGGCGACGAGATGGACACCTTCAACCCCAAGAAAAACGGGGCATACAGCTATGCTGACAGCCGTCTGTGGCTGGCTTATAAGGACGGTAAGATTGTAGGCCGCATAGGTGCAATCCTGAACCGAGCTGCAAATGAGAAGGATAACGTGAAGCAGTTACGTTTTACCCGCTTTGACTTCATTGATGACTTTGAGGTATCCAAAGCCCTGTTCGATACAGTCGTATCCTGGGCCCGCGAACTGGGCATGACAGAGTTGGTAGGCCCTCTGGGATTCTCAAACCTTGACAAGCAGGGCATGCTGGTGGACGGTTTTGACCAGCTTGACATGTACATCACGCTCTACAACTACCCCTACTACATCGAGCACATGAAACGTCTGGGCCTTACCAAGAAGTGGGACTGGACCGAGACCAAGGTGATTGTTCCGGATCAGGTTCCGCCCAAGATGGACCAGATTGCCGATATATCCGAGAAGCGTTACGGCTACTCAATCAAGAAGTTCCGCAACATGAAGGAGGTCAGGCCCTATATCCGCAAGGCCATGGAGATAATCAACATAGCCTTTGCCAAGCTGCACGGCGTAGTGCCTCTCTCTGACAAGCAGATTGAGAACATGGAGCATCTGATTGCACTGGTAGGCCGTCCCGAGTATTCGCTCATGGTTCAGAACCAGCAGGGTGACCTGGTAGGATTCGGATTCATAGCCCCCTCCATAAGCCGCGGTATCCGCGCCAGCAAGGGCAAACTGGGCCTGATATCGGCACTCAAGGTGCTGGGCGATCTCAATGACCACCGCCACATAGACTTCTACATGATAGGCGTACGCCCCGAGGACCAGAAGAAAGGCGTGGAGTGCATCATCCTGCGTGAAGGCATCAAGGCCATCCAGTCACACGGAGGCATAGACTGCCAGACCGGCCCCATGCTTGAGGACAATGCCAACGTCCAGAACATCTGGAAGCACTTTGAGCACTACACTCACCGGCGCCGCCGCTGCTGGACTTACTCAGTAAGCTGAAATCCTGAAGGAGAAGCTTGAAGATTTACCTGCCTCCAGACGGTTGATGTAATCGCGGCCGGAGATATCGCCGTCATAGCCCTGATAGTCACAGCGACCCATCCACGGTTCGATGCATACAAACGGGGCGTTCTTGGCGGGCGGTGACCAAAGTCCCCATACCGGAGCATCCTGAGTCTCTACGGCAATATAGGGATTACACTCTTTATCGTACAATATCACCTGATCTATCTGATACTCCTCAAGTACCAGCGCATCATTTGCAAATAGTCCCTGAGTTAGTGGCAGCATGGCATCGCCGTCAAGTTCCATCATGCCGGCACTGTCACCGCGGTAGCCATCAGGAGTGAGTTGGCCTATGATTAACTGGCTTACCGGTTCCTCACCTGATATGAGGCGGAAATAGCCGTGAATAAGATCCTCCTTATTGAAATCACGGTAGTTGAAACCGGGATGTGCTCCTATCTGAAAGTACATCGGCCCGTTGCCCGTGTTCTTGATGCGCCATTCCACAACCAGAGTGTTATCCTCAAGACGGTAGGTTGCCTCCAGGCGGAACGGGTACGGATAGACTTTGAGTGACTGCTCATCGGACTCAAGGCAGAGAACTATGCTCTCCTTGTCATGACAGAGCACCTTGAACTCACGGTCGCGGGCAAATCCGTGCTGCGGCAGGTTGAACACTTTGTCCCCCACTCTGTACTCTCCGTTCCACACCTTGCCCACTATAGGGAAAAGCATCGGCGCGTGACGGTTCCAGTACTCCTTTTGGGCAGTCCAGATGAGTTCCTCATCAGAGTCCTTTTTCTTGAGGCTGGTAAGTTCGGCTCCGCGAATATCTATCTCGGCGGTTATATGGTCATTTTCAATAATCATAGGTTAAGTAATTACGTATGCGAAGGTAACGGATTTGTATTATCTTTGCACTATCCGCTAACCAAAAACAATCACTATGAAGAGAATACTGCTTGCCGTTGCGCTGTTTACATGCGTCTTCTCATACGCCCAGCGTATGAACGTACTGGATGAAATCCAGGCCAATCCCCAGAAAGCTTACGGCACCGACTATCCCTATACTTTCGATGCGCCCGCACTGACCAAGGCTCCCAAGGGTTACAAGCCTTTCTACATAAGCCATTACGCCCGTCACGGCTCACGTTACTATTGGAACAATTCACTCTATCTGGAGCTGGACACCATCATGACCGAGGCTCATGAGAAGCACCTGCTTACTCCTGACGGTGAGAAGTTCTATGAGCAGTATAAGGCACTCTATCCGGAGTTCATGGCCGGCATGGGTGAACTTACCCATGTGGGTTGGGACCAGCACCAGGGTATTGCCCGCAAGATGTATGAGAGTTTCCCCGAGGTATTCAAGAATGGCGGTACCATCCGTGCCATTTCTTCCACTACCGGCCGATGCATCATCAGTATGAGTGCGTTCTGCCAGGCAATGGTTCAGTGCAATCCCAAAATTGATATCTATGAGCAGGCTTCCAGGGCCACCCTGCCTGGTGTAAAGCCCGATGCCGATGACAATCCATACCGTGTCAGTGCTCCCCGCGCAAGAGCTGAGCTGGATATGACTAATTTCAACCCCGAGACCCCGGAAGTAGCATCGAACGATGAAATTGTGGCCCGTCTGTTTACAAGCACGGAGGGACTTTCACGCAATTCGCGCCGCATATACAGCAACCTCAAGAACCTGTACACATCACTGCCCAGCATAGGCCATGAGGAGTTGCTGGTAGGTCTCTTCAAACCTGAGGAGCTCACTGCCGGTTGGGAACGCACAAACCTGAACTCATACCGCAACTGGTACAGGGACATCAATGTCATGAAACCCATCGTACAGGATATCCTTGAGCAGGCCAAACTGGTCATTGACGGAGAGTGCAACGACATCGCTTCATTGCGTTTCGGCCATGACACCAACCTGGGACCGCTCAACATCATCATGGGTATCAACATGCCTAAGGGCGGTGTGACTGATGCCAGCCAGCTCAAGTACTATTTCCAGGACTTCCAGATAGGCAAGGCCGCCAACCTGCAGTTCATATTCTACAAGAGCAAAAAGAATCCCGAGATTCTGGTCAAATGCCTGCAGAACGGCTACGAGGTCCAGCTCCCGCTTGACACCGACTGCTACCCCTACTACAAGTGGAGTGACTTTTACGCTTACTACAGCGCCATTTGCTCAGAGCAGTGAGGTGAGGTCGCTGAGTGAGTGGATTGTGTGGTCGGGGATGATGGTGGCCGATGCCTCCACGCTGCGGATGTTGAACCAGATGGTGTGCAGACCGTACGCCTGGCCGCCGCTGATATCGGCGTTAAGGGAATCACCCACTATTACGGTCTGAGCCGGACGGGTGCCGGGCAACTGGCTGAAACAGTAGTCAAAGTATTCTTTTGAGGGTTTATTGAAGCCTATGTCCAGTGAGCCGAAAATGCCGTCCACATACTGCATCAGCCCGGCCTTGCCCAGACGTGTGGACTGCTGCAGGTTGGATGCGTTGCTCACCACATAGACCTTGTACCGGTCGTGAAGATACTTCATTACCTCATGTGATCCCGATACGGGAACATGCGTCTCCCTGAGTCCGGCAATGAAATCCAGCTCGAATGCGGGGCCGTCAGCCTCAATGCCCAGGTCATGGAATATGCCGGCCCAACGGGTGCGGTGCAGTTCATCTACGGTAAGCAGGCCGTCCTCGATGCGTTTCCAGAGAATGATGTTGCGGCTCAGGAAGAACTCAAATATATCATCGGAGTATTCCAAGCCGTTCTTTTTAAAGCAGTTACGCACATTCTTCCTGGCACACTCCTTGAAATCCAGGAGCGTGTCGTCGACGTCCATGAAGACGGTGGTTATATCCTCTTTGCGGAACATTACGGGTGGTATCTGTCTGTGTCAGGATTCCAGCAGGAATGCAATCTCGTCGCCCTTGCTCAGGCGGCCGTTCACTACGCTAACGACGGTAACGGTTGCCTGAACGCAGAGCTTTAAATCGGCCTTGCGGTATATGTCCTGCTCAAATATAAACCTTGCACCCTCGCGGTGCAGGTTGAGGCATGACAGGAACTCCTCCTGGCCGTGCAGCGGGCTCTTGTATTTGATGTTGATCTCAGACACCATTGCATCGATGCCCTTCTCATGCCACTGCTGGAATGACTGGCCGCGGCTCTGCAGCCATTTATGGCGGGTATACTCCAGATAGTGCTGGTAATTGGCATTGTTGACTACGCCCTGAAGGTCACATTCGTAGTCTCGGGTCTCAAGCTGGGTTGTAAACAGATATTCTTTCATAGCACCGCGAAGTTAATGCTTTTTCCAATCCTATTGAGTACATTTGTGAATTACTAATCAACTCCCTATGTTATGAAAGATTTCCTGGAATTATGCAAGGAGCGTTATTCAGTCCGCTCGTTTACCGATAAGAAAGTTGAGCCTGAGAAACTTAAAAAGATACTGGAGGCAGGACGCGTGGCGCCTACAGCCGTGAACTTCCAGCCGCAGGTGATTTATGTGCTGCAGAGCCCCGATGCAGTGGCCAAGATGGCAAGCGTGACACCATACATGTTCGGCGCACCGCAGGCACTGCTGGTTTGCTATGATGAGAACATCTGCTGGAAGAACCACAAGCATGAGGAGGACGGTCACTCAGCCGGTGAGATGGACGCCACCATCGTGCTCACGCAGATGATGCTTCAGGCATGGGAGCTTGGCATAGGCTCCTGCTGGGTTTGCAGTTTTGATTTCAAGAAGACCCGTGAGCTGTTCAACCTGCCGGACAACATAAAGATTGCGGCCCTGATGCCCATCGGCTATGCATCGGCCCAGGGAGTTCCGTCGGACCGCCATCCCAAGCGCAAGCCGCTTGATGAAACTGTACATTACCTTTAATTACTGACCGATATGAGAAAAGGAATCATTGCAACAATGCTGTTGAGTCTGTTCGCAATTGCAGCACAGGCTCAAAGTGACGTAAACAGCCGTGACCTTCGCGGCGATATAGTATATCAGGACGATGAGGTCGTGTTCCGCAAGCTGGATGACCACACCTGGATAGGCAACGGACACCGCACCTATAACGAGTCCCTTTATCTGGTCGAGGGAAATGACCGCGCCGTACTTATTGATGCCGGCACACGCATTCCCGGCCTTGACAAGATAGTTGCAGGGATCACATCCAAACCTGTAACTATGATACTGACACACGGACACGGTGACCATGTGGGCGGCATAGGTCCGTTCCCTGAGGTTTGGGTGGCTCAGGCCGATGAAAGAATGATGCGTAACAGTCAGCGTAATTACACTGGTGAGGTCAAATATATCACCGATGGCCAGATCATTGACCTGGGTGGACGCAAGCTTGAAGCGATGCTCACTCCCGGCCATACTGAAGGCAGCGTGACATTTTTTGACAAGGCAAACCACTACGGATTCAGCGGTGACGCCTTCGGCTCAACCAATCTGCTGGTATTCACCTACCTGTAGAACGCGGTGGCATCGGCCGCAAAGGTTGAGAAATACATTAAGGAGAACGATATCAAGTTCCTCTTCCCCGGCCATTACAGCGGTGACAATCTGGAGTCTCCCCAACGCGTGACCGATATCAAGGAGATGTGTCAGGAGGTTCTGGACGGCAAGCGTGAGCCCATCAAGAGCGACGGCAACAACGGCGGCAACGACCTGATGATTGATGACAAGGGCGTCCGTATCACCTTCAGCAGCCGCAACGGTATTAAGTAAACCCCGATAGTGTTAAAAAGTTTAAAACGCTTGGCGCGTTCAAAATCACTGTTTACATTTGCGATATCATTTTGATATCAAAACCAAATCAAAACAATAATAGTTATGGAAACAAAAGAATTTGAATTCAATGGTAAAAAGGTCAGCGGTTTTGTAGGACTGCTTTTGATGCTTGTTTGTTTTGCATTGATTGCTGTAACTAACATCTATTTCCTTGGCCTGTCGGGAATCGTAACTCCTGTCATGTTGCTTTGCATCATTCTCATCTCATGCGGACTTGTTCAGTTGGAACCTAACGTAGCCCGTGCAATGGTATTCTTTGGTAAATATAAAGGTACTCTTCGCGAGAACGGTTTCTGGTGGATAGTCAACCCCTTCTACACAAAGAAGAAGATCTCTCTCCGTGCCCGCAACCTGAATGCTGAGGCCATCAAGGTCAATGACAAGAGCGGTAACCCCATCATGATAGGTCTGGTAATGGTTTGGAAGATCAAGGATGTCTATAAGGCTCTGTTCGAGATCGACTCACAGACCATGGGTCAGACTCCCGGCGGTGTAGCATCACTCAACGCCACAATGAGAGCATTTGAGAACTTCGTATCGGTCCAGTCCGATGCTGCCCTGCGTCAGGTAGCCGGCCGATACAACTATGATGAGAACAGCGCCCCTGACGGCCAGGTAACCCTGCGTTCAGGTGCCGATGAAATCAACGAGGCCCTTAAGCAGACACTCAACGAGCGTCTGGCAATAGCCGGTATCGAGGCAGTCGAGGCCCGCATCAACTACCTGGCATACGCTCCTGAGATTGCAGCCGTAATGCTTCGCCGCCAGCAGGCCGATGCCATCATCGCCGCCCGCGAGAAGATAGTAGAGGGTGCCGTTTCAATGGTCAAGATGGCTCTTGACAACCTTAAGAAAGACGGTGTGGTTGATCTGGACGAGGAGCGCAAGGCCGCTATGGTAAGCAACCTGCTCGTAGTTCTTTGCGGCGACGAGCCCGCATCACCCGTAGTGAACACCGGCACATTGTATAATTAATTATCGGCACAGATGGCTAAAGACGCTGATTCAAAAAGCTTTCTGCTGAGAGTGGACTCCGCTACGATGACGGCCCTTGAGCAATGGGCCGCCAGCGAGTTCCGCAGCGTGAACGGCCAGCTGCAATGGATCATTGACGATGCTCTGCGTCGCGCCGGCCGCAAACCTAAGAAATGATTATGGGACAGATCAAAGTTATACACGAGCACTACGACAGCAAGCCTTTACGCTCTCTAATAGTAGGACTGTTGATTGCAATCCTGGCGGGGGTGAATCTGATTACCGATAAAGACAGGTCTTTGGCAGACCTGGTGCTTTCCGCACTTATTGTATTCCCTCCCTTTGTGATTATGGTGTTTGAACTGTTCAGGTGGAATAAACCGGCAATTGTTGTCTACAATGACCGTCTTGAGGTAAGAATGCCTTTTAAAAGAGACAGGAAAGAGATCTTGTATTCCGAAATCAAGAACTTTGCCTTAGAGGCAGGACAGTTGAGAATATGGCTTGATGAGTATTCTATGCCGTCATGTTACAACCTGGGGGAAAATGCCAAAAATGCTGAAGATACTTACAACATACTCCGTGCCACTTATGACAAATATAACCAGGAGTATGGTATCAAACCCGTTCCGGTTGAGAGCATGCCTAAAAAGAAAGCAGGTGTGGCACAAGTGGTATTAATTGTAACCATGGTGTGCACTCTGGCTCTCTTGATTATCGTCAGACACTTTTCTCACTGAGTTCCAGCCAGCGCATGGTGATAAGGTCGGTACGTTCTATGATTTGACCAATGCGGGCTGACTTGATCTGAAGTTGATCATATGGAAGCAAGCCGCTGTTGAGTTCCGTCTCAATGGCGGCTTTCTCTTCTTCCAGTTGCTGGAGCTCCTGCTCTATCTGCTCCATTTCCCTTTTCTCCTTGAACGAGAGTTTAACGGGACGGTTATTGGCCGATGAAGACGGTTGGGCCGATGATGCCGCGGGCTTGGATTTGGCAGCCTGTGCCTTCTCCTCATCTTCCTTGAGCACCTTGTACTCCATATAGTCGCTGTAAGATGAGGGGAAGTTGGTAACACGGCCGTTACCCTCAAACACCAGCAGATGCTCGGCAATCTTATCCATGAAATAGCGGTCATGCGATACCACTATCACGCAGCCCTTGAACTGGGCGATGTATTCCTCCAAAACCTGAAGGGTCATTATGTCAAGGTCGTTGGTGGGCTCGTCCAGTATCAGGAAATTGGGGCTTTGCATCAGTATGGTGCACAGGTAGAGACGGCGGCGCTCGCCTCCGCTCAGCTTGCTCACGTAACTGTACTGCGTCTTGGGGCTGAACAGGAATTTCTGCAGGAACTGTCCGGCCGACATGCGGCGTCCGTCATCGAGCACTATGTGATCAGCAATGGCGGTAACCACGTCAATTACTTTTGCATCCTCGGGGAATGAGAGCCCCTCCTGCGAGTAGTATCCTATTTTGAGCGTGCTGCCGCGTTCAATCACGCCGCTGTCGGGCTGTTCAATGCCCAGAAGAAGTTTCAGAAACGTGGATTTGCCCACACCGTTCTCACCAATGATGCCCAGCTTCTCGTAACGAGTAAAGATGTAGCTGAAATCCTTCAGAATTATCTTGTCATCGAACGACTTGTTCAGATGCTCAATATCAAAGATCTTCTTGCCTATATACGATGCCTTTACGTCCAGTGCCACGTTCTGCTCGTCACGGCGGTGCTGCAGGCGCTCCTCAAGCTGATGGAACGATTCCTTGCGGTAATGGGCCTTGCCTCCGCGTGCGCAGGGCATTCGGCGCATCCAGTCCAGTTCACGGCGGTACAAATTCAGGTCACTCTCACGTTGTGATGATTCTGTATCCAGTCGCTCCTGCCGCTTTTCCAGATAGTAGCTGTAGTTGCCGGAGTATGAGTAGGCGCGGAAATCATCAATCTCAATTATGCGGTTGCAGACGCGGTCCAGCAGATAGCGGTCATGCGTGACCATGAACAGTGTCAGCTTGCTGGCCGTGAGATAATCCTCCAGCCACTCCGTGATCTCCACATCAAGATGGTTGGTAGGCTCGTCCAGAATCAGGAAATCAGGCTCTGACATAAGCACCTGTGCCAAAGCTACACGCTTTATCTGTCCGCCGGATAGCTCATCGATAGGCTTTTCAAAGTCCGATACTCCCAGCTTGGTAAGCAACTGGCGGGCACGGAGCAGTTTCTCATCATCGGCCACGGGACAGCAGGCGTTCAACACTGAAGAGCCCTTGGGGAATACTGGAGTCTGTACCAGATAGGCAGTCTTTATGTCGCGGCGGAATGTGATGGTGCCGCTGCGGTAATCGGCCACACCGGCAATCACGTCCAGCAGGGTACTCTTGCCCTGACCGTTACGAGCTATCAGGCCAACCTTCTCACCCTGATTGATATTGAGCGAGAGATTGTCAAAAATGATACGGTCACCGAATGATTTGCACAATCCGTCTATCTGCAGAAAACTCTCCATTACGCTTTTACGCCCACTTTTTTGCGACCGTAAAGGTAATCAATTTTTGGGCCGGACGGCACGGACATCTGAATTCTCATCCTGAGGTAAATCGCGTACCAGCCTTGCAGGTACAGCGTACTTCTTCAACCATTCAATCTCATATTCCCACATATCTTCATCGGGCTGAACAAGAAAAGGATAATCGGGATAATCATCATGTTCAATATTGAAATACGATGTTGAAATACGTACGAAAATAGTGTCTTTCTCATATCCGGGCGATTTACCGTAAAAGTAACCGATTAACAATTCATTCTCCTCATCTTCAATCCCATCTCCGTCACAATCACTTTCCAGTTCCTCATATTCAGCAATTGTAGGCAGACGCCAACCCCTTTCCATGTAAAATGGCAGCCACTGTGTCTGGTCCCATTTGAAATGAGAGCCCACCTCATCGGGGGATGATGCACCCACATTCAGGTTGGCCCATTGTACACTCAGGCCCAGATTAACAGGGACCGGCTCAATAAACTCTGCCGTAACATCACAATGGGCGGTCATTGAACCGTACTGAGCGGTTATACGGCAGGAGCCCACCCCCACAGCCATAATCTCACCCGGCTCGGTTATTCTTACAATATTGGTATCTGAACTGCTCCAACTCACTTTCTCCGGCCATATGTTGCGTAATGGAGTTGTGTTGAGCTTTAAGACTCGCTTACCGCCCA
>Ga0265298_10007736_pt1 | contig 13000 bp, 6 predicted proteins | sample AusTroGonzalo_MG_3_FD_193486 | JGI IMG/M metagenome (GOLD analysis project Ga0265298, IMG submission 193486) | Bovine rumen microbial communities from tropical cattle in Woodstock, Queensland, Australia - Gonzalo_01 | ecosystem: Host-associated > Mammals > Digestive system > Stomach > Rumen ... | reverse complement strand
AGCTGCGAAAGAATCCTTCGGTGAAGAGTTTAATTCCGAATTCTCCGTTTGCACTGATGCGATCGCATTATCTGCCCGAACGACAGGATAAATATAGGCATAATTCGCAACAAAATCATTCCACCAGTCGTCATTCAGGTTGCTGTTATCATTCAGGCCCTTAAAGCTAAGAGAAATCAGATTGTCCTTTTCGGCCTGCGTAACATATATCAGATAAAGTTTATCATCAACAGGTTCCTCCACAATACACATCCGATTCTCCGACCCATACTCTTTCTCTGTCGCCGCCAGCATCTCCTCCTGTATAGTCCCATTGTCATTCATCGTTGCATAGATGATTTGCGTATATGCACCGTCCTGTATCGTCGAGAACAGCACATTGTATGCATCATCTCTGTATGGATACAATCCGGGCCACCCTTGTCCGGCAATCCCGAGACAGATCATTTCCCCGTTCCTGTATGTAAAGACATAATAGGCTCCGATCTTGCTTTTACTCCCATTGTACGCAAACAGTTCCGGAATACCGTCCTGATCCCAGTCATAAAGCGCAAAACAGATTTTATAGACAGTTCCGGAACTTTCCATAATTTCCGGATCATAATAACACCCAAACCAATCTGTGTAATACACCTTTCCGGCTGTATTTCTGTTCTCCTGACTCCGAAATCCATTCCCAATCAGATATTGATAATATGCCGTTTTCCAGTCCGAAAAGGATGTTCCGCTGTTTTCGTCAGACGGTATGGTTGCTTCTTCCTGCAACATTTTCTGCTGTGATTCCTGTACGTTTTCTTCTGAAAACTCCTCTGATTCGCTTAGGAATGTTCCGGATGCGTCATTTTCGGAATCATCCGGATGAAGATTGATCCAAACAGCAGGGCGCACGCAGCCTTCATTGTTACGTACATTGATATAGCTGAGCGATCCGGAATTCCTTATGAAGGCTGAGGTGCCTTTATTGGCACCGGGAGATCGCAACCACCACCATCCTGTACCTTCACCCTCTTCTGTTTTATTGCTGTTTCCGGACTGAGCACCATTCTTTTTTGCATATGCCGTCGGGCTCATCCTCGATTTCACATTTTTGGCATCGTTACCAGTGACCTTAAAGTATTGATTGACTTCCGCATAACTCAGAAGGAAAACATAGTCCCTGGTATTCTCTTCACCACCGGTTTTCCAGCCGCTGAACCCTTGATCCTCGCTGTTATCAACATCCGTAAGCAAAATGGCATGACGTTCTGAACTTGCGAAGGCTTCTTTCAGGAATTCGTTGTTCAGCCATTCCCGCAACGTGCATTCTTCCCATGTAACACTTTTTTGAACGGTGTTATACGGTTTTGCATCCAGTCCGTAGCGACTCAGAAGCAAAGCCTTCCCGTCCCGGTTATCAAGTACAACCCATTCAATTTCCTCGGTGCCGTTGGAAAGGTCATTATCCTGTTCATAGCGACCAAAGGTTACAACGTTGCCTACAGACCAGACCGTTTGTTTTGTTTCCTCTGTGACCGATTCACTCATCAGGGTGAGCGCCATGTCGGCGGCCTGATCTGTCATCGGCGCTTCGGTCGGTTCAACGGTTGGCGTCGCTGTCGGTGCTGCAGTCGGTTCCGCAGTCGGAGTTGCGGTTGGTGCGGCAGTAGGAGTTGCAGTAGGGGTGGCAGTGGGAGTTTCCGTTAATTCAGCCGTTGGTGTCGGTGTTGGTTCCGCTGTCGGAGTAGCTGTCGGCTCCGTACTCGGAGTTGCAGTGGGTGTGACTGTGGGTGTCTCCGTGATGACTTCTGTAGGTGTCGCTGTTATTTCAATTGCTGCAACAATTGTTGACTTCACCGTCATTTGGGCATCCGGTACAATTGTCGGATTCTCTGTCGCTTTTTGAGGAATGACTGTCTCCGTATTGGTAGCCGGACTTTGGTTGTTCGATTGTTTCCCTCCTTGAACAACAAAAAAAGCAATACCGGTCAACACCAGACAGGTGCAGGCAATCACTGCCGATATTAACACTCGTTTTTTTTGTGTCGCCGCTCTTTTTTCTTCCGGCTGGCTTCTTTCATCCGGAATAATGAAAACGGTTTTATCCTGATCATCTTCAACGGTGCTGCTCTCTGTATCGTTTTTCAGCAGTGCTTCCAGCTCCCGCTTCATTTCTCTTGCACTGGTATAACGGTCTTCCGGCCTGTACTCGCATGCCTTCAACACAATTCTGGCAAGATTCCCGTCGGCATATTCCGGCGGGGGCAGTTTTTCTCCGCTTAGCCGGCGGGCAATTGCGTTTTCCCGGGTGGCGGGCGTCAAATCCTCCGTTGGCATTAATGGAAGCCGATTGCCGTTCAAAAGACGGTAAAGTGTTATACCAAGAGAATAAATATCTGCCCGATGGTCGTAATTTCTTCCAATTACAACCTCCGGGGCCATATAATTCGGCGTGCCTTTTTTCGACAATCCCTGGGTCATGGACTCAAGGTTCCTGGCGACGCCAAAGTCCCCCAGTTTGTAAAACACATGTCGGGATGTTTTGTCATTGACAAAAATATTGGCTGGCTTTATATCCCGGTGAATAATATGCTTCTCTTCGCAAAGATCCAGCGCATTGCATACATCGATGCCCAGCCGAATCACTTCCTGCTCTGTCAGCCGGCGTTCACGCAATACGGAATCCAGCGGCTTAAGCAGTTCCATGCGAATATATATATCATTACCGATTCCGTTTGTCTTGCGAACCACTTTATAGTCTTCGATGCCGACAATATTGGGAGCACCTTTCAGATCCTCCATCAGGTCGATCTCTGAAGTATACTCCCTGGCGATAGCATCGTAATAGTTCTGACTTTGGGAACTGTCCATTCCTTCCGCAAGAAGCGAAGAGGCTTCTGCTTCATTCTGCGGTATGGAGATAACTTTCAAGGCAGCATCAATCGTCGGCCGATCTCTCCGTACAATCCGATAAACCGTCGAAAAAGCCCCGGAACCCAGCGCCCGATCAACAACCCAGTCTGCCTCCCAGGACGCCGGAAGATGAATTCCTGTTTGTTTTCCGTCGTTCATGAAGCGCTTCTCCCATCCATTCCTTCTTATTGGTTCCCATTGAAAGCGTTGATGTCCGGTTGCAATTATTTCCCCTGTAAATCTTTATGCAGTCTGACGACATCGGAAAGATCCACCGTCCCGTCTCCGTTTACGTCGGCTTCCGCCTCATCCAGTTTCACATTCCACCCGGAAACAAAACGGCCAAGCAATTCCGCGTCTGCGGTGTCCAGAATTCCGTCACCGTTGACATCCCCATGTGGCTTCTTTGGTTCCGGCGTATCTGTTGGTGCGGTTGTTGGGGTATCTGTTGGTATAACCGTTGGCGTGGCTGTTGGCGAATCTGTTGGTGTGTCCGTCGGCGAGGGCGTCGGGGCGACAGTCGGATTGGGGGTTGGCTCTTCTGTCTGTGCTGCCGGTTGAGCAGTCTCCTCGTTCTGACTCGGTTCGGACGTTATAGTCAATTCAGATCCTGCCTTTTCCGTATCGGTTCCTTTTGCGGTTGTTTCTGTTTTCTGTTCAACATTCGTCTCTGTTTGAGTCCGGTTGTCATTTCTTCCGTTTTCGTTCTTCCGAAGGCCGTTGATCAGCAAAAGAGCCCCCGCAATAACAGCAACAAGAGCAATCAAAAGTGCGATCCCACGTGCCCCGAACTTCTTCTTTTCCGGAGAAGATGTCTCTGTCCGGCTGGGCATGGACTGCTGCGCTCTCGGCATATCCGGGAAGGGTGTGATCGGACGGGTAACAGATGGTTCCGGCTCAAGACGTATATCTCCCGAGGCAGACTGTTCCAGCCGGGCGGACTGACCTGAACCGCTGTTGGATAAACCGCTTCTGAAAGAATCCGTACCCGTATTCGTTCGCGTAAACTTAAACTGAAGGGGTTCTGACGGGTTTTGTTCGATGCTGTTTTCTCCCAATGAACGGTTTCTTTCTTCAAGGCACAGCTGAAGATCTCTTTTCATTTCCTCCGCGCTCTGATACCGATCCTTTGGATCAAAGGCGCACGCCTTCAGCACAACATTGGCCAGGTTTTCGTTCGCATAAGCCGGTGCGGGAAGATCTTCCCCGGAAAGACGCCGGACTTGTGCCTCTTCGTTCATGCGGTTGGTAACCTCTCCGGTTGTCGGTAAAAATGGAAGCCTGTTCCCGTTCAGCAACCGGTACAAAACGATACCGAGTGAATAAATGTCGACACGAATATCTGCTGCCTGATTGTTATAAATCTCCGGCGCCATATAGTTAAACGTTCCCTTGCGGGACATGGCCGTCGCTTCCGAATTGAGCGCCCTCGCCGTTCCGTAATCGCCGAGTTTATAGTCGCCCGTATTGTTGACAAAGATATTCTGCGGTTTGATGTCCCGGTGAACCATGTGGAATTTATTCAGAATTGAAATTGCTTCTGCAATATCGCATCCCAGTTTGATGACATCAGTAACGGTCATCTGCTCCCGAATCCGTTTTGTCAGCGGTGTCAACAGTTCCATCCGCAGAAAAAGATCATACCCGACGCCGGATTTCTTCGGGATAATTTTATGGTCTTCATAGGATACGATATTGGTGTATCCCTGAAGCTGATGCATCGTATCAATTTCGCCCACCAGGGAATCCAACACTTTGTTGTAATATCGGACCGAAGAATCCTGACTTTCAAGGATACCTTCATCCATCAGATTCCGGATTTCGCTTTCGTCTTTTGGGATAGAGATGTGCTTTACGGCCGAATAATAGGTCTGTCCGCCGTATCCTTCCCGACGCATTTTCCACACAGCGCCGAAAGAACCTTCGCCGAGTTTCTCTTCTGCTTCCCATTCGCCCCACAGCGGGCAGAAATTTCTGATATCTTCCATCACGATCACCTTTTTTCGTCTTGGTAAGTCCGGTCCGATTCCTTATTCCCAATTGTTTTCTTCTTTCACAGTCCCATCGGTATTGTACCAGATGCTCTTGCTTTGCCGTGTTCCGTCCTCCAGCATGCGATAATAGTACTCATACGACTTTGTCATGTCTTTTCTATAGGTTGCGTAATGTGTTTTTTCGCCATTTTCATCATACTCATATTCGGTGTAGCCCGCAAAGGTACCGCTCGCGTCATATTTCGTCGTCCGAGTTTCCTTATCATATTCGTTATATTCGGTCAGCTCATAGGATTTCTTCCTGCCATCTCCGTCATAATCAGTAACACATATTTTGTTTCCTTTCTCATTATAATCAATGATTTCATAGGAACGAATCGTCCCGTCTTCGTTCAGATAGTTCTCCCGGATCCTCTGCCCTTTGCTGTCATATTCATAGGAAAAGCCATAATAGAAGGATTTGTCACTCTTGTATGCCATATCCTTGCTGAGTTTCCCGCTGCTGTCATATTCGCTATAGTAATAGGTTTCAACTGTTCCGTCCTCATTCAGGCGGTTGCGTCGAATCTGTTGCCCTTTGCTGTTGTATTCATATGTATAGCCATAATCAAAGCTTCCATCTGATTGATATGATATTATTCGGATACTATTGCCGTTGCTGTCCCGCTCAATGACTCGCTGTGAACCATCTGTTTTATGTGTCTCCTCAACGGTATTCCCTGCCTCATTTTTCAAATAAAGCGTATAGCCGTCCTCTGTCCAATTGTCGGAGTTGGGTTTTGCCTTGTAACTGACACTCTTTATTGGTTTTTCGTCCGTTCCGTAAAGCGTAACAGTACGGCTTCCGTTTCCATAACTTCGCCTGTCCTCCTCATATGAGTCTTCATAATATGTATTCTGTCGGATATATCTTTCCCCGTTATCATTGGTGTTCTCATATAAAAGAGTATCTCCGAAAACCGGATCGTAAGTGTCGCGGCTGATCACATTCCCGTCGGGATCCGTTGAATAACTTTCAATCAAGGCACCATTTTTCCAAACATTCCGAGTATAGGATACCGTTTGTCCGTTTGGATCCAGCTGTCGGTAACCAATGATATGATTATTGCTATCATAGACATAATCCACAATGTAGCTTTCGATCTCGCCTTTTTCATTATATGAGGTTGTCTTTGTCCGTTGATCATATTCGTCATACTCGAAATCAGATCTTCCAAGAAAAGTGCCGTCCTCTTTGCGGGTCGTTTCGCTGCTCAGCGTATTTCCCCATCCATCATAGGTATAACTGTACGTGTATTGTTCAGTCCCGGTTTTATTCGGATTATATTCCGTTTCCCGAAGGATATTCCCGTCCCGGTCCCACGCCTCAGGCTCTTCAATTCGTGTAACGTTTCCATAACGGTTATAAAAAAGGACTCTCTGAACATTCCCGCCGGCATTTAATTCAACCTTTTGTTTGATTTTGCCGTTTGAATAGTATTCATCCCCAAGCATTTCCTTTGCCTTAGCGACAATCACGGTCTCGGTCTCGATTTCCGGTCCTGAAACGTCTTTTTCATCCAGGTTCCGCGCTGATTCCACGGAAAAGCGGACAACCTGACTCCCGCGCTTCGCTTCCGAATTGATACGGAAAGAGACCCGACCGGCTTCGCCTGGCTGAATCCCGTTCAGATTCAGCAGCAGGATCGTATCATTCTGCACAAAATCGGACGGAATCAGTTCAAGTGACTCATGGTCATAATCCAGTTTCAACAAAGCCGCCACGCCCTGTCCAGGATTGGATACCACCGTCACCGGCACCGTAATTTCTTCCCCTTGCCTCGCTTTCGTTACGTTTTCAGCAGCGGATCCGAAAGAAGCGGCCAAAACCGCGGCCAGAACCATTATCAGAAAAACATACCATTTCTTCATACGCGGTAACTCCCCTGTCTCTTGAGGCCTCAAAGATATCAAATATTATAGCACGTACAAGCGTAGATCGTCCATATATTTTGTGTCGAAAGGCATCCCTGTCCTTATGGCCATGGCCGCGGCAACTGGATTTCCGGTATCAGTCAAATAGCCCTTTCCGTTTTTTTAAGGCCATAATTGCTTCCCGCATCTTTTTTTCGAGTGTTTTCCAATCCGGAAGCATCCGACTCTCTTCTTCTCCTTCGTCCGCCATTCGGATCATACATTCACTTTGAAAACGTTTTGCTTCCCGTATAAATTCTTCCTGTATTCCCTCAAACTCCGATGCCACACGGATCACCCAACGCTCCCGGTCTCGTGTCTGGACCGTCATTTGAATCTGCGGGCAGACACAAAGCGCCAGAAAATCCTTTTCTTTTGAAATTGAAAAGTAGCGATCACAGTCGCACAAATTGCTGATCAAAAAGCCGTGAATTCGGTCCAGCAGCAGCTGTCCCTTAACCTCGGCCATAATGTCGTTTTCCTCCAGCAGATCCATTCCATGCACGAATTGCTCCCGATCCGGTTTGTAAATCCCAGGTATGGCAGGAACTCTTTCCTTTCCCTGCATGCTCATCAACACAGAGAGTTCATCCGTCGAATAGCGGTATCCGATTATGTCAAGTTCCAAGGTTCTGTCCCCTTTCCTGCTCAAGCTTTTCGCGCATACCGTCCCGCGCTGTGCGGGAAAGCGGTATGGAATCGCCCGAAGTCAGCACAACTTCCATAGCGGTAAAATCCACATAATCGATGGCTTTCACATTCACAATGTAGGAACGGTGGCAGCGGAAGAAAAGTTCCGCCGGCAGCGATGTTTCCAAAGTGTTCAGTGTCATCCGGATCGTGATGCTTTGCTGTTTTGTCCAAATCGTCAGTTTCTTGTCCAGCGCTTCAATATACAGGATTCTGGAGTAAGGAATCCGATATGTGGAATTTCCGGAATCCACAACCAGGCATGCTCCGCTTTCTTCCTCATGCAGCTCACGATAGTCCCGGTCAACCCGAGCCAGGAGTTTTTCCAGTTTTTCCTTATTAAACGGCTTCACAAGCACGCCAATCGGCCGAAGGCCGGTATTCAGCAATGCTTCCAGGTCCCGGACATCGTGCAGGCAAAACAGGGTATAGTTATCCCGGTTGGTGCGCACGATTTGCCGACCGAGCAGTACAGTCTGCTTTCGGCAGTCGGATTGTCCCGTTACGATGCTCAGCATCGCCAGCATGATTCCCTTTTCCTGATTCAGCCAGCGTACCGTCTCCTCAATGGAGGCGGTATTCGCCAACAGACTCATGCCGGAATCATGATTCCGGGTATACTCCGCTACGGACTGAGTCAGATACGTCCTCGTATCTTTGTCCGGCTCAAAAATCACGACGGGAAGCATTCCGATCCACCTTTACTCTTCAACCAGCAATGGGAAAACCACCTGCTTGTACGTATCTCCGCTGATATACCAGGCTGTACCCATCGGAAGTGTTGCATTCTTTTGACGGTACGGAAGTGCAACGTTCCACGGATCCACATCTCCCAATTTGCCGCCCAGTGCGATACCGCGTTGCTGATCAAGCAGCGATTTCAGCGGATCCTGCATAGCCCTTGCGCGAAGGTTGCCCGTCAATGCAGAGCAGAAAGTATACATACCGAAGTTTGCTGCCTGGCTGACCAACTGACCAAGCAAAGTTGCGTCCTTTGTATTGAAATGCTGGCCGCCAAGATCACAGTAAGCATCCAAATTGTCAACCAACAGAACGAAAGGCCTGTGACCCGCTGCGATCTTTGCGGTTTGTTCCTTATTCTCTGCCTTTTTGCGTTCAATATTACGCGGAATAATATAGTTCTGAAGCATTTTTTCCATGAAAGCTTCCCATTCCGGGGTCCCGGTTCCGATAAACAGGGTTGCTCCCGTCTCTGCGCAGAAAGACTTCCATTCGTCTCCGCCCAGCACAAACACCTCGCCGCCCCGATCTGCGAACGTCTTTCCGATCATCATCAGGGTATTGGTTTTGCCGCTCTTCCGACCGCCAATTACAAGGAAAGAATACTCATCCTGCAGCTTGATTGGCATCGGCATTCCGCTGTCCAAATCGTAAGCCAGCGGGAAGCGCAGCGGCTGATCCTTCAGTTCCTGATAGATGGAAGTTTTCGAAAAATCCTCGAAGGCAGGTTTCTCCGGAATGCGCGCGATACCCGGCGCCTTCCCGCCCTTCCACACGGAGCACATTTTCTCGCCCAGCCGGGTCAGTTCCTGTGCACGCTCGACGTCCGTCGGAGCATTGGCGGGCAGCGCTGCCTGAATCTCATATGGCACTTCGTCCACCACATACATGCCTCGGCCGGGCAACGGTGCAATCGTGGCCATTTCAAGAGGAACACGTTTCCCGATGGTGTCACTGTAGTCGCCGCGCTCACGCAGCTGCATGGCAATTCCGCGGAAGCAGTCCCGGATCTTCATAGGTATCTCGTTTCCGCCCATGGAAGTAACCACAAAGAAGATACCGCAGCTGCTGCCTTCCCGAATTAAATCATACAGCTGGTTCAGCGTTTCTTCATCGTCCCCGATCATTTCGCGAATCTGGGCCATCCTGTCAATGAAAACAACAATGGACGGCTCCACCGGTTCGTTCTTCAGCTGGCGGGATCGGTTGTATTCGACAAAGTTGTTGGTCCAGGCCGCTTCAAACCGTTTGCTTCGTGCAGCAACCTCGTCTGTAAGCATGTTCAGCAGACGGTGCAGTTCATGGATCTCGCCTTCATATACAATCTCACCCACATGCGGGAATGTAGAGAGGCATCCCAGTGTCCGGCTGGAAAGACTCATGATGTAAATGTGCAGATGTCCGGGATCGTACCGGGTACAAAGTGCAGCAGTCATGGTCTGGATCAGTGTGGTTTTGCCGGTACCTGCCAGACCGACAATCATCAGACTGCGGAAGGCAATCAGATCTGCATTGGCAACGATATACCGCTGATTGGCAACGTCGTCCGCCAACGCAAAGGGGAAAGACAGTCCTTCCTGCGTTTCCGGCCACCGACCGTCCATGTAGCTCTGCTCTGCATATCCCGGAATATCCTGCAGATAGATAGCCGCCTTCAGCTCATCCAGCCAGAGCATATGGCGTTCTTCCATATGATGCTCCTGCACCGTTCTGTCGATCAGATCCAGCACAGCATTCATTTGCGTATATTCACGCTGGTTAGTCTTCTTTTTCTTTTTCTTCACCCGAATCACCTGTCCGGCGTCATCCAGCAGAAGAGGATTTTCATCCATGTTCGGTTCATCCGGCTTATAGGCTGCGCCGGAATAGCTGGTCTGCACCTGCTCAAAGATCTCATCGTTGCCGATTTGAATATAGCAACGGCCCATACCCTTGATGTAGGCGGCATCCGGACGGTGCAGCATGTCCATGGAATCGCCGCGGCTCTGTACGCGAAGACAGATCCGGAAATTTGTATTTGCCCAGATTTCGTCGCTCACGGAATTGGACGGCTTCTGTGTCGCCAGAATCAGGTGGACTCCAAGAGAACGACCGACGCGGGATGCGCTGACCAGTTCGCGCATAAAGTCCGGCTGTTCGTTTTTCAGTTCTGCAAATTCATCGACAATGATAATCAGGTGGGGCAGTCTCTCTTCGTTCGGATCATCGCCGAAGAAACGGATATAGTCGTCAATATTGTTGACACCGGTATTCTTGAATATACGCTCGCGGCGGTGGATTTCGCCCTGAATGGATGCCAGTGCACGGGATATGATGCGTTCACCCTGCAGATTGTCGATAATACCGGTGACATGCGGAAGCTTGCGGAAAGTTTCTGCCATCCCGCCGCCCTTATAGTCGATCAGGATGAACCGGATCTGGTCCGGATGATAGTTCAGCGCCAGCGACAGGATATAGGTTTCCAGCATAACGCTCTTGCCGGAACCTGTCGTGCCGGCCATCAGACCGTGAGGTCCGTGCGCCTTATCGGAAATGTCCAGGGTAAACGGCTGTGCGCCGGAGCGCAGGCCGACGGTTGATTTCAGGCCTTCATAAGCTTTGTTCTCGTTCCAGAAGCGCCAGACATCCAAATCCTCAACACGTTTCACGTGATATATCTCCAGGAATGTGACCAGCGTCGGTATTGCAGCATCCTCCAAAGACGCTTTGACACGGATCGGAGCGATATCCCGGGCAAAACGTTTCAACAGTTCGTTATGGGGATACTCGTAATCCACCCGAACGCTGCTGCCGTCCGTACTCAGCAGGTTTCCGCCTTCCGTATCCAGCAAAACTTTGCATTCCTTAGGCAGCATTTCGGGGCTGTTCGCCAGCAGGATCACCGTAAAACCCAGCGGATTGGAAAGCACGGTACGCAGCAACGGCTTATTTTCGAGCAGTTCCGGATCCGTACAGACCACGATATAGTGGGGAAGCATCGCTTCCGGGTTTTCTTCCTGTTTTTCTTTGCCGCCATGTTCTTCTTCCAGAGAGGCCACGCGCATGCTCATCACTTCATCCAGGTGTGACAGCACGTCCTGGCGGGAGGCTGCCGTGGAAACGACCATCCGCAAAAGCCGGTCTTCCGATGCGAATACATGAGGCAGCCACCGGGCCCATTCCCAGTCACTCCGGCGGTTCTCCGCCGTCAGCACGCAGATCCGGACATCATGGTAGCTGTGCAGCACGGACAGCTGCATCACCAGGCCTTGGCAAAGGCAGTCGCTTTTTCGGTTCCGAGAATACCGACCATCGGGTTGTCCCGCAATGAAAGCGTAACCGGTGCATTCTCAATCATACTGTAAGTTTCAATCAGACGCTTCGGCTCGTCCCGCAGCGGATCATCGACCAGAGAAAGACGTTCCGCCTGGGTGGTGATTTCGCTGGGCAGCGGCACGCGGCCCTTCCCCAACCGAACAAAGAGGAAATCGGGATGAGTGGGCATTCTTTCCCACAGTCTCCGCCGGTTTTCCGCCGGAAAAAGGGCACATTGTCCCACATCCGGGTTGCTGATCATCAGGCGGTTATATTCTTTTTCGTTCAATCCACGCAGCTCGTCGCCTATTTCCGCGATATATTTTGTATAGAGATCCACGCGCTTCGCTTCAGACTGTTCATCATCCTTCTTCCGGTATTTAGTGTTCATCAGTCCCCAGAACACTGCCAGCGCAGAGGACGTACCGATCATCACAAGCCCGGAAGCCGATCGTCCGCTGGCCAGTACGCCTGTCGCCATCGGCAGAATCATGGTCAGCGAAGGCCCCAGCTGAAGCCATATAGGTTGACTGTTCCTTTTTTGCTTCCCGGGCGGCGGTTCAATAGCAACCGGCGTATCATCCGGAGATTCAACAATCCGGATCATCCGGTGATGGTAGGTAATCAGGGACGGAATTTCGTCCCCTTCTTCCCGGAGAGCGGACTGCGGCAAAGTCAGTTTCGCCGGCGTCAGCTTTGAATGTACCAGCAGTTTCATACTGTTGACCGCGATGATACTTTGTAAATAAACAATCTTGATACCGCCGGCGAGGGTAATCACATCTCCGAAGTGCAGCTGGCAGTACCCTTTCAGCCGCATCCCGTTAATGTAGCTGCCAAAGGAGCTGCTGTCCGTATACTGACAGCAGCCGTCCTTGATTTCAAGGACGCCGTGCACGCCGGAAACGGAGGAATCCGAAAAGCAGATAGCACAGTTGGGGTTGCGGCCGATCTCGATCCGGGCGTTTTGGGGAAGAAGGTACTTTTTGAAGATCGTGTTCTGAATGTCGCATCGGGAAAACACAAGCCCGATCCGCATCTTGTCTTTCGTCATGACCAGCGCCAGTTGATCGTGGATTTCAACCTCGCTGCGCTTCTTCTGCCGTTTTTCCCAGACGAATCCCTTCGCGCAGGAAACATAGCAAATGTTGTCCAGCGTGCGGATCGGAATCCGCACGTCGCTGTCCCACCCCGTATCATTCTGTCCCAGGGCGATTTCACCCGTCCAGTTCGATGAATCCGGCAGATAAACGTCCTTGCACCGGTTATCGCATACGATCCAAATGTAGTACATGGGTTCCCTCCAGGTTTCTTTTTTTCAATTGTATCCTGAACCCGCTTCCCTCCGGATATCAGAAATCAGCTGTCAATGGATATCTTGTCAGTAATTCTTGTTCTGCACTGTCAGAATCCGGTCTTCAATCTGAATCAGATCTCCG
>Ga0265298_10007734_pt1 | contig 13001 bp, 11 predicted proteins | sample AusTroGonzalo_MG_3_FD_193486 | JGI IMG/M metagenome (GOLD analysis project Ga0265298, IMG submission 193486) | Bovine rumen microbial communities from tropical cattle in Woodstock, Queensland, Australia - Gonzalo_01 | ecosystem: Host-associated > Mammals > Digestive system > Stomach > Rumen ... | reverse complement strand
GTGGGACAGCAAGAGGATATATTGCATCAGGCAGCCCAACTTTACAACAAGAGCGGCAACTGGCCCTCGTTGGGGCGTGAACTCATCTTTCTTCAGCATATTCAGGCCTTTTTACGTGAACAGCCTTGTAAACCCCAACTCAACGAGGTTTGGTTGCCTGACTTGCAGATTATGACGGTCCACGACCCCTTTGTTGCCGTGAAAGGTGGTCATAACGGTGAGAGCCATAACCACAACGATGTTGGTTCGTTTATTGTTTATGGTCAAGAGCCGAAAGCTAACGGCAAAGAGCTAATAGTGCCCCTCTTCATCGATCCTGGTGTGGGCGAATACACGTCGCAGACTTTTTCCAAGCAACGTTACGATATCTGGACGATGCAGTCCGACTATCATAATCTGCCACGCATCAATGGTTATAGTCAGCGTGACGGCAAAGAGTATAAGGCGCGTGTTGTCAGCCACAAGCCTGGCCTGTTGACGCTTGACATCAGCGGTGCATACCCTGTCGAAGCACAGGTACAGCAGTGGTTACGTACTGTTAAAGTGCATAAGGGTAAACAGGTGGAAGTCACGGAAGACTTCACCCTACAGACCTGTCAAGCTCCCTCTCAACTGATGTTTATCACGCCAGTCAAGCCACAACTCACAAAGGCTGGCGTCATCACGTTGGACAACCACACACTAACCTATGATGCCAAGCAACTGACACCTGAGGTTGAAGACTTGACGCCGCTTCTCGATGCTGTGCTGCAGCAGATGTGGGGTCTAAACCTCTACCGCATCAAAATGACGCTCCAGTCAAATCGTCTGAAACAACGCATCCGATACGTCATTAAATAATAGGATATCGATTGCAACGCCACACTTTTACCATGGGTAAGAGAACGGGCTGCCTCCGTCTCATCGGATAGGCAGCCCGTTCACCGTTAGTATGTTATGAAAAATTTGAGAGAAATCGACCGCTTCACTTTGTTAGCTTATTTGGGTCGAGTTTTGGGGTCTTTGACTTCACAGTTTGTAACCCTCTTTGTGTTTAACTAAACATGATGTTAATATAGAGAAAGCATAGAAAAAAATCTAATTCTTTGGCTGGTCAGTCTGCATCACACCAATACTGTCGGATGTCGTTGTACTGAAATTTTCAGCCTGGACAGGTATGACATTCATGGTGTCAGCCTGCTGGATGGCAGCGTAGTCGTCAGGCGTATTCCAAGTACTGTCCCAAGGAGCCTGCAGGGCACCGCCTAAAGTAAGGATGATGGCAACGACAGCTGCAGCCTTGAAGAGTGGCATCAGGCGTTGGGTGAGAGATACCTCACGGGCCTTAACCACGTTCTCTGAACTATGGTCAGAATGTGGCGTTGCAATTTCAGCACCTATGGCTTGCAGGATGCGTGCATCAAAGTCATCGTCCAACGTTTCACCGACAGCCTCGTCGACAAACAGAGGGCGCAGGTGTTCCATCTCAGCCGGAATGTCTTTCTGGCTGAAGAAGGTGCGCAGGATGCTCTCCTCTTCAAGAGAGGTTTCAGCGTTCCAATAGCGCTCCATGAGTTGTTCGATGTACTTATAATCCATATCTTTTTTGTTGTCTCTATATGGTTGACGTTTGTTAAACAGAAAAGTTACAGGAAAATCAAAAAAAATTTCATTCCTCATTCTTCACTCAACATTCCACATTCTTTAGATATTTTTCCCTGACAGCTTGGCGGGCGCGGAAGATGTTCACCTTCACCTGCTGTTCGGTAATATCGAGAATGGTGGCAATGTCGCGATAGCTCTTGCCCTCAATGTCGCGTAACTGCATGCAGGTACGCAGGCGCTCGGGCAGTTCATTAATCATCTGGCGTACCATTTCAGAACGTTCATTCCGTATTGCAACTTGTTCAGGATTGGCACCGTGACTATGGTCAGTAGGATCAATGTCATCGCTCAGGCTTTGCACCTGGTTATCCATGCGGCGCAACTTGTCGAGTGAAAGGTTTCTGCAAATTGTCAGGCAAAAGGCCTCTATTGATTCCAGCTGCGCCCATTGATCACGACGGTCCCATATTTTCAGCATCGTTTCCTGCACAACATCCTCGGCCTCCTCGCGATTCTGCGTGATGCGGAGAGCCATGCGGAAGAGTTCGTTCTTCAGCGGTAAGATGTCGGACTGGAAACTGATATTCTTCATTTATAATCGATATTTCGATATGACAATGTTTCAATGTTATTCGATAACGGTGCCGTGTTGTCCGTCAATGGCTGTTGCCAGTGTGATAATGACCCGGCTGACGCCTGCCTCAACGGCAGCCAGCGCATTCTCTATCTTGGGCAGCATACCGCCTGAGATAGTGCCGTCGGCCTTATACTTATTAAATAATGTGCGCGTGATAACGGGAATTACGCTTTCGTCATCATCAGGATTCGAGAGTACGCCTTTCTTTTCGAAAGAAAAAATCAGTGTCACGTCGTAATCCTTTGCCAGGGCCTTGGCGGTCTCTGAAGCGATGGTGTCGGCATTCGTGTTAAGGATGTGGCCTTCGCCATCGTGAGTCAGCGGGGCCATAACAGGTGTGATACCCGCCTCAATAAGATGCGACAGGGTTTCGTGTGCAACAGTGTCTACGTCGCCTACCCAACCGTAATCGATACCATCCTTCAGGGGACGTTTGTGACTGCGGATGACATCAGCATCGGCACCAGTGAGGCCGATGGCATTGACGCCGTTGGCTTGCAATCGAGCCACGAGGTTTTTGTTGACCAGTCCACCATAGACCATGCTGACAACTTCCAGCATGGCAGCATCGGTAATGCGGCGACCATTGACCATCTGCGTCTCGATGCCCAGACGCTCAGCCATCTTTGTAGCCTTGCGTCCACCACCATGTACCAATACTTTACGCCCCTCAATGGCCGAGAAGTCGCGTAACAACTGAGAGAGCTGCAGTTCGTCCTCGACCACAGCTCCTCCTACTTTTACTATTGTTAGTTTTTCTTTCATATTCGCTAGTATTTCTAGTTGCTCTAGTTTCACTAGTTCTTCTAGTTCGACTAGTTATTCTAGATAAGTATATCCATAGAGCCCTGAGCGATAGTTGGAAAGGAATTCCTTGCCCTCTTCGAGAGTGATTTTGCCTTGCTTGACGCTCTTGGCCACCCAGATTTCCAGTTGGCGAACCAGTTTCTTTGGATTATACTGCACGTATTCGAGCACCTCTTCTACCGTTTCGCCATCGAATATCTGGTCGATGTGATACTGACCATCCTTCACCGAGATGTGGACGGCAGTGGTATCGCCAAACAGGTTGTGCATATCACCTAAGATTTCCTGATAGGCACCCACCAGGAAGACTCCCAGATAGTAGTTTTCATTCTTCTTTAGCGTGTGGACGGGCAGTGAGTGGGAGTTGTGACGATTGGTGGCAAAGTTTGCAATTTTGCCGTCCGAGTCGCAGGTAATGTCCTGAATGGTGGCATTACGCGTGGGACGCTCGTTGAGTCGCTGAATGGGCATAATCGGGAAAATCTGGTCGATAGCCCATGAGTCGGGCAACGACTGGAACAGCGAGAAGTTGCAGAAGTACTTGTCTGCCAACAGCTTGTCGATGTTCATCAGCTCTTCAGGTACATGCTTCAGGTTCTTTGACAAAGCGTGAATCTCATGACAAACGCTCCAGTACATGGCCTCGATTTCAGCACGTGTCTTCAGGTCGACAATGCCATGGGAAAAGAGGTCGAGCACTTCTTCGCGTATCTGCTCAGCGTCGTGCCAGTCTTCCAACACGTTGCGAGGCGACAGGTTGTCCCAAATCTCGTAGAGGTCCTTTACCAACTGATGTGAGTTCTCGTCTGGTTCGAATTCCTCTGGCATTTCAGGCAGTGAAGCCGTTTCCAGCACATCGATGACCAGCACAGAGTGGTGAGCTGCCAGTGAGCGACCACTCTCCGTAATCAGATTGGGATGAGGAATGTCGTTGCGGTTGGCCGCATCGACGAAAGTATAGATACAGTCGTTGACATATTCCTGAATAGAATAGTTAACGGAACTTTCACTAGATGGAGAACGGGTGCCGTCATAGTCGACACCTAAGCCACCGCCGCAATCCACGAAGTCGACATTATAGCCCATCTTGTGCAGCTGCACATAGAACTGAGAAGCCTCACGCAGAGCTGTCTGGATACGGCGAATCTTTGTAATCTGGCTACCGATATGGAAATGAATCAGGCGCAGGCAGTCGCGCATGTCCTTCTTGTCCAACAAGTCCAGTGCTTCCAGCAACTCGGCACTCGTCAGTCCGAACTTCGAGGCATCGCCACCACTCTCTTCCCATTTGCCACTACCGCTGGATGCCAGCTTGATACGGATACCGATATTGGGCTTGACACCCAGTTTCTTGGCCTCGCGGGCAATGATTTCCAGTTCGTTCAGTTTCTCAACAACAATGAAAATGCGCTTGCCCATCTTCTGTGCCAACAGGGCCAGCTCAATGTACGACTGATCCTTATAACCATTACAGATAATGATGGAGTCGCTCTGACACTGGACGGCAATCACGGCGTGCAGTTCGGGTTTGGAACCAGCCTCAATACCCAGATTGAACTTGCGTCCGTGAGAAATAATCTCTTCGACAACGGGCTGCATCTGGTTGACCTTGATGGGGAATACCACATAGTTTTCAGCTTTGTAGTCATATTCCTCAGCCGCCTTCTTGAAGCAGCTCCACGTCTTCTCGATACGATTGTCAAGAATGTCGGGGAAACGCAACAGCACGGGCGACTGCACATCACGCAGCGCCAACTCGTCCATCACGTCGCGGATGTCAATCTGCGTGTTGTCCTTGCAGGGTGTCACGTAGACGTTTCCTTGTTCGTTGATACCAAAGTAACTGGTACCCCAGCCGTTAATGTTGTAAAGCTCCTTGGAGTCGTCGATGGTCCATTTCTTCATTGTAGTAGGAGTTATAGAAGTTAAAGAAGTTATATGGATAAAAGTGTGCGCAGGGATGCTACGCTGGTTTGTATTTTATCGTATTCGTCAAGCACGTTGACATCTAAGATGTGACGGGCTTTCTCGTAGAAGGGGGCACGTTCCTTCAGATGTTCCGTGATATAGGCTATCAGCTCTTCAGGGCTCTTGTCCTTCAGTAGCGGACGCTCAATCTTGGCCATCAGCAGGTGTTTGTAAAGCGTCTCGGGCGTAGCCTTGAGATAGACCACATCACCCTGCTGGTTCAAATAGTCTATATTATCGAAGAAGCAGGGCGTGCCACCACCACAGCTAATGATGACATCCTCGAACTCGGCCACCTCGTGCAGCATGTTGTATTCTATCTTTCGGAAACCCTCTTCACCCTTTTCGGCAAAGATCTGCGACACCGATTTGCGCATACGGCTCTCGATATACCAGTCGAGGTCGTAGAACATCATGCCAGTCACCTTGGACAGAGCTTTGCCCACTGTGGTCTTCCCTGAGCCCATGTAACCAATAAGGATAATCCTACGCATTCGCTAATGGGCAATTTATTTCTTCTGCTTTTCGATGATAGCCATACACTCTTCATAGGTCAGGTCGGCAGCCTTAGCCTGCTGTGACTTCAGCAGACGATAGTTCTTGCCATCGTATGCCAGGTAGGGACCATAACGACCGTTCAGCACCTCCAGCTTCGAATCTTCTGGGAATGTCTTCATGTGCTTTTGATTCTCTTGAAGACGCTTTTCCAGAATCAGGCGGATGGACTCGTCCAGCGAGATGGTCATGGGATCGGCATCCTTGGGCAGTGAGGTATATTTCTTCTGATGCAGGATGTAAGGACCAAAACGACCGGCGCCTATGACGACGGCAGAGCCCTCAAACTCACCGACGGTACGAGGCAGCTTGAACAGTTCCAGCGCTTCGTCGAGTGTAATGGTTTCCATGCTCTTGTCGGCAGGCATCTGGGCAAACAGGGGCTTCTCGACATCCTCTGCAGTACCGATCTGTACGACAGGTCCAAAACGGCCAATCTTGACGTAAACGGGCTTGCCCGTCTTGACATCCTTACCTAACAGACGCTCACCGGCCTTGCGCTCCTGGCGGTCGTTCATTGTATTCTCTACCGTTGGTTCGAAGTCGCGGTAGAAAGCCTTCATCATTGCGGTCCACTGCTCATCGCCTTCGGCAATCTTATCGAAATCCTGCTCGACTTTGGCGGTGAAGTTATAGTCCATAATCTCCGTGAAGTGCTTCATCAGGAAGTCATTCACCACGACACCGATGTCGGTAGGCAACAGTTTGCCCTTGTCCGAGCCGACCATTTCCGTGCGTTCTTTCTGAGTGATAATCTTACCCTTCAGGATGTCTACCGTATAGGTACGTTCCTCACCCTTCTGGTCACCCTTGTGAACATAATCACGCTGCTGGATGGTCGAAATGGTGGGTGCGTATGTTGACGGACGACCAATGCCCAGTTCCTCCAGCTTGTGCACCAGTGAGGCTTCCGTATAGCGCTGAGGTGCCTGACTGAAACGCTCGGTAGCCTGAATCTCACGACGTGTCAGTTCCATGCCTTTCTTCAATGGGGGCAGCAAGTGGCTTTCCTCTTCCTGCTGGTCGTCATCGTCATAGCTCTCACGATAGACCTTGATGAAACCGTCGAACTGAACGACTTCGCCCTGAGCAACAAACTGTTCTTCAGCACTGCTGATAGAGATGTTCACAGTGGTACGTTCCATCACGGCATCAGCCATCTGACTGGCAATGGTGCGCTTCCATATCAGCTCGTAGAGCTTGCGTTCCTGGGCTGTTCCCTCAATGGTCTGCTTGTCCATATATGTCGGACGGATGGCCTCGTGAGCCTCCTGAGCACCCTTCGAGTTGGTGTGATATTTACGAACCTTTGAGTATTCAGCACCATAGAGGTTGTTGATTTCCTCCTTGGCGGCATTGATACACAGACTCGACAGGTTTACAGAGTCAGTACGCATATAGGTAATCTGTCCGTGCTCATACAAGTGCTGGGCCACCATCATGGTCTGGCTGACCGTAAAGCCTAACTTGCGGGCAGCTTCCTGCTGTAGGGTGGAAGTGGTGAAAGGAGGTGCAGGCGTACGCTTCATGGGTTTCTTGCTGACGCTTTCTACCGTATATTTGGCATCGACGCACTTCTTCAGGAACTGCTCCACCTCGTCATGTGTCTTCAGGCGCTGGGCCAATGTGGCACGTACCTCCGTCTGAGAACCGTCAGCATTGGTGATGGCAAAGATGCCCACCACGCTGTAGAACGGCTCACTCTGGAACGCCTGAATCTCACGCTCGCGCTCGACAATCAGTCGGACGGCCACGCTCTGTACACGACCAGCAGAGAGAGCGGGTTTCACCTTGCGCCACAGCACTGGCGACAGCTTGAAGCCTACCAGACGGTCAAGCACGCGACGGGCCTGCTGGGCATTGACAAGATTCATGTCCAGATGGCGGGGATGCTCGATAGCTTCAAGGATGGCGGGTTTCGTGATTTCGTGGAACACGATACGGTTGGTCTTCTTCTCGTCCAGTCCTAACACCTCGCACAGGTGCCATGAGATGGCTTCTCCCTCGCGGTCCTCATCGGATGCGAGCCATACCTTGTCGGCCTTCTCAGCGTTCTGCTTCAGTTCCTTGACCAACTTCATCTTCTCCTCAGGAATCTCATATTCTGGTTGAAGTGTGTCGGTATCGATACTCATCTCCTTTTTCTTTAAGTCGCGGATATGACCATAGCTCGACATGACCTTATAGTCCTTGCCAAGGAACTTTTCAATGGTCTTTGCCTTTGCAGGCGACTCTACAATGACTAAATTCTGTTGCATATCTTGTACTTTTTATTTTTTCTTTTTTGCCCTTTTGTCACTTTCGGGCTGCAAAAGTATGCAAAAGTTTTGGTTACACCTTATATATATAGCAGATTTTTTGTTTTCTTAACGTTTAAACCTCAAATTAATGGTGTTTTATTCGTATCTTTGCGCAGATATTCTAATTAAACTTGATATGAAGAAACTATTTACTGCTGCTTTGCTGGCAATGTTGACAATGACAACAATGAATGGACAAATTAAACTGAAGGCCGATAACATCGACGAGGTTATAAAGGCCATGACCCTGGAAGAGAAGGCAAAACTTCTTGTGGGAGGTGCTAACAATTTCTTTAATGCTGGCGCAGTAGTCGGCGGTGAGGCCGACCTCGTGGCTGGTGCTGCAGGTACCTCTCCGGCTATTCCCCGCTTGGGAATTCCTGCTACCGTACTGACGGATGGCCCTGCCGGCGTCCGTATCGACCCCACGCGTAAAGGTACTGACAAGACATATTATGCCACTGCTTTCCCCATAGGCTCGTGTCTGGCTTCCACCTGGAACACGGAACTGGTGGGCAAGGTCGGTCAGGCTATTGGTAATGAAACCAAGGAGTACCGTTGCGACGTCATTCTGGGTCCTGGCATGAACCTGCATCGCAACCCCCTCTGTGGCCGTAACTTCGAATACTACTCTGAAGACCCTCTGCTGACGGGTAAGATTGCTGCTGCCTATATTCAGGGTGTGCAGAAAGAGGGCGTTGGCGTATCGGCCAAGCACTTTGCCGTCAACTCGCAGGAGACCGATCGTACCAGCGTTGACGAACGTCTCAGCCAGCGTGCAGCCCGTGAGATATACCTGCGAGGCTTCGAGATTGCCGTCCGCGAGAGTGACCCTTGGACCATTATGGCGTCATACAACAAGATTAACGGCCAGTTCTCGATGGGCAACCACGACCTGCTGACCAAGATACTGCGCGACGACTGGGGCTATAAGGGAATCGTGATGACCGACTGGATTGGCATTCGCGATGGACTGCCAACGATAACCGAGGTACAGGCTGGCAACGATCTTATGGAGCCAGGTCAACCCGCTCAGGTTCAAGAGATTATTGCTGGTGTCAAGAATGGTAAGCTCAGCATGGCCGATGTCGATCGCAACGTGCGTCGCATGCTCGAATACATCGTCAAGACACCCAGCTTCCGCCAGTATCCTGCCTCAAACAATCCTGACTTCGTGGCCCATGCCGCCATTACCCGCCAGAGTGCTGCTGAGGGTATCGTTCTGCTGAAGAACAACGGTACCCTGCCTTGGAAGGATGGGGCCATCAAGACCGTCGCCCTCTTTGGCGAGAACTCCTACGACTTCCTCAGCGGCGGTACGGGTTCCGGCTGTGTTCATCCCCCTTACGTGGTCGACATGCTTGAAGGCTTGAAGAATGCCGGCATCAGCTCTTCGCCCACGCTCACCAACATCTATCGCAAGTACATAGACTATGCCAAGGTGAAGTTCCAAGCCGAGCGTCATCCTGCCAAGTGGTACCAGATGGAGCAGTTCGGACAGCAGAAGTATCCTGAGATTGCCATCGACCCCATCTGCATCAACAACGAGGTAAGGGGTGCCGATGCCGCCATCATCACCATTGGTCGTCAGGCCGGTGAGGGTGTCGACCGTGACATAGATACTGAGTTCAACCTGGTTCCTGAGGAACGTGCGCTGATTATGGATGTCTGCAATGCTTTCCACGCTGTTGGCAAACCCGTTATCGTGATTATCAATTCAGGTAGCGTCATTGAGACGGCTTCTTGGAGTGGCTATCCCGATGCTATCTTCTGCGCTTGGCAGCCTGGTATGGAAGGAGGTAACTCGATTGCCGACCTGCTCACAGGCAAGGTCAATCCTTCTGGCAAGCTGACCATGACTTGGCCCGTTGCCGCTACCGACCACGCCTCTACGAAGAATTTCCCCGGCAATCTCGACAACTACTCGCTGATGCAGATGGTGGGCAGCAACCGTCCTATTCCTGGACATGCCTACACCAACCATGAGGAGGACATCTATGTGGGCTATCGTTTCTTCGACACCTTCAATCGCGAAGTGGCCTACCCGTTTGGCTATGGCCTCAGCTATACCACCTTCGAGATGTCGAAGCCTGTCGTCAAGGCCAAGGGCAAGGACGCTGTCGAGGTGAGCATCACCGTCAAGAACACAGGTGCTGTCAGTGGTAAAGAGGTCGCCCAGGTCTATGTTCAAGCACCCAAGGGCAAATTGGATAAGCCTGCACAGGAACTGAAAGCCTTTGCCAAGACGCGCGAGTTGAAATCTGGTGAGAGCCAGACGCTCACGATGACTATCCCTGTACGCGACCTGGCTTCATTCGACGAGGCCGGTTCACAGTGGCTGACAGAGGCTGGCACCTACACTTTCCACATTGGTGCTTCAAGTCGCGACATCAAGGCTACTGCCCAGCTGAAGCTTGCGGAATATACAGAGAAAACCACCAACGCCCTTGCTCCCAAGCAGAAGTTGAATCTTTTGAAGCAATAAGACAACACCTCAACATAAACGATGGCATTCCTCTAACGGGAGTGCCACCATTTTTGACGTGAGGGCCCCTGACACGTTCCAACTACTTAACGTGCGATATCCAAACAGCCGACGAGCGATAAGCGGAAGGCTCGCTTGCTTATCGCTTAAGGGGCAGAAGCGATAAGCTCAAAGGCCTCAAGCGATAAGCGCGTGAGGTGAGAGCGATAAGCAGCCCATATACCTCAATACTTCCGTATTATTTTTCAATACTCTTGCTTTATTTCAAAATACTTCCGCTTTAATTCTCCTTGCCCTATGTCTGAAGTAAATACTATCGGCGATCTTTCTTTTCAGATCCCAAAACTTTGTCTATGAGTAAGAAAAATGAAACAGGGTCATCTTTCAGTTTGTCCTTATGGATGGATTTGATATAATTCTTGATGATAGAATAGTTCTGAAACTCATCACATAGTGTCGCTCTGCGTTTTTCAGTTAGTTTTTTCCCTTTTCTAAATAATGCTTTAGCATACTGCATATCTGGTGTCTTATATAAGTAGAAATCACCTAAATACAAGTCCCATGCCTCATAGATAGTGACATTTTTGCTTTGATAAAGCACATAGCACATACTGGGATAACCGTATTCCATAGGAGTTTCGTTGCCATAGTAATAATATACTGGAACAGCGTGGCTAATCAACACCTTATCTGGTTCAGTATCATACCATATATACATACTGTCTATGTCTTTAGTGGCATGTGTTCTGTTTTTACTGAATAAACCATCCAGATTGTTCAATACAACAGTTTCATCATAGACACATACGGTACTATGCCCATTCCTGATATATCCACTATCTGTAGTTCCGTCTTTTAACCAAACCTTGGCATGCCAGAAGTTCTTTATAACTTTCTCCTTTTGTGCAAATGTACCAATAGACATCATAATAGCGAGTACAAAGACTATCAATTTTAGCTGCCTGAAATTAGCTATTTTACAGGCGCCTTCAAATACTTTTGTTAGTTTCATCTATAATCCAAATTTAAAATGTATGGTAAAAATGCACAGCGGAACCGATGAGTTCAGACAGAAACTGACGAACTTTATCATCATTTACACGCTGTTCCATCTCGTTGTCGAAGTCAAGAATGTTAAGTGCCTTGGGTAACAGGTCGTTCACCAGCTCGGCTAGTTCTTTCCCCGTAATGCGATTCAGTACATGCTGTGTTGTGCAGACAGGGACAGCACAGGTTTTCGTCTCGTCATACTCACACCAGCTGCTCCATGTATAGCTGTCAACTGTCGAGACGATGCCTGCCGCCACAGGATTCTGGTGGATGTACCTCATCAACGTCAGAAAATAAGCCATATCGTCATCGTGCCCGCCGCCATCAGCCATCGTCCCCAGCCAAAGCCGGCATGGCGTACCGCCCGCTTGGGCACACACACCAGCAACATCAGCGTCAGCATCGTCATCGTCAGCAGGCCGCCAAACTGCATCTCTCCTATGGTAATCATGGTGCAAAGGTATACATTTTCTATTAAATAACCATAACATTGTCAGAAAAACACGATTTTCTGACACCAAACAGTCCTTTTTCTGACACCAAGTGTGTTTTTCGGACACTTTCTTTCGTTGCTAATGATTAATTTTGCACGCAAATTCCAATTAAGCATTATGAACGAAGCTATCGACCGCTTTCTTGAAATGCCCTTGTGGCTTTCCATTCCCCTCACCCTCATTTACCTTGGGGTGTGTGGGTACTTCGCCTATATACTTTTTCGATACAGGAGGGAGTAAGGCGACAATCTTCGGGCTCCCTTTTTCATGTCCTGCCAGTCGTAGTCCTCGACATAGCCGTCGCAATTTTCGAAAAATTCGTTCCGAGTGCGTTAAAAAATAGTGATTTGTACGCATAAAAAAGTACTTTTTTGTAAAAGCATCATAATTGCTTTTAACTCATTTACTATTGGTTTATGATGTAACATGACCTTTCTACCCAAAGTATCACATACCATTATGACAGTAAAACAAGTTGTTTTAGTGCGGAAGGAATGGTACTTTACGGTGATAGAAAGGCTTTCTACGACACCAAAATAACTTGTTTTACTGTCGTAGAAGGCTTCTCTCTCATCCTTAATTGCTATACTAAGATAAAGAAGTGACCTTTTGAGATGGCTAAAAGTAGGGTGAGGTTTGGTGCTATAGGTAGCATATCTGTCCATAAAGGACTGGTCTTTGCCGATATCTACATTGAGACAAGAGGTGGCAGAGAAATCGTAGCCAAAGGTTTTACCCGTAGCGACGCAGAGGAAATTGCCAGCCTAGTAAGATAAGAAAGTGATTAATTAAACTTCATGTATTGCATAAAAAAGTATAAATTTTATGCAATACGCTTGCAAAATTGCACAAAAAGTAGTATTTTTACCGGCGAAAAATGATATTGGAGTATGAAGACAATCATTCTGAACCAACGAAAGGAGCGCGATGAACTGTTGTCGCGTCCTTATCTGACGCGCCGGAACAGCCAGGAGGCAGACATGTTGCTGAGCAGTCATCTTATTAAATTGATAACTGGCCCTCGGCGTGTTGGCAAATCTACTCAGGCGCTGCTGATGCTTCGAAACAAGAATTTCGCCTACCTGAACTTCGACAGTCAGCCGCTGTTGGACTCTTGGGAT
>Ga0265298_10007733_pt1 | contig 13002 bp, 10 predicted proteins | sample AusTroGonzalo_MG_3_FD_193486 | JGI IMG/M metagenome (GOLD analysis project Ga0265298, IMG submission 193486) | Bovine rumen microbial communities from tropical cattle in Woodstock, Queensland, Australia - Gonzalo_01 | ecosystem: Host-associated > Mammals > Digestive system > Stomach > Rumen ... | reverse complement strand
TCAATCCACGCGCCCGCACGGGGCGCGACATTAATCGTCCACCATCGGACGGCTTGCCGTCCGTTTCAATCCACGCGCCCGCACGGGGCGCGACCCAACCGCACAGCGTGCTCGTCAGCTTCCACCATGTTTCAATCCACGCGCCCGCACGGGGCGCGACTGGCGCGGGCGTGGAACAGCCGGTGTTCAGCGTGGTTTCAATCCACGCGCCCGCACGGGGCGCGACGCGGGGATTTTGTCGTTTATCTCGATGATAACGGGTTTCAATCCACGCGCCCGCACGGGGCGCGACTCCAGCACGTTGCCGGTTACGTCAAGTCGATGGAGTTTCAATCCACGCGCCCGCACGGGGCGCGACTTTTATGCTGTCTTCTGTTTGCTGTAGTAGCTGGTGTTTCAATCCACGCGCCCGCACGGGGCGCGACTGTATGCATTTTTGTTGCTTGATTCTCAAGGCTTTATTTTCTATGATTCGCGAACCTATAGCATATCCTTTTCGCTGATTATTGTTGAAGATGAAATATCATATAAAGCTCTCATAATCAATTGGTGCGAAAATACATTTTTTTTTGCAATGCTATACATTCGCATCATTAGATTATCAATTCCGATGAAACATCGTAGGAGGTTTTCTTGCCGATATTTTCCACTCGATTGTTCCAATTGTTTCCAAGAAAGTAGAAACGAACGTTATCTTTCTCATTGTCAATCATTGATGTTAGCTTGTCCCTTAAGATTGCAAATTGCGCCTCTGTCACCACACATTCAAAAACAGAATTCTGTACGCGTTGACCGTAATTCTGACACTCCTTGGCCACACGCCGCAAGCGCCTTGCACCCGCAAGGGTCACTGTCTCCACATCGTATGTGATTAGCACCATCATGGTCTTAACGAATTAAAAATACAGGATAATCATCAATATCTCCGCGGATACTCCTTGCCAATAATAAGGCTTGAGCGTAGGGGAGCAATCCGATTGGAATTTTCTCTTCCAGATACGGATGTACAATAGTCTCTTTTTTTCGGTTCTGCCATGCTGTCAGGACCGTTTTGCGACAGTTTTCCGTCATCACCACACCACTTTCACCCTGTCGCAAAAAATCATTGGGAGCTATTTGCTTGCGATTAATGAGGGAAAGCACCAACCGATCACCTAAATATGCCCTCATCTCTTCCATCAAATCCAAAGCCAAAGAGGTCCGTCCAGGTCTTAGGGAATGCAGAAAACCGACGTATGGGTCAAGCCCGACTGTTTCCAAGGCAGTTGCCGTTTCGTTGGCCAACAAGGTATAAACGAACGAGAGCAGGGCATTTACTGCATCCTTGGGAGGGCGTTTATTCCTCCCTTGGAATGGAAATCCTTCTTTCTGATGGAGAATCAGATTTGGAAACACACCAAAATAGGTGTTAGCAGCATCGCCTTCAACTCCGATCAGACTTGAAACTGTATTTGTATTCAATGTCCGATGTTTGCTCGTGTCCAACAATTGTATTGCCACTTCAATTTCACTGTTGGCACCATAATCCCGAATAAATCTTTGAAGTATGGCTTTGAAATTTTGAATTTTGCCCGCAACAAAGAGACGTGCGAAGTGTAAGGCACAATCCTCGTTGTCAGCAGTATGATACTGGGCCTTTCTGAGCAAAACGTTTCCGTGAACTGGCCCTTGGAGTCGGCCGATGAAACGGCCATTTGGAGACAAAAACGACAAGGAGACCCCATTGTCGGCGCAGAGCTTCATCAGTCCTGGACTTGCGCCCATGTAACCAAAAGTCACTATCCCTTCAATGTTGACAATGGGGATTCTGAATCGTTCTTCCTTATCAACGGAAACCACCACATTCATTCCGTCTTTACTCAAATAAGACTCTGGAGTGGTGACGTACAACACATTAAGGAGTTTCCTCATACAGATTTTTTTTCAAGTAGTGAGAAACTAATGATTTGTTTTTGGTGTCGGGAAGACATATATCGAGCAATGAGCAATTATTGCATTTGCGACATTTCTCCGCTTTCGGAACGACACCCGTTTTGAATATCCGGTGCATTTCATCAGCGTAGTGTTTGGTCAACTGCCGGAGATTCTCGTTTATGGCGATTTCCTCTCTACGGCGAACCTCCCAATAAAAAAGGTAAGCATGATCAATCTTAATGTCATGCATTTCTTCAAGGCAGATGACTTGTGCGGCCAATTGAGCCTCATCCCGTTCATCTGGTTTCGAATGCCCTCGCTTGTACTCCACAGGATATGGTTTCCAATAACCCGGATATGAGGGATGCTGGACGCAATCCGTAGCGCAATCCGAAGGCCTCAGTTCCACGACATCAGAAAAGCCGTACAACCCCAATTCCTTTGAGGCAATGGACACAGAGCGCAAGGAGACGCACTCGCCGTTCTTCTGCCGATAGAATGGGTCATCCGCCTGTTGGTGAAGCAATTGTCCCTCAACAGTCAGCCGGTTGTCCGACCAAACCTGTTCGATGTGAATCAATGCCCACTGTCGGGGACAGTACACAAAGTGCTGGATCCCCGACAGCATGAGCATTTCGTCATCGGAGTACATCGTTTAAATCAGATATTCAATGTGGACGCCGGCAGGAATAGCTTCCTCATTCACCATAACAGTGTAATCCTTAAAGGAACGAGGAGAGGTTGAACAATTCTTCTCCACCTTTACGAGGTCAAACAGTTTGTTTGCAGGCGCATTACCCAAAACAGAATCATGTTTGAACACAATCAGCTTTTGGGCACTCATCAAGCCGCGAGCTGCCGAACGGTCAACATCGAACATATTTTTCAACGCCTCCCAGAACAGTTCCAAATCTTCTTCGGAAAAGCCCGTCTGTTTGGCGAGATTGGCCGATACAAAGCCGTGGCAGACATAAAGGCCGTAGGGAACGGTGGCTTTGCGGCCCATAGTGCGGTTATCGCCACCTTGTTTTTCTGCCTCTTTTTCAGTTGCAACTGCCATTCTTGTAATGGAGTGCTCTGCTGTGGCTATCGTGTCCACTGAGCGTGCGAATGTAAATTGAATAGGTCCACGAACTTGTCCCGCATTTTTTCCAGTTGACATAACCGCTCCAAACGTGCGGATATCATAATAAGATTTGCACATTATATCCCGAGCAGCTGATGTTTTATCTTTTGCTTCTTTGACAGTTTCCTCTTCATGAGCTTTGTCAATAAGGGTGTTTAGGACAGCTTTCTCTTTGATGAAAATGTCATAGCCATTTTCACAATTCTTTGCTACTTGCACATAATTACGCACTTTGCGCTTCAGGCACACATCGGTAACGAGTCCCATACCGGTTTCCGCGTCCACGCGAGGCAAATTGCCTGCATCGGGATCGCCATTCGGGTTTCCATCCTGTACATCAAATATGTACACAAAATCAATTCTGTTTTTTAATTCTGACATAATACTATAATTTTAATTGTTATTCTTCAATTGTTTGTTCTTCTTTCTTGGTGTAAAACCATTGCATTTGTTGATAATAGCCCACAAAGAAACGTCCTTGGTCTTGCAAATCAAGGTGGGCAGGGAAACCGTCAGGACTAATCTTGTCAATGATTTCCTGCTTCATCTTCTCAAAGAAGACTTTTCTTCCCTCATTCAATTTTTCTGAATGGTGTGAGGAAAGATTTAGAATGGTGGAGAACACAGCAGCGGGCGTAGCACTTGCCGCATTCATATATCGCTCACGGATAGAGTGTTGGTTGTTTGCATCGTCCTGAATTTTGTCAAGTAAGGCAAACAGACGGCCACATAAGTAGCCTTGGTTAGTGTTGTCTTTGTCTAACATAACTTCTATTTTTTGATTATTATTTATTCTGTTTAAATATGCTTTGATAATGGCAGCGCGGGTGATATTGAGACTTTGTTCCGCACGAATACGACGAATACAACTTGCAAACAGCGTATAAGGGTATGAAACACCTTGAAAAATGCTTTTCACGACTGCTTCGGGCAAGTTTGGAGTAGCATCCGAGGGCTTCCCTCCCAAAGTAATAGAGGCCAAGATGGAACGCAGCCCCATATAGGGCTTTTTGTCTTTTCGCGCATCAACAATTTCCATATCTTCAAAGTGCCGTAAGATCAACGCTGCAAACTCTTTAAGCGGCAATTCAGACCAGTATGTGACCGCGATACGTGCTGAGTTTGGTGCAAGGCCGAGGATATAGAATTTGTCATCCAAGTCTGTTCTCAAAGATCCTGAATAAATGGAAGTGAACGTTTTTCTCACCTGTTCAATATTTCGGTTGGGATCATCTTCTTGTTCATTGAAACCGAATATACTAAATATACTCTCTTCGGCCTTTTTCCCAGCTTCATTATCCTTTGATGCCCAAAACAAGAAAGTGCGATTACCTATAAGGAATTTATTTTTTGAATCAGAACGGAGCATATAATTCAGTGCGGTCGTATAAGCAAATTCTGCTTCTTCACTAATTGGTGCATTGCCGCCTTTTTCTTTTCCGTATGAATCATACCCTGAATTCACTTGAAAAGAGACAAGTTTTGCCGTTGCTTGACTCCCTGGAATCATAGTAGCCGTTGTTGTTTCGACAGAATGGCCTCGTTTCCCTGACACCAAACAAATTTGATTGCAATCGTTAACATCGTTTTCAAGTAAATCTAATAGTTCTTTTTTCTCAGCCACAATTTCCGTATCTCCTTCAATAAGAAAAGAGAATGTAGAGAACTTTTTATTTAAATTCTTCAAAATTTCCGGCCAAAGAGGGTCTTTTTGCATTAAATCAAGAACTGTACTCTGCTCTTCTTGGTAGAACTTATGGACAGCAGTTATATCCGGGTTGTTCGGATGTAATTCAAAAATGGCATTCACTTTATCTTTGAAAGTTTGATATTGAGCCATGGCATCTCCCTTTTCAGAATATCCGAAAACATAACCGCTATTATCATAAAGGTGGTTTGCTGAAAGTGCACTCGTGCGTCCCACGTGCTTTTTAACAAGAAATTGCTGAGCCTGCTTTTTGTCAATTCTTCTGTCTTCAAATTTCAGGAAATGGCCTTCTTTATCAATGACAATAAGGAAGCCTATTTCCTTCAATTCCATTCCTTTCCGTGGCAAGTTGTCACATCTTTTGTAATACTCATATAATGCTTGCAGTATCATCTTAAAACCTCCTCACTGTTAATAGGTGGAACAATAATAACTCCATGCTCCATACGGGCACGGTAGAACATAGCTTCCGGTTTATCTGGATTACCTTCAAAATCCATATCGTAAAGCATAATGCCAAGGTCTCGGCTTTCGTCAATAGGGGTCTTCAACTCTTCTTGTTCTGGTTTCACTAAACGAAAAGAAGCCGAAAACTCGCGTGTGCCAAGATATGGCTGGTTGAAGCATTGGCCTTTGCTTGCCCTTCGTTCAAACATGGCGTTGTACTTGCCTGGATTTTCATCTTTCCTGAGAAAATCAGCTTCTTCTATGTCAATTCGGGCATTCTTGGTCTCTTCTTTCCGTTTCCATTGGGGAATGAAAACCAGTTTGGCCCAAATCCGATAATGGACATCTTGGAGTATAAGTGAGTTTTTCTGTTGTCGTTTGTCTTCGATGAAGATCGGATTCTTTGATGCGACGGCACCCACTTCATTGCGTCTGATTGTCGTCCATTTGATAGGGTTAAGCACCTCAATTTTGGTTATCTGCCAATGGATGGCAGGCTTCCAAAAGATGGCTTCAAACACAGCCCGCGCAGCCGATGGGGTGATGACATCGTAGCTTACCCGTTCCACTTTTAGCTCTGGTCGGGTAAAGCAGGCCATCGGCCCCCACACTTCCAAACAAAATTCTTTGTCGTAATATTCCATATTTATACTATTAATGATTCTTCTAACCAATGATTATCTGTAACAAGACCAACTTCATTGCTATAAAAAGATTGGTCTCGAATCATATAGATTCCTTCAAGGACCTCTTCTATTGCACCGGCTTCTTCCAGCTTCTTTACATCTCCATTCCGCACATTGACGCTGAATTGAGACAACGCTTTCATTAACGAATAGGATGGTCCCTCATTGAGCAATCTTTCCACCAGGTCCATGCTGTGCTTCCAATTCACAATGACAGAGACAGTATTATCATCAATCAAATGAAATGCTGATGCGGCTGTTTCGAATTGCATTTCGGCCTTGTATAACAAATCTTTGATGCTCTTCTTGTCAAAACTATTGGCACGAGAATAAAGCTGCTTGAAGTAGGCTTCCATAGCTACTGGCGAAAACCAATCATATCTGCCATTCATTATGGCGAGTCGGGCGTTATTGGTTTGTGTCATAAATCCATGAGGCAATGGTTTCTGCAAACCAAAAACAACGGTGCTCCCCGTTCCCAATTTACCCTCTCTGTTGCACCTTCCTGCCGCCTGGAGTACCGAGTCAAGTCCAGCCTCTTGTCGAAACACCATAGGAAAGTCAATATCAACGCCCGCTTCAATTAGTTGGGTGGCTACCACTCTGATGGTTGTATTAGACGATTCTTTAAGTGCCAATTTCACGTTGTCAATGGTTTCCATAACATGGTCAGGACACATCATTCGAGACAAATGCAGGCAGAATCCTTCTTTTGGCAGTCGGGAATAAATCTCTTTGGCATCATTTCTCGTATTTACGATGCAGAGCACACGTGAATGATGGGACAATTCTTCAGCAACATCATCGTAGCTCTTCGGATTCTCCTCAAATCTCAATTCCACGCGGCGCAAACGATGATGCAGATTGGCATCTTTAGGGATAATTTCATAAATGTTCGACAATCCTTCAAAAGAGACAAACGGATTGGTGCCCTGTATCAAACCGGAAAGCACAGGCTGACTGGCAGTCATGAACAAGACGGATACGCCAAACACTCTTTTAAGCGTGTCAAAAGTATCAACAATAGGCTGAAGGAAATCCGTAGGCAAGGTTTGCACTTCATCCAATATCAGGACGCTTTTGGCAATGTTGTGTAATTTGCGACAATCTGATGGCTTGTTACTAAACAGTGATTCGAATAATTGAACATTGGTCGTCACAATAATAGGATAATCCCAGTTTTCTGTCGCCAGTTTCATTTTTTGAGCCAGTTCCTTATCGTTGAATGCTGACCTGTCAACATTCGAGTGATGCTCAAGCACATTCTCCTTGCCAAATATGTTCCTCAACACACTTGCTGTTTGCGTGATGATGCTCGTATAAGGTATCGCTATAATGATCCTCTTCAGGTCATTCTTGATGGCATGTTTGATGGCCCACAAAACGGAGGCCAATGTCTTACCTCCACCCGTAGGAACTGTCAAACTGTAAAAGTCAGGTGGATTAACACTTTCTTTGACACACCAATTCTGAACATCGTTCCTAATCCTATTGACTTCTGTATCAGGAGCGTTTTTCTTTAATCCCGCCAAGAACACTTCCAATCTTTTTTCCAAAGTCGCCAAAGAATCGTGATTTCCTCTCAAACGGCTTTGTTCTGGTTGCATAAAAGCTTCCGTATCTAAGAAGTCTGCGTCCACCAAACAACTATAAAGCATACGTTCCAAATGATGAATGTCCTTTGGCTTTTCAACTCTCGGCTTTTCCAAATAGGCGTTGATCTCATCAACGGTAACTTCATCGGGAATCGGACTTTTCATAAGCTCCCTCATGTCGCCGTCATCATACAATCCCCTGTGGTGTCCCATCAAGGCGTTATCCACCAACAAATGTGATTTGGGAAATAATTCCTTAGCTATCAAGGCCCCCACGTATGCGTGCCGGTAATCGCCATCTACCCTTGTTTCGGGGTTCAACCCACTCTCTTTAATAATATGTTGTTGGAATGCTTTTTTCTCTTTTCCTTTATCATGTAACAATCCCATGACACGTCCCCATTCGGTCATGCCAAATTCTCTGGCAAATTCCGAAGCCAACTCCGCCACACCTTGCTGATGCTCGTCATTTGACTGAATGGCAATGTCTGTCTGCCGTACATGTGATATAATTGTATTTATTTTTTCCATCAATCCTCTTCCATTTTATTCTTTATTCTCTGTTTGGCCAGTGATATTTGCTTTTGCAGTTGCTCAATAAGCAGATGCTTGGGCGGCAGTTCGGTATAGTATTGTGCTACTTGGATCCCGAATTTGTCAAGTTGCAATAGTTCTATCTGCTCCTCGCTGCCTTCAGAACAAAGCAGTAGTCCGAGTGGAGCCTCTTCGCTTGGCTGGCGTTCGTATCTGTCAAGCCAGCGCAGGTAGAGTTCCATCTGTCCTTTATAGGCTGCTTTGAATTTTCCTTTTTTCAATTCTATGGCAACCAGACGATGCAGTTTTCGATGAAAGAAAAGGAGGTCTAGATAGAAATCCTCACCATCAATAATCATCCGTTTCTGCCGCTCAACGAAAGTGAAACCGTTGCCCAGTTCCATAATAAATTGCTGCAACCCCGTGAGCAACATGTCTTCCAAATCCCGTTCGCTGTAGTATCCCTTCAATCCAGTAAAATCAAGAAAATATGGGTTCTTGAATACTAGGTCGGGTGAAAGGACATCATTGCTTCGTAACGAAGCAAGTTCTTTTTTCACCTGTTCTTTCTCCCTTCCAGCAATTGCCATGCGTTCGAAAAGCATACCTTCTATTTGTCTTCCAAGTTCCCGCTTACTCCAATGTGAATTGGCTGCCATCGTAAGATAAAACTCTCGTTGAAGTTCTTCTTTTAGTGGCATAACCATCAGAAAATGAGACCATGACAATTGTCGTGCCAGTGGTGCGACAATTTGAATGTCCGGGAAAATCTCAGCAAATTGCATCATTCTTCTGATGCTTTTTTCATCGAATCCCTTCACTCCATATTTTTCCTGTAATTGTCGCGCCAGTGTCGCAACAATTTGTTTGCCATATTCTGCACGTTGGTTTCCAAGTACGCCGGTATTGATGCGATATCCAATATGCCAATACATCAATGTTAGTTCAGCATTGGCTTTAATGGCCACCTGACTCCTAGCGGAGTCAATAATCTGACAGATGTCTGAGAAAAGAAGTTCGTCTTGTAGCTTGTTTCCCATAGTTGTAAAATAGTATTTTTTTATTTCTTATTTTTCACTGCAAATTAACTACTTTCTAGTGACAATTACTGTCATAGATGAAAAAAAAAATACTGACACAAGTTGTCAGTAAAATGTGTTATTTTTGCTATTTCTAAAAAATAATGATATGAACCAACCTAAACTGGCTAGGACTCTGCAGCTCCTCATGCTGCTTTCTAACAATCACTTCACTACGATTGAAGAGATTTGTCGCCGTTTTGAGTTCTCTGAACGCACATTTTACCGCTATATTGACACATTTCGTCAAGTGGGGTTGGCAGTGAAAAAGAATGATAATGGTGCCTATCGTCTGGAAGTACAAGACAAATTGTCTCGTAGATTGTCAGACTTGTTGCATTTTACCGAGGAGGAAGAAATCATTCTTCGAGAAGCCATCGATTCTATAGACTCTTCCACATTGGCTCGTGAGCAGTTGAAGAAAAAGCTATGTGCCGTATATGATTATAAGGTAATTGCCAATATGGCTGTTCCTCAAAAAGATCTCCCAAAAGTACATCAACTGAAAACCGCAATTGAGAATCATCAACAAGTTGTTTTGAGTAAGTATAGGTCTGCCAATAGCAATACCACATCCGATAGGAGAGTGGAACCGTATAAGTTTACCGATGCGATGGATCAGATTTGGTGCTATGAAATAGAAACTGGTACGGTTAAGACTTTCAAGATTTCCAGAATCTATGAGGTCGTCGTTTTGGATAACCCATGGGAACATGCGGCTGAACATGAAGTAGGGTATGTGGATATATTCCGTATGCATAGCACACAACAGATTCCGATATGTCTAAGACTTTCCATGCGAGCGGCAAATTTGCTGATGGAGGAATACCCTCTATCTCGCGATTGTCTGACCACATGTGAGGATGGAAGGTCTCTGTTGAGAACCAATGTCTGTCGTTTTGAAGGTGTCGCGCGTTTTATTCTCGGTTTATATGATGAAATTGACATCCTGGAAAGTCCAGAATTGAAGGAATATGTCCGTTACAAAATATCAACTATGATTAAATAACTCCCCAACATTAAAAAAAGGGCCCCCGTTCCCGAGCGCCCTTAACTATTATCTCTAAACTCTAATCTCTCAACTCTCTTACTCCACTTCCCACGTGTCGCCGCTGTTCAGCAGGTCATCGACACATTTGTACTTGCCGTTGGCTTTTTGCTCGTCCATCTGGTCTTCGTACAACTGGGTGTAAGAGGTCTTCTTCACATTGCGGATCACGCCGATGGCCACGGGCAGGTCGCCGCTCATGCGGGCCAGCATCATGTGGATGCCGGTGTCCTCGGTGGTCTCGTCGTGGATCATGATGTCGTCAATGGTGATGCCGTTCTCACCGATGGTGACAGCTTCCAAACAACGGCCGTTGAAACGCAAACCTTTGTTCTTGTCCTTGCCGAAAATCATGGGCTTGCCATGCTCGAGGATGATGGTGCGGTCGTCACGCACAGCGCGGTCGGTGATGGCCGCGTGCGCCTTGTCGTTGAAAATCATACAGTTCTGCAACACTTCCACCACACTGGTGCCGTCATGCTGCGCGGCGCGCGTCATGATTTCAGTGGTCAGCGGCGGCAGACAGTCCAACGCGCGAGCGTAGAACGTGCCCTGCGCACCCATGACCAACTCGCCCGGGTTGAACGGATAGTCGATGGTTCCGTAAGGGGAGGTCTTCGTGACCTGTCCGAACTTGGTGGTGGGACTGTACTGGCCCTTGGTCAAACCGTAAATCTCGTTATTGAAGATGGTGATGTTCAAGTCCTGGTTACGGCGCACCGCATGAATGAGGTGGTTGCCGCCGATGGCCATGGAGTCACCGTCGCCCATGCTCACCCACACGGAGAGACTGGGGTTGGCCAGTTTCACGCCCGTGGCGATGGCGCACGCGCGTCCGTGGATGCTGTGGAATCCGTAAGTGTCCACATAGTAGGGGATACGCGATGAGCATCCGATACCGGACACCATGCAGATGTTCTCCTTCTTGTGGTTCGTCTTCGGGAAAGTGTTCAACAATGAGGCGAGGATGGCGTGGTCACCGCAACCGGGACACCATTTCACCATTTGGTCGCTGGTAAAGTCAGCTTTTGTATATTCGCGGTCCGCTCTGGGAACAAAATGTCTTTCTGCCATAATTCTTTATTTTTTGTGAATTGTGAATTGTAATTTGTGAATTGGATTGTGAAAATGCGGAACCATAATTCCACACTATTCATTTTTCACTATTCACTTAATAATTTATTGAAATGCTCTTTCAGTTCGCCCACCTCGAACGGCAGACCCATGATCTTGTTGTATTGGGTCATCGGACATTCGGGGAATTGGGTGCGGAGGTATCCGGCAAACTGGCCGTTGTTGAGTTCGCAGACGACAATCTTCTTGTATTTCTTGAGGATGTCGCCCGTGTTCTTCGGCAGCGGGCAAATATAGTTGAAGTGGGTGTAAGCCACTTTCTTACCTTCGTTGTTCATCTCTTCCACGGCGAGGGTGAGTGCTCCGGAGGTGCCGCCCCAGCCCACAACAAGGAGCTCGGCATCAGGGTCGCCGGTTACCTCCTGGTCGGGGATGTAGTTGGTCACGCGGTTCACCTTCTCCTGACGGTCATGCACCATCAGGGCGTGGTTCTCGGGATCGGTGCTCAACGGACCGTCGGGGCATTTCTCAAGACCGCCCACACGGTGTCTGAGTCCCTCCATGCCCGGGAGTGCCCACCAGCGGGCGAACTTCTCGGGATCTCTGCGGAACGGACGATAGTCGGGATCGTTCGGAGTGGCCAAACGAGGCGTGATGCTCGGCAGGTCGGCCACCTTGGGGATGCGGAACAACTGGGAACCGTTGCCGAGATAGCCGTCGGTGAGCAGGATAACCGGAGTCATGTGCTCCAAGGCGATCTTGGCGGCGTTGTAAGCCCAGTAGAAGCAGTTGGCGCTGGAAGAAGCGGCCACCACAACGAGAGGCGCCTCGCCGTTACGGCCATACAGTGCCTGGTTCAAGTCGCTCTGCTCGGTCTTGGTGGGAAGTCCGGTAGAAGGACCACCACGCTGCACATCAACCACCACCAAAGGAAGTTCAACCATCACAGCCAGACCGAGGGCCTCGCTCTTGAGGGAGAGGCCGGGACCGGAGGTGGAGGTGCAGGCCAGTGCGCCGGCGTAGGATGCGCCGATAGCGGAACAAACGCCCGCAATCTCATCTTCCGCCTGGAACACGCGCGCGCCGAGGGATTTGTGTTTGGCGAGTTCCACCATCACATCCGTGGCGGGGGTGATAGGGTAGGAACCCAGGAAAAGCTGGCGGCCTGAACGCTCGGATGCGGCCAACAGACCCCATGCGGTAGCCGTGTTGCCCGTGATGTTACGGTAACGGCCCTTCGGCATCTTGTCAGCCTGTGCGATTTCGAAAATGTGGGAGTGCATCACTTCCAACTTGTCGGCATATTCATAACCTTCGGTGAGCACGGCTTTGTTCAGTTTCACCACATCGGGTTTCTTGGCGAACTTGCGCTCCAAGTAGGCGTATGTCTGATCCAGTTTCTTGTGGGTGGCATAGAAAATGATACCCAATGCGAACATGTTGCGGCATCTGTCGGCCGTCTTCTTGTCTGCACCCTGCTCGTTGCCGATGCGCTGGGTGAAGGAAGTCACGGGCGCCTTGATGATGGTGTAGGCGCGCTCCATCTCATCGGTGAACGGATGATCGTTCTCGGTGTAACCGGCCTTGGTCAAAGCCTCGTCCGTGAAGGTGTCAATGTCGACAATGATGGTGGCACCCTTCTTGGCCCACTTCAAGTTCGACTTCAGGGAGGCTGGGTTCATGGCCACGAGGATGTCGCACTTGTCACCGGAGCTGTAGATGTGGTTGCCCACATGCACTTGATAGCCGGACACGCCCGCGATGGTGTTGTGCGGGGCGCGGATTTCGGCG
>Ga0265298_10007732_pt1 | contig 13002 bp, 13 predicted proteins | sample AusTroGonzalo_MG_3_FD_193486 | JGI IMG/M metagenome (GOLD analysis project Ga0265298, IMG submission 193486) | Bovine rumen microbial communities from tropical cattle in Woodstock, Queensland, Australia - Gonzalo_01 | ecosystem: Host-associated > Mammals > Digestive system > Stomach > Rumen ... | reverse complement strand
CACAGTCAAGCATCAGCATAAGAAGATACCGTACTATAAGCCTAATGTAATGCCACTTGTCTTAAGGCGTAATGTCAGCAAGTCAAAGTCATTAATGGGCGTAAGTGATGTCGCTGTTATCGAAGACCAACAGGACGCAATAAAGAAGTACGGCTCAAAGATGCAAGAGAAGATTTTAAAGGCGGGTTCTATCGTAACCCTTCCTGAAAATCTCGGTATCGAAACCACAGCAGAAGAGTTAAAGATAGTCAGAATACAGTCTCCTAATCAGATACAGATGATAGGCGTGCATAACCTTATTGCAGATACCTCATACGACCGTATAGCGATCAATGACAATTACGAAGCGGCAAGGTCTACACTCGGTATCACAGACGCATATCAGGGTAAATATGACGCTTCTGCGGTATCTGGAACAGCAAAGCAGTATTCCATTAATCAGGCTGCGGGCCGTATGGAGTCTAAACGAATAATGAAACAGGAAGCGTATTGCAGACTGTATGAAATTATGTTCAAGTTCATGCTTGCATACGCAGACCAACCCGTACCGTTATCCACAAAGAACCCCGATGGAAGTTATGACTTTTCACATTTTGATCGTTACGAGTTCTTGAAAGTGGACGAAAACGGAGAACTGTACTGGAACGACGAGTTTATCTTTGAAGTAGACCCGACATCTACGATTATGATGAACCGTGAAGCAATGTGGCAACAGATAGACATGAAGTATCAGAGTGGTGCTTTCGGAGAAATCGGACAGCCACAGACCTTGCTAAACTACTGGACTTTCATGGAGAAGAACGATTATCCCCATGCTTCAGAGATAAGACAGATGTTTGCAGAGCAGATGCAAGAGCAGAAAGAAGCGGAAGCACTTGCACAGCAACAGGCACAGCAGCAACAGTTAGCACAACAGTTAGGAGCTATGAATTATGGAACTATGCCCCAAATGTGATACCGCATTACGCATAACCGCAAGTAAGTACATTATGAGACAGGGCGAAGTCTATTTCGTTCAGGAACTTACTTGCCGTAATCCTCAGTGTGAAAATAACGGTCAGGTCGTAGACAAGATCGAACATCACATTGAAGTAGAAAAAGAATAAGGGCCGTAAGGCTTTTATATAGATCGCAACTAATAGCGTAAAAATAGGAGAACAAATATGGAAGAACTTGAAAACGGCGTAAACGAGTCTGAACCCGCCGAGCAGACAGAGTCAGTAAGTGAACCCGAAGAGGGAACTGAAAGTGCAACCGAAGGGAACGCTGAAGGAAACGAAGGTGTAACCGAAGAAGCACAGCCGGAACTTGACCGCAATGCTATCTATGCAGATGCAAGACGCAAGGCAGAGTCCGAAGCAAGACGCAAACAGGCAGCCATTGACGCACAGTTTGCAGACAGATTTAAAGGCTTTACTAATCCCAAAACGGGACAGCCTATCGCTTCAGCACAGGACTACTTCGATGCATTTGTAGCACAGGAAGAACTTGCGACCAAACAGGAACTTGCTGATAAGGGAATTGACCCTAATATTATCGAAAACGCTGTAAACAATAGTCCGGCTATTAAAGCAGCAAACGCTCTTTTGGCAGAGCAGAGACTAAAAGATGTTCGTACTTATCTTGATAAGCAGATAGCGGAAATCGGTAAAATCGATCCCGACATAAAATCTGCGGCAGACATTGAGAAGTCCGAAAGATATCCCGAAGTCTTACGCTATGTCAATGAGAACCATCTTAGCGTAGTCGATGCTTATAAGTTAGTCTATGCGGACAAGCTGAGTGAACGCCATACCGCAGCGGTAAAACAACAGGCTATCAACAACGCTAAATCACAGTCGCACTTAACCGCAACAGACGGTGGAACATCGAACGGAGACGATTTAGTTGATATCCCGTCAAATGTAGTTAATCAATGGAAAGAGTGGTTTCCTGATAAGACTATGAAAGAGTTAAGAGTGCTGTACAACAATTCATTGCACTAATAACCAAACGGACAATGCAGACTATGAGCATTGCCCCTAACCTTAAAAAATTAAAGGAGAAAAGATATGGCAGCAAATATCGTATCAAAAAACGGCGGTCTCATTAATGATACCTGGAATGTGAACGCACAGATGATGGAAGCATATATCAACGAGGTATATGACAAGGAACTTCCCTGGGATCAGTATGTAAAAGATGTATTCAATGTTAAGAAGTCAAATCGTTTCGGAGAGAAGATCGGTATTGTAACCGAGTTCTCAGACTTCACCCCTATGTCAGCCGATGGAGCTTCAGCACCTAAAGATGATATCCAGTCCGGCCCTACCAAGACCATTGAGCATACCACTTTCAAAAAGCAGTTCAGAATTACCCGTGAAGCAAACGAGGACGCTGAAATCGACATGATGAAGGCTAAGGCTGCAAACATGGTTAAGGCTTACAAGAGAACCCGTGCGGGACTTGCATCTGCACTTCTTGTAGCAAACGCTGAAGCAGCTTCTACTACCATCAGCGTATCATACGGCGGACTTACCTTCTCTTGTGCATCTGCTGACGGAAAGGCAATTTTCGCAAAGGATCACCCTGGTATCGTATCAGGCGTACCCGCACAGTCTAATGTATTCACTACCGCTTTCGGTAACGACTCCACTACTCTTGCTAAACTTGCAAACATCGGAGCAAACTTCATGAACGGTTCTGGTAACTATATGGGATATACCTTCGATACCATCATCGTTCCCGCTAACTGTGGAAGACTTATCGACCTTTGTAAGAAGATTATCGTTTCCGAGCATGTTGTTGGTTCTGCTAACAACGACAGAAACATTTACAAGGGCGAGTGGAAACTCATCGTTGATCCTTGTTGGCATGTAGCCAACGCTTCACATGAGCCTTTCATACTCATGTCGAGCGAAGCTAATCAGGAGCTTATCGGTAATAAGTTCTATGACAGAGTTGCACTTGATGTAACTTCTCATGTCGATCAGGACACTGACGATATGATCTGGAACGGCTACGCAAGGTTCTCTGCCGGATTTGCTTCATGGCAGCATGTAATCATGGGTGGTGCTGTATACGGTTCTTCCCTTTCATAAACTTGTTTCCCCCTGGGTTTCGGCTCAGGGGGAATTATAAGGAGAAAATATGATTAAACAGTATCTTATGGAAAATGGAAGGGTATACGAAATAGTAGGCCGTGATGACTTCGGCAGACATGTATGCCGTCTCACAGAGCTTACCGAGATACCCAAAGACGAACCTTTGAAAAAGCCTGTTGTCGAAGAAGTTACAGAAGAACCCGAAAAGCCTAAGAGAACAAGGAAGAAATAATGTATACCTGGGAAGATATAAAACTTGCAACCTTACAGAAAATGTTTGCGGCAGATGGTTCAGAGATCGTCAATGACGAGTCTACTAAGGACTATCTTGCGGGTATGCCTTACGCAGCAAATGAAGGTCTATTAAGACTTGCAACAGCGGGAAAGTTTATCACTAAGCCGATAAGCCTTAATCACATGCCCGCAAAAAACCTTATACCCGAACAGACCGCACAGGCACTAACAGACGCAAGAGATGTATCTTTCACAGTAGATGGCGGACAGTCCATCTATTTACAGTACACGGGATATATAACCGCAACCATATCGGGTGGCGACTATGCAGAACCCTATACCGCAGACCTTCCCGACTCATGGGGAAAGTATAGTGAAAATAGCGGAAATCTGAATAACTTTTCTAAAAGTCCTATAACCATACACTTTACTTCAGAATATCCGGCAACGATAAAGAATATCGCTATCTATGACACACGCTTTCCCGAAGACGAAGACGGTAAAGAACTTGTCCCTGAATATGGCAAGTACATTAAGTATGACTTAAAGAAACTTGCACCCGACTTCTATAACCTTTTCGGAAATTCTATATGTTACGAAAACGGAAATCAGTATCTTAACACTACTGACTATTACAGAGAGAACGATCACTTACTTGTACTTCCCGCTAACATGCCTGGTATGTACACGATTTATTATCACGCATACCCTACGCAGATAACCATTGAAACGGAAGACGACTATGTACTTCCCATCGATCCCGATGTTGCTGTACTTCTTCCCTTGTATATGGCGGCAGAACTCTATAAAGATGACGATAACGGTATCGCCACAACTTATAGAAACGAGTTTGAAGTCGGACTTGAAGCACTTGTAAATACTTCTCATTACTCAGGCAAAGAAGCGTTTGTATCGGAGTGGGTATAAATGGCTGTATCATTTAAAGTTCCCGCATCTCCTAAACGGAGTATGCTGACAATAGATACATTTTTAGGGGCAGACTTTACTAACGACCCCGCAAATGTAGATATAGATAAGTCCCCGAACATTTTAAATATGATCCGTGATGTTCCCGGCAAAGTCAGAAAGACGATGGGATATAAGACTATCGCCACTTTTTCTGATGCAATTAACGGATATCATACAATGCACGGCAAGGCACACGGCCTTGTACATGCGGGTACAAAAATATATGACGGAGATTATGAGTCTCCTACAGAGCTTTACGCAGATGCAAACAACGCAAGGTCAAGATCGTGGCAATTTGGCGACAAGGTTTGTATTCTTGACGGTAAGGCTTTATTAATATGGAACGGCACTACAGTCGCTAAAGCAACGGATAACGCAAAGATACCCGTAACTTTAATAGGTGGTAAGCCGTCTGGTGGTGGTACTTCATACTACCCTTTAAATCTTTTGTCCCCTGGCTTTACCGAACAGTTCTTAGGTGAAGCGGGTGTAACTGAATATCACTTGTCATATAAAGACCTTGACGCTACCGCTGTAACCGCACAGAAGATGAATAACGACGGTACATGGGCGGACTTAGTAGAAGGTACAGACTTCAGCGTTAACCGTACAACGGGCGTTGTAAATTTCGATGCACCGCCGGGAGTATCACCCGTAACAGGCGAAGACAATGTAAAGATAACCGCATACAAAACCGTAAGCGGTTACGCAGATAGAATTAATAAATGTAAAATCGGAGTTTTATTCGGAGCAAGTGGAGATTTAAACAGACTGTTTGTTTCTGGAAACCCCGACTCTAAATATATCAATTATCAATGGTTTTCCGCAGCAAACGATCCCACTTATTTTCCTGATGTCAATTATCAGTTAATCGGTACTTCTAAGAGTGCGATTATCGGATATTCCGTAATAAGCAATTACCTTGCTGTATTTAAGGATAAAGAAGAAGTCGAGCAGAATATCGTCCTTGTAACTAATACTACGGTTAAAGACGAAGTAACTTTCGCTACACAGACGACTATACACGGAGCTCCTTCAATATGCCCCGATGCACACGCTTATCTTGCGGGTGAACCGATATTCCTAACTAACTTAGGTGTATACGCTTTAACTTCTCAGGATATCACGGGAAGGGAACTGACTAACCTTAGATCGTTTTATTTAAACGGAAAACTCTTAAAAGAGACAGACTTAAGTAAAGCGTATGCACATGTCTATAAAGACTTTTATATATTAGCCGTAAATGGCGTTTTATATATCCTTGACGGTCTTCAGAGTGTACAGACGGATAAATCTGCACCTTACTCAACAAGACAGTTTGTAGGCTATTACAGGGACAATGTAGACGCTAATACAATGTGGGAAGCAGATAACGCATTGTGGTTTGGAACTACTACAGGAAATGTATGTAAGTTCTACACTAACGAAAATGCAATAGACAGTTATAACGATGACGGAGCAGCGATAATGTGTCGTTGGGAAACTCCTGACTTTGACGGAAAACTGTTCTATAAGAATAAGACTTTCAGATACCTTGCTGTAAGACTTAAACAGGCTATCGTAACTTCTATCCGTATGTCAGCAATGAAGCGTGGTATATGGACGGTACTTACGACTAATGCTTCCACAGCGTCGTATCTATCGTTTAAAGGTTTAGTTTTTTCAAAGTTTTCGTTCAGTTCAGACCTTACGAACAGGATAGTAGCGTTAAAGACCAGAGTTAAGAAAGTAGATAAAACAAGATACCGTTTTGAGAACCTAAATGTAAATGAACCCTTTGCGTTGGATAAAGTCGGTATCGAGTATGTTGAGAAAGGCAACTATAAACAGTAGGTGATAATATGGGAGATTTTCAGGACGCTTATAAAATAACATCGGGTGATCGCACGGGTAAAGGCGTAACGGGTCTTCCCGACACTCCCGGCCTTAGCACGGGTGATATGCAAGCAAGGTTTGACTCGCTCGGTAATCTTGCTATTGATAAGTTCAACGCCGTAGTAGATGCCGTTGGCGGTGGTGTTATCAACGATGACACTAAAATACCTACGATGAAAGATATCGTTGATTATGTCGTATCAATGGGTGGCGGTGATATGACAAAGGCTATCTATGATACTAACGATGATGGTGTTGTAGATAACGCTACACTCTTTGCCGGACACACTCCTTCATATTTTAAAAATCAGTATATTCTTGCTATTCCGACAACAGGATATACAGAAGAAACTGTAACTATCTGGGGAGAGTCAAAGACAATGCAAGTTATCACTTTGACGAGTGATAAAGACGGAAACGCACTTACAAACTTTTTAGCGGATATGGTTGCAGACTATCCCATAAACCTTACGGGGGATATAGACGACTTCAAGAAATTATATGCGTTAGAGATAGGACTTAATAGCGTAACCGTCTATATGGAAGAAGCACCTACTACAGCGTTTAATGTACTTATAAGAGAGGCGTGATATGAAACAACTTAATCTTATGCAGCTCGGTGGTGGCGGTAAATTACAAGAAAAAACAATTACATGGAACAGACACACAGAGATAGTAACTCCCGACGAGGGCTTTGATGGAATTTCTCAGCTTACAGTAGAAACTCCCGCACAGCAAGATATATTTGATCTCGGCGGGTTCACTTGGCCTGTAGGTTCTTTTAGTGTTTCAAACCATGTAGCTACTTGGTATTTTGATAGCAATAACGGTCTTTCTTCTGACCACTTCGAAGCATATAGTTCTATCTTTGATATCACAGATTATGACTATCTGTATGTAACCTATTCAGGAAGTGTCAACAGAAAAACGGGTTCTGCAACAGGAAGTTATTATTGCAGACTTAAAAATCATGATACGGGCGTAAACACAAACATTGTAAATGGTGGCTATATAGATGTTCACAATTTAACAGGCAATTATAAAATCGCAATGTGTCAAGATAATATGTATTCAAAAATCACGGTTAATCTTTCGGTGGCGTTACTCAAAAAAATGTCTTAATTAAAAATGGATATGGTTACAAGAGAAGAAATCGAACAGGCTATAAATACTCTAACTCAAATAAGATGGTTTGCAGATGCAGAAGAACATAACAAAGAAGTAAAGGCACTTGATATCGCTATTGAAACTTTAAAGGAGAAACTATGAAACTCGGTATTGATATCTCAGCGTGGCAGAAAGGTTTTGACCTTAACTATGCAAAAGCAGAAGGCTTTAACTACGCTATCTTAAAAGCGGGTGGAGCAGACAGTGGGTACTACAAAGATAGTCAGTTTGAGAACTTTTATAAACAGGCTGTCAATGACAAATTCTATATCGGTGCTTATTACTTTGGCAGAGCGTTTAGTGTTGCCGATGCGGTAAAGGAAGCAAACTATTTTCTTTCATATCTCAAAGGCAAGAGAATAGTGCATGTCTACTACGATGTAGAAGGCAAAATGCTTAATCAGGGATATCAGCACCTTACTGAAATTATCGCAGCGTTTTGTCAGACGATGATTAACAACGGCTATGCGTGTGGAATATACACAAGTGAAAGTCAGTTCAATTCAAGATTTAATGACGCTGCCGTTGCTATCTTCCCGCACTGGGTTGCAAGGTATTCAAGTTACGCACCCAAACTTAAAAGCGGAGCTCCTATTGAGATATGGCAATACGGCGGTTCTGTAAACTATATCAGAAGTCCGAAGATACACGGAACGACTATAGACCAAGACCAGATAAACATAGAGTGGGTAGATGATGGTTCTATTCCTTTGGGAGAAAAGTCTAACGGAGTATCAGCACCCGTATATGAACAGAAAGAAGTCATCGTACCTACTGAAGTTAAGAGTGTAGATCAGTTAGCAAACGAAGTCCTTGCGGGAGTTTGGGGCAACGGAGTAATAAGAAAAGCAAAACTTACCGCAGCGGGATATGACTACAAAGCGGTACAGAAGCGAGTAAATGAAATCGCTGAACATCGTAAAGAGACGGGTAAGCCTTACATAGTTTATAAGCCTAAATACGGCATTAAGCGTGGCGATACACTTTCGTCTATTGCAAAGCGTTACAACACAACAGTTGAAAAACTTTGCATTGCTAACAACATTAAAGACCCGAATAAGATAATTGCCGGACAGGAAATCATCATCGTATAAGGAGACAAAATGGAACAGGAATATTTGTTAAAGTCCGTGCATGAAGAATTTGCAAAGAGAGTGCAAGAAGAAAACGACAGACAAAATCATAGACTTTCAGACCTTGAACGGATCGCCGTTGAAGCAAACGGAATACTTGCGTCAGTAGAACGCCTTGCAACAAATATGGAACACATGGCAAGAGAACAGGCGAAGCAAGGAGAACGCCTTGACAAGCTCGAAGGCAAGGACGGAGAAATGTGGCGTACAGCGGTAACGCATGTAATACTAATCGTTCTCGGTGGAGTAGCAACTTACTTTTTAACAAGGTTAGGTATGTAAAGGAGAGAGTTATGTTTGGAATAGTAGGAGTAGCAGCTATCACAGTTATATGTTATCTCATCGGTTTGGGAGTAAAGGCTTTTCCGCTTGATGATAAGTATATCCCGATTATCTGCGGTGTAGTCGGTGGAATACTCGGAGTTATCGGATATCTTAATCACATGCCTGACTTTCCCGCAAATGACTTAATCACAGCAATAGCCGTAGGAATTGTATCAGGACTTTCCGCAACGGGAGTAGACCAGATCAAAAAACAGATGAAGGGAGATAAGTAATGGCAAAGAAGATTTTAAATTCAAAAGGTAATCAGAGCGTTGCAAAGGCAACGACTACCACAGCAGCACCTAAGACAATAGCGTCAACGGGTGTGTCTAAGTCTACGCCTACATATACAGCACCTAAAGTTTCTGCGGGAACGGGAGCTGCTAAGTCAACAAATATATCCACCCCTACAGTTAAGACTTATGACGGTGGTGGAAACTCTAAGTCTTCTAATACTTCTTCCTCATACGGCGGACAGTCTAAGTCTACAGTCAATAATGTCAATATCAATGACACTATGGCTCAGGTAAGACAGGAAGCACAGAGACAGGCTGAAGCGGGAAAACAGTATGTTCAGAACATGCTTAATCAGTTACAGTCCACTAAGCCTATCCAGGCCGCAAATAATTTCTTTACCAACACTAACCCTAACATATCTCCGATGCAGAGAACAAACGATATGCTTAGTGCGATAAAGACTTTATCAGGCACTAACAGTGGTAAGGCAGCTCTTAACCGTGCGACTAACGCTATGCAAGGCGATCCCCGTTACCAGGGCAGAACCCTTGAAGAAGATGTAACTAATCCGGCTGTTACCCCCGACGATTTGATGAACCTTACTATCAGCGGAATATATGGCGGAGCAACAGGAAATATGTTCCCGCTTGTAGGTGATATTGCAACCGTAGCGGGTAGGGACGCTCTTAATAGCATTAATAACGCTGTTAGCGATGCACTTCAGAGACCTACTACTGATGCAATGGCGGGAGACGCAAGATATCAGACCCCCGACAGTTATAAGACTTTAGCAGAAGCACTTAGCAATTCTAAGAACGATGGTTTAGGAGACCACGATATCAGACAGTATTCTAATCCTAACTATCTGTTTGAGACTACAGCAAACATTCCTGAAGGAGAACCCGTCAGACCGTATTCTAATCCTAACTATGACTTTGAAACTCCCCGTCAGCATACCCTTTATGACTCACTCCTTGACCTTTTCAGAGATAACGGAGAAGGTATGAGAACTAAAGGGGACTACGGCGTAGATGTCAGTGCGTTAGGTTCAAAGGACGACGGAATAGGCAATTATGGCACAAAAGACAGTGGAATTGATGTAGGCAATTACGGTACTAAGGACGACGGAACTGATGTCTATAACAATGTCGTAAGCGGTAATAGTGGTAAAGGTGGTAGTGGAAGAAACGGCAGAAACGGATCTAACGGTACAAGCGGTGGCTATGTAGGTGGAGACGGTTCTATTGATATTTCAGCACTGTATGACCTTCTTAATCAGAGACTTGGAGAGTATGACGCTAACTTCGATGAAATGATGCAAGCACTCCTTGACTCTTACAATATGAACTTTGGTTCTCTTGAAAGTGCTTATCTCGATGCACTTAACAGACTCGGACTTAACTACGCAGATACCGAAGCACTACTGAACGGAAACCTTGATACTTCCAGACAGGCACTTGAAGATGACAGAACCCGTGCATTACAGGAAGCATACATAAGCCGTATGATGCAAGAGAAGAACCTTGCCGATCAGTTAGACGCTTACGGTCTTAGTGGTGGAGCAACAGAGTCCGTAATGGCAGACCTTAGAAATAACTACGCTAATAACCGTGCGTCAGTTGAAGATAAGGTACAGCAGTCGCTTAGAGACCTCTTACAGACCTATATGCAGAACCTTTCAGATGCAAGAGGTCGTTACAACGAACAGCTCCTTAGTGCAGAACAGAGCAGACTTAACGCAGCTCAGAACCTTGCTAATCAGTTCCAGGACGCACAGAACAGCGTCATAAATCAGAGAAGCAATGCAAGGGCCGGAGCATACGAAGACCTTTATAACACACTCGCTAACCTTACCATGAAGGGGATAAATTATGTCTCGTAAAATCTACAACGCATTACCCGTACTCGCAAGGGCGGTGGCAAATACCGCCCAGAGCGTACCTTCTAATGTACAGAAGGCGGAGCAAACAGCTTCACAAGCACTCCGTCAGAGAACGGAGAATAGAAATGCACGGACTCAGCGTGTGCTTGAAGAACTTGGCCAGGTAGAACAGGCAAGGGGCAGAGCAGACGCTTTGACTGAAGATTTTAGACGAACGGGCGGGTCTTTGAACCCGTCCGATTATAATAGTGTGGGCGATTATTTAAAGAACGCCCCCTATTCAACACAGGCCGTACTTACTAACGCTATGGAAGATGCGTTAAGCGGTGCAAGGGATAGAACGGCAGATAAGCCTTTTTATCGTTCATCACCTATTGATGTAGGTCTTGCTAAAGTTGCTGAAGGTATGGGTATCTCTGGTAGGCGTGGTACTCTTACCGATGAAATGAAAGCAGCGGGACTTACTCAGAAAGATATTGACAGATGGAATAACGCACAGAACGAAGCAGACCGTCAGAACCTTTTATCAGAGTGGGCGGGTAAGCATAAAGTCGGTGCGACTATTAACGCTATCCCCGAAAATGCTTTCGGGTCTATGAGAGGTACGCTTGAAAAACTCGGTAACTATGTTCAGGGTAAGCCGATGGAAGACAAGCCTACTAACGCTGATATCTATAGACAGACAGTATCAGATAGCATTGATAACAAGATCGGTAAATTTGCTTACGGCGTAGGTAACAGTATTGGAGATATGGGTTTTGCTACACTCCTTACAGCACCTTTAGGCGGTATCGGTGGTGCGGGACAGTTAGGTAAACTTGCTCCGAAAGCGGCGGCAACTATCATGGGTCTTGAAAAAGCAAACGAGACTATGAACGATGCAATAAGCCGTGGACTTACTGACGATCAGGTACTTGCAGAAGGTGTAGGCTCAGGCGTAACCACAGCACTTACTGAAATGATCCCTATGGGTAAGTTTGCAAACGGCGGACATATTGCGGGTGCAATGCTTTCCGAAGGTTTACAGGAAGGTGCAGAAGATATCGCTGATACCATACTCGATGAACTTGTAACGGGTATGGGTGGTAATGCAGATAAGGCTACGCTTCATCGTGCGTACAATGAATATAAAGAAGCGGGATATGATGACAGACAAGCACTTTGGGAGACTATCAAAGACTACGGTAAACAAGTAGGATTAGATACTCTTGCGGGTGCTGTATCTGGTGGTGCTTTGGGTGCTGCCGGAAATATGATGAACGGCAGAAACATCATCACAGGTAAAATACCTTCACTTAATACCGAAACAAACGAAGAAGTTGAAAACAATGTTGACGAAGATATAAAAGAAAACATTGATAATGTCAACGAAGAAGTTGATACTGATAAACCCGCAGATGTAAGAGAAGTAATAACAAGATTAAAGGATAGAATTATCAATGCTCTTGATAGTAATAATCCCTTTGCGGGAGAAGCGGTAAGTGATTTAAGAGACCGCTTTAATTATCTTGCAAAAGAAAACCCCGACTTACTTCCTTTCCTTAGAGAAGCGTACAACGAGGTTGAAGAACATACGGGTGGTTGGGTAACAAGGTTCGGTGGAAATGAAAATGCTGAAATGGAACAGCAGACAGAAGCACCTACGGAACAAGCACAGCAGAATATTCCTAAACTTACTCCGGCGGATTATGAAGCGTTGTCGCAAAATGTCTATGGTGAAGCTCCCGTGCGTGATATTGATATCAATATGTATAAAGAGTTTGCAGACTCTTATAATACTATGCTCCGTGAATACGGACTTTCTGATAATGCAATAGCAATAGCAGATGATATCAATACAGCGTATAACAATATTGTGTCAGCAGAAAACGCCACTCAGCAGCAAGAAGCAATAGAGAGGTTTAATTATCTCATTCAACTTGCAGATGAAACCTTAGAGAACAGAACAGACGATTTTTATATCAACGATCAGACAGCACAGTCCGAAGAAACTCAGATACCTACAATAAACCGTATATCTCCCGAACAGATAGCACAGCTTTCAAACATTGCTAATCAGTATGCTAACAATATTGAAAACTTTAATGTTAAGGGAACT
>Ga0265298_10007731_pt1 | contig 13002 bp, 9 predicted proteins | sample AusTroGonzalo_MG_3_FD_193486 | JGI IMG/M metagenome (GOLD analysis project Ga0265298, IMG submission 193486) | Bovine rumen microbial communities from tropical cattle in Woodstock, Queensland, Australia - Gonzalo_01 | ecosystem: Host-associated > Mammals > Digestive system > Stomach > Rumen ... | reverse complement strand
TGGAGGCAGCATCAAGCGTCCACGTCTTGGTAAAGTCGGTCTCAATCTTCAAGAACTGCGAATAGGGATTCTTGAACATCGTCTTATCCTTGTCATCCCATTTCTTGCCTGTCAGCACGTCATAGAGAGCCACGCCGTTACCCGACTCCGCCACCGTCGTTTCCCATCGGATAGGATGGAGATAGCTCGACGGACTGGTATAGGTGTAGGTATAGCGCATCTCAGGAATGAAGTAGTCCTCCATGGTAGCCAGCAGATACATATTCTTCTTCATCAACGAGTCAAAGTCGCTGGTATGACTGTTCATAAACTGATACTTCACCGTCAACGGCGAGAACTCATGGCGACTCTGAGCTGATGTCTGCCAACGGTAGGTCCACTCACCCGATACGACATGCATCTTATAGTAGCCAGGGCGATAGATGATATCAGTAGAGGCTTTGACAAGGGTTGAGGGAGTCGAGAAGAAGCGGTTGCGGCTCTCCACCCTACCCAGACTGTCGCGACTGGTGCGACTGTTTTTGACGAAGGGAGCAATGATACGCGGGAACTCTACCGAGGCATCGGCACCATACTCATAGTTGTTCATGTTTGACGAGTTATTACTGGTGGCCCACTCATACGATCCATGCACGTTGACGTCAATCTTCTCAGCGCCACGGAAGGCATTGCGACGGGTGACACCCATACGCAACTCAGGACCCATACGGCCTATGGTGCGGGCATTGAAGTTGGTCTCGACATAGAAGTCCCAAGGCTTGTCGGACGTACAGGTCATGGCCAAGTCGAGCGTATCGCAGAGTGCCGTGGTATCGCGAGGCGTAAAGTTCATATTGACAGAGGAGAACAGTCCCAACGCATTCAGCTTGCTCATAGACTGAAGATAGTTGTCATGTCTGTACAACTGACGGGGACGCAACTTGATGTCGGCCATCAGGACGCGTGCACGAACGGGAGGTTTCTTGCCATTAAAATGTATCGTTATACGCCTCTTCATGGAGTCTTTCAATTCCTCCCTGCTACTCTTGCGCATACTGACATCAATATTGCCGATATACCACTTGTGCTTGGCAGCATCAGGAATATCGTTGGCCAGTTTCAACTGTAGCTGTACCTTACCATCGACGACGAAGGTATCAGCCAGATAGGATGCATAACCTGGCTGGTAATAGTAATAACCGTTATTGCGCAACAAGGTGCTGATACGCTGACGCTCAGCATCCAGATTGCTGACGACAAAGGCATCGCCCTTTTTCACGTAAGTTTGATCGGCAGTGGCCCTAATCATACTGTCTGCTTCAGCGGGGAAACCAACAATACTAATTGAATCGAGGGTGTACATGTGACCAGGAAGAACCTGATAGGAAATCTTGGCCGTCTTGGGGTTCTTCTGATTGATACACTCGTAGTTGACACGACCTCCGAAATAGCCGTGATTACGCAACACCGACTGAGCCACCGTAGCACGCAGTTCCGGATTAACCCACGACATTAGGACGGGCTGCTTACCAAAGCTCTTCGTCATCCATTTGGCAAAGGGCGTGTTTTTTTCGGAATACGTATTCCATACAGAAACGCCAAACGAGAAAGGCACACGATAGTAGCTGCTGCCAAACAGCGATCCATTAGGTGCTGTCGCCAAGGCGGCCTCTACTTCCTCTTGCGTCTTGATGAAGTTGTCGTTCTGCTCGTAATTCTCATAGGTAACAGCTTTCAGACCCGTAAAGAGCTGGTCGCCCTCAGGAATATTCTTCGTCATCGAACAAGAGACAAGGACGATGGCGGAAGTAAGAAGTATGATGTATGATGTGAGTCTATTTCGTTTCATGGGCACGGGTCTTTAAAGTGTCTGTCCTTACGCTGTCACGCGGTGTGACTGAGCTGGGCGTTGTAGTCAACGGCATCAGCGTATTCGTTGTATCCTTGAACTTAAAGATGTCAAGCAGGTGATCCATCGAGCGACGCCAGATAAAGCCACCGCCATACTTCTGCGTATAGCCATCGAGCCAGTCGTAGGCATTGTTCTGGAAGAATAGTGTTATATACTTGTTGGAGGTATTGTCCAATCGGTATTCCAAAGAGACATTATCGAAGAATGAGTTGTCACGCTCTTGCAGTTCAGCACCCGTGGACACCTTACCACCCACGGCAATCTTCAGGCGGTTGTTCATGAAGCGCTTGGCAAACTTGAACGAGTAGTCGGTATGGGTCTGACCTGTAGCATCGGTAGAATTGTCCATACCGAACTGGAGGTCCAAGGTACGCAGGGCATTACCTGATATCTGACTGATCTGCGAGTTGAGGAATGACGACAATGCCGAGTTCATCGAGAAGCCGCCTGTGTTACCATCAGACAGATACATACCTGTGGTCAGCATGGTAACAGCCAACTTGGCGCGCTGTTCTGACGACATAGCCTGTAACTCACTATGCAGCTGCATATCCTCTGGAGCGTCGAGGGTAAACTCAAGACCCATATTGCTCAGTGTCTTGGTGATGACCACGCCACAGTCGAAATCAACGCTGCGCACCGCCTCGCCCTCATTACCGACATTGGCCTTGGTACGCTCGGTAGCGGTAATGTTCAGTGTCGGATTCATCATCTCACCAGTGAATTCGACATACGAGCCATCCTGGATGGTAAAGGTCTTCAGCGGTATGACAGGCAACGAATACTTCATCTCACCATTCGACAGAGTATAACGACCGGTCAGTCGCAGATTGTCCTCAGGCGAATAAAGCATACGTAACGTACCGCCACCCATCAGATCGATATAGTTCGAGTGGTCTGTATTCAGATAGGCCATGATATGCGCGCCATTCGAGACATTAAGCGTCATATCCATCTTGAAACCTGTCAACTGCGGACGTTCTATGACGGTCTGCGTACTATCGCTAAAGTCGGTAAACTTAACCAGCTCATCCAACTGGTTATCCGTCGTCAACGGGCTGTCGCGAAGCACGTAGCTCATATCGGTAGAGCCCAACACGTCGAAACGGCCACGCATCGTCATATTGTCCAATGTACCACTGATACGTGCAAAGAAATTGACGAAGGCCTTACCGTAGGCTATGCTCTGCTTATTCTCCTTGGCATCGATAATCTGATAGTTCTGAGCCCTCAGACGTATATTCGTCATGATATGGTCGAAATCGGCAAAGTCCACACTGCCATGAACGTTCAGCTCATCATTCTTGGACGAATAGAGATTGAAGTTATTGATGGTCAGCTTGGAATTCTCTATGACTAATGGATCTTTGGCAAAGCGCATCCTGACACCATAGGGCACACTTACCAGATAGGCTGAGTCAAGAACCACGGTACCATCTACCTTCAGCTTGTCTAACGGACCACGGATATCCAACAAGCCCTCGCCATAGCCCTGCAAACCGAACAACTGGTCAGGAATGAAGCCATTGGCCATATCCAAGGGCAGATGATCCATCACGAATCGCAGATCGACCTTACCATCACCCACATCATAATAGGTACCAGTAATCGATCCTATCTCTATCTCATCCTTCATCAGACGAGCATCCACGACATGCGACGAATCGCTCTTCTGGAGATAGACAAGTTCGGTACTGATATTGCCTATCGGACTCTTTTCGTACGCCAGGTTGCGGATAGACATATCACCCACCACCGTAAAGCGGCTCTTCGGATCCTGAATGATATGGTAGTCACCGTCAAGCAGTCCTGACACGCGAGGCATATAGGGGAAGATGGAGGTAATTTCGTCAAGATTAAGATGGTTCACGCTGACCGTGATATCCTGCAAAGCTGTAGAGTCGGACGATTCTGAATAGACTTTCACACCTGTGCCGTCGTCAGCAACGAGGTGGATATTGGCATCTACTTTCTTATTAGGTCTGAACAGCAGGAAATTATCCTTGTTCAGATTGAATTTCTTGTAACCCAAGGTGGGTTGTTCGGGCATGAGGTGCATACGCAGTCCGCTATCCACCACCTCTGCCTGAGCACCGAATCGTGCACCCAACACGTTGGCGGCATCATAATAACGTATGCCGACGGTGGCACCGCGTTCCTGCAAGACACCATCGAAGAGGGCATTAAACACAAACTGCGGATTCTTCTTGTTGTTACGTACCTGACCACCGAACGAGAGGCGTTCCTCGCGCTGCGTCAATCGGAAATTAATAGTATCCAGGCGCACGCCACTCACCGTCAGCGAATGAAGATAGCCGTTACCGTTCAGACCTGTCTCGGGCGACGAGTCCATATCAAACCACAATTCCTTGAAGTCTATGCCATTACCGCTCTTCAGCAGGTTGGCTAAAGGATTGTCGCGCTTACTCTCGACATGCATCTTCAGGGTCGGCAACAGTTTTCTCAGTGCCGGCTGGTCGATGGTCTTCCTATTGACCTGAGACATCACAGAATCACCAAGTACACTGAAGGTCTCAGCCATCTGCTCGTAGTTACCGCGGGCATCAATCTTCACAATGAAGTCACCACTCTGTGCACGGACTATCGTGGTATCGGTATTGGTCTTGAGCAACAGTCCTATCCATTCTGTACGATAGGTCTTGGCTGTATCGGTAACCACAATATCACTGATCAGTCCTGTGATATTGTGCTGCATCTTCATATCGGAATTGATATCGGCTGAACCGCACATTTCTATCGTCAGCGGACTCTCCAGCAGACCCAGCGAATAGAGGTCGGCATGGTTGATGTCGGCTGCCACCGTACCGATAAACTTCTCCGTATTCAAGAGGGCATCGATATTGAACTCACCGCTAAGCAGTTTGTTACGGCTCTCCAGGTCAATCTGCGCGCGTCCCCTACGGATAACAGTCAAGGCGGTCAGGTCACTCATGTTCCACAGATTGGTCTTCAACTGGTTGATGTATATCGTGGACATGATATCCGTCTCTGGCGCAAACACGTCAACGCCATGACCGTTGACCATAATACCGGCATCGACATTATACAGGAAACCATTGGGCATGAAATGGTGGAAGTTGATATTCTCAAGACTGATGCTGGCACTATAACTCATCTGATTGGCATCATAATCGCCTATCAGCTGCATGTGTCCCCCACCCTCATGGGCCTTGATGTCAGCAGAATAATGCACACCATCCACCTTTACGCGTCCTTCTGCCGACATGGGCGGTATGCGGTAGTCGCGCTGTATGTCACGGGGCAACATGGACATGAGGAAACCGATATTCTGAGTGCGGGCCTTAAACTGCACGTCGGCACGCAAGCGCTTCATGTCCGTTACATTGGCCACAAAACCGTCGGCATTGGCATAGAATGCGGTAGGCAGTTCAATGTCAAGGTCCTTGAACTCCACAAAATCCATATTACCCTTGACGGCTCCCTTCACCTTCAACGGATAATGCGGCCACCGGTCTCGCACGCTCTGAGGCAGGTCGCCCATAAAGCGCATCAGGTCCTGACGGCCCAACTCGGCATCCACACGCAGGCGCAACTTGCCCGGATCGATGGAATCCATCAGCGACAGAGGCATATCCATATCCACCAGGATATCGCTGTCCGGGGTCTTCAGATGGAACTTGGGCAGACGGATACAGCCATTCTCCATCACGATCGGTCCGCTTAGGTCGGTCACCTGCATACCGCTCTTCTCCTTCAGTGCCACATGACGCATCACCAGACGTATCGTCGGGTCGTGATAGTAGATGGAGTCGATACCGATATTCAGATGGGTGACATCGATATGATTGAAGTCGAGACCCTCCACACGGGGTTGGAAGTTCTGGTCGTAGGCCAAGGCACCATTCAACCAATCGACACTACCTACGGTATAGGTCTCAGTGCCAAGGTCTATCAGGGCATCCCTGGCTGTCAGCGTACCGAAACGGGTCTTCACGCTCATCGTGTCGCCGGGCATGTGCAACGCCAAATCAGAGCGGCAGATGACGACGCTATCTACATGGATTTTCCACAGGTTAACAGAGGTCGTCGTATCTTCTGGCACGGAGTCGTTCAACTGCACATCAAGGTTGGCATCTTCCAGACGGGCACCATTCACCTCTACGGTCTGCTTGTCAAGGTCGATACCCTTACTCGACACAAACAGTCGCTTGAAGCTGCCCTTTACCTTCGCTGCATCTACAAAACCATTGGTGTTCAGGTTGGTATTGTTGACTTCCAACTCATTGATAACCACCTGTTTCTTGAAGAGTGGAAACAGCTGGACGTCAACGGTCATCTGCTCCACATCAGCTATGGTGTCGGGCTGATGAATCATCTTGAAGTCGTCTATCTGCAAATCCAAGGGGAACGACAGCTTCACATAACCCACGCTGATGTCCATGCCCGTCTTCTCCGAGGCAATAGCAGCTACCTTATCAACTGCCCAATTTTGTACAGGCGGCAGATAAAGCAGTACTGTCAATATTACGAACAGCAGAATAGGGCTAAGCAGTATACCCAGAATCCACCAGAAGGCTTTCTTCATAACTTATCTTTGCAAAGTATGCTGCAAAAATACATTAAAAAAAGGAATTACGAAACTATTTTACCGTTTTTTTTAATGTTTGCCACAGATTATCCTCTGGCAAGGGCGATTCTAAGGCTATTTTTTCCTTAGAAACGGGGTGAATGAACTCTATTCGATGTGCATTCAATGATATGCTGCCATCGGAGTTCGAGCGCTTGGCACCATATTTCAGGTCACCCTTGATAGGACAGCCCATCGTGGACAACTGGCAACGAATCTGATGATGACGACCGGTCATCAGTTGAACTTCCACTAAATCGTAACGTTCCCCGTGACCTATCAACCGATAGCGCAGCAACGCCCGCTTTGAGTTCGGCTTCTCGCTGTCATAAGCATAACTCTTGTTCTGCTTTTCGTTCCTCACGATCCAATTCTCCAGCGTATGCCACTCATCATCTCTCTTACCTTTTACCTCTGCCCTTTCACCTCTTTCCACTATAGCCCAATACGTCTTATGTACCTCTCCTTCGGCAAACATTTTATTCAATCGAGTCAGCGCTTTTGAAGTACGGGCAAAGATGACAAGACCGGAAACAGGACGATCCAAGCGATGTACAACACCAAGAAATACAGCACCAGGTTTCTGGTACTTCTCCTTAATATAGTCCTTCACAATATCAGAAAGGGGGCGATCGCCAGTCTTATCGCCCTGAACGATCTCCCCACTCTGTTTATTGACTACAATAATATGGTTGTCCTCGTAGATAACTTCCATAATCGTTAAAGTTCCCCTTCTACTTGGGAGGGGTTAGGGGTAGGCTTTACATATTCATGCCACCATCAACCTGGATGACTTGTCCGCTAACATAGCTCGACATGTCAGAAGCCAAGAAAGTAGCAACGTTAGCAATATCTTCCACCTGACCACCGCGACGCAGAGGAATCTTGTTACACCACTCCTTACGAACTTCTTCGGGCAGGGCAGCAGTCATGGCTGTCTCAATGAAGCCTGGAGCAATAGCATTGGCACGAATACCCTTGGGGCCCATCTCCTGAGCAATACTCTTAGCGAGGGCTATTAAGCCTGCCTTTGAGGCAGCATAGTTAGCCTGACCAGCATTGCCGTGAACACCTACAACAGAAGCCATGTTGATAATAGAGCCGCCACGCTGACGCATCATGATGGGAACACAAGCATGAACAAAGTTGAAGGCTGACTTCAGGTTCACAGCTATCACAGCATCCCACTGCTGCTCAGTCATTCGCAGCATCAGACCATCCTTAGTGATACCTGCGTTGTTAACCAAAATATCAATGCTTCCAAACTCTTCCTTTACAGCTTTCACCACTTCTTCAGTCTGAGCAAAGTCAGCAGCATTCGAAGCATAACTCTTGGCTTTCACACCAAGAGCAGCTATTTCCTTCTCGGTTTCCTCATTAATCTCGAGGTCGGTGAATGCAATATTAGCGCCCTCAGAGGCGTACTTCAGTGCGATAGCTTTTCCGATACCGCGTGCAGCACCAGTAATCAGCGCTGTTTTACCTTCTAATAATCCCATAATTTACTAAAACTTAAAATGTATAATCTTGTATTTTTAATTTTTATCATCTATTACAATCTTTCTTCTTCCTCACGTTCTTTGGAACTTTCCCAATGCGCCATACACCACTTTGGCAACCTGCGGTTTGGTATCTTCCTCACGCATGCCATGTGCGATACGTCCGTAAATATAAGGTACTTCAAGACCTTTGATACAATAGTGTGTAATGTCAGCAACAAGCTCGATATTGTCTATATCAAATTCGCCATCTTCCTTACCTTCGGTATATACTTTGCGGAACAACTCAATCTCTGCATCGTCAAAATGCTTCCTAACCTTTTCCACCATCCAAATGTTACGGAAAAACTCAGCACGCAGGTTGCCATTCCTCACTACCGTTTCACGAATCATGCTCAGATGGGTATAAATCAACTCAATGATTTTATCCTGCGGACGAATCTTTCGTGCTGCAACCTCATCTAACTTGTCACTCAAACGCTCCAACTCACCTTCAATCACAGCATAGTAGATTTCTTCCTTAGATTTAAAATAGGTATAAAGAGTACGGCGTCCCTTGCCGGATGCCGTTGCAATATCATTCATCGTAGTACTTTCCAGTCCGTTCTTTGCAAACAACTGGCGAGCTACATCAACTAACTTTTGACGTGTTTTTGATACTGACATATCACTAAATCTCCATCCTTTACTGATTGCACAATGGTCTTATAGTGTGCAAAATTAAGAAAAAACGAACAATTGACCAAATATTTCGACTCAAAAACTACAAAACCACTAATTATTTGCAATTTTTATGCAAAATATTTGGCTAATTCAAAAATTAGTCGTACCTTTGCAGCCGCTTAAGAGAAAAAGCATAGAATTAACATCGCGGAGTGGAGCAGTTGGTAGCTCGCCAGGCTCATAACCTGGAGGTCGCATGTTCGAGTCCTGCCTCCGCAACAATAGAAGTCTGACAATTGTCGGACTTCTTTCATTTTTCACTTTTCACTTTTCATTTTTCACTTCCTCCTCAGCGTTTCTACAATTCTCGCCATCTGATTTGGAATACGGATTTGCTGAGGACACTTAGGCAGACATGCTTCACAATCAGTACACTGGTTTGCCCACTTTGCTACATCCGGAAGGGCCTTGCGCATACCTTCAGCAAACTTTTCCTTTCGTGCCAAATAGTCAGACGCTTGTTGGTCGGGCAATGGCAAAATATGTTCATTGACCGCTTCGTTATAGTAGGCAAAGTTACCAGGAATATTGACACCATAAGGACAAGGCATGCAATATTCGCACGTGGTACATGGGATGGTGGGGAAGCCTGACATCTGGTCGGCGATATCGGCCAACAGTTTGTTTTCTGCCTCCGTACACGCTTCCAATGGTGAGAAGGTTTCCACATTATCCACCAAATGGTCCATGCGGTTCATACCACTCAGGGTTGTCAGAATATTGGGATAAGAGCCCACCCAGCGAAATGCCCAACGAGCAGTACTATCGTTAGGGCGGACGGCTTTCAACTGTTCAGTCAACTCACTAGCCATACGACCAAAGGCACCACCTCTCAAAGGCTCCATCACTACCGCCTGTATGCCCTTTTTCTCCAGTTTTTCATAAAGGTATTCTGCGTCCGCATCATGACGCCACCCTTGCCTGACCGAGGCATGACGCCAGTCCAGGAAATTCATCTGTATTTGTACAAAATCCCAATGATATTCATCCTGATGATCCAGCAGCCAGTCAAAGTCGCGGACATCACCATGATACGAGAAGCCCAGATGCTTGATACGTCCAGCCTCACGTTCCTTCAGCAGGAAGTCAAGGATACCATTATCGAGAAAACGGCCTTTCAGGGACTCTGTACCTCCGCCGATGCTATGTAATAGATAGTAGTCAATATAGTCAACCTTCAGGCGTTCCAGCGACGTTTCGTACATACGTTTAGAATCATCGAAACTCCACGAACGACGATTTTGATTCGACATCTTGGTGGCCACATGGTATTTTTCTCTGGGGTAACGGCTCAGCGTATTACCGGTCAGTACCTCAGAACGCCCTCCCATATACATCGGTGCCGTATCAAAATAGTTCACCCCATGCGCAATGGCATAATCAACCAACTCATCCACTTGACTCTGACTGTCAGGCAGTCGCATCATGCCGAAACCCAGCAGAGATATCTTCTCACCCGAACCATGCTGCACACGATAGGTCATCTTGTTTTCCTCAGCATCATACTTTAACAGGTCTGGCTTGGCACTATTTCCCGCCAACACGTTGAGCGGTTCCATAGCCATCATAGCCAAGGCTGAACTAGCACCAAAGCCAAGCTTCTGTAGAAACTGGCGCCTATTCATGTCTTTAATTTCCTTCTTCATAATATATTCTCCTAGTCTTTGTGTGGTAAATATGTTAGTTCTTAGCTCTTTTGCGCAAAGATAGAGAAAAATATCGAATCGGCTACATGTCTTGCGTTCCTTTTAATTTTTTTTATCAAAACGATAATGGATAACGCCCACATAAGTCAGCAGAACCACGTTCATCATTAGGGCATAGACAATGGCGGGAATAGCCATAATGTCATTATTGAATACGAAAGGACTACTGGCAATGGTGATAGCCTGGGCAGCATTCTGCATACCGACCTCAATGACGATGGTACGCTGTTCCTTACGCGTAAGACGCATCAGCCACGACAGCAAGACGCCCGCCAGCATGGACAGCAGTATCAATACCGTGATGGACATACCCAACTTCGGAAACTCCTCAACGATGGTCTCCCTGTTCTGAATAAAGAATATCGAGGCTAAAAGAATCAACAGGGGGAAGGCCAGACGCTTCAACACGTTATGCATCTTCTTAGCCGTATTGGGGCGATACACCGAGATACACAGACCGATGATGATAGGGACAGCCATCAGCACGATGTTCTGCACCAGCAGGTTACCCACAGGCAGATGCACATCGATGGCACTACCCATATACGATGCCATCGCATCCATAATCAGCGGACCCGTAAACAGCGTGATGATGCTGCTGAAAGCCGTCAGCGACACTGACAAAGCTACATCACCACCCGCCAACATCGAAAACACGTTGCTGGAACTACCACCCGGGCTACAAGCTATCAGCATGAGGCCCAAGAAGAATACAGGCTCCACGCCAAACACGTTACCCACCAGTAAGGCTATCAATGGCAAACAGATTATCTGTCCCGTCAAACCGGCCATCACGGCATAGGGACGCTCCACGATCAGGCGGAAGTCAGAAGGACGCAATGCCAGTCCCAAATCGAACATCAGCAGCGTCAAAATCGGTAGTACAATAAATATCGTGTTCATAACGTATGCAAAATTTGCATGCAAAATTAGCAAAAATAATTGGGTCCACCAAACATGCACCCAATAAATCTACAATTTAGTTTGTGGGGGTATCCCCCACGAAAGGGTTTGGTGAGTTGTCGATAGTCATAGAGCAAACCATTAATTTACCAATAGCAAAGCAAAGAGTTGCTGGCAGTAAATCAATGATTTACTAAATCAACGACCTTTTTGGAGATTACTAAGCCGTTAGGCTTATACCATACAATTTATTCTTATAGCTCCTATTTATAGGATAGGAGCTATGTAATAGCTCTATATAAAGCAATCATCGGTATTTCCCGAATTATAAAAAAATACCAATAATATCCGCAACTGCAAGTATTAATAGTAGCGATTGTAAGTATTAAGGGTAGCAATTGTAAGTATTAAGGGTAGCAAAAAAAGAGATGCACAACCTTCACGGTGCCATGCATCTCTTTAGATATTGGGGACTCTGAATTCTACATCAGGTCCGTCTCGATGAACTTCTCGTCGTACACGGGCTTGGCATAATACTTACCGTAACTCTTCGCATTGTGCGAATTCTTGTTCTGTGATTTAATGTACTTCTGACTCATAGTCTAATTTTTTTTAGAATTAATAATTTAAGAAGACAACTGAAACAACTTTAACAACTATCCGGAATTGTTGTCCTATGTTGTCCATGTTGTTTTTTTCTAATTCTGCCGTAGGTCATATCACTTTTGGGTCTCGCCTTCCGTTTCCTCCACATTCTTCCTAATACTTCCCAATACGCCCGTTTCTACACGACAACACAAAAGAATAGCACCCCGAAGTACTCAGTGTTACTTCGGGGTACACTATTCGTTATACGTGAAAGTCAAAAAACGCAAGCCCAGCCGAACTTACGGACAAGTTCTTGGAGCAAATTGCGGTCACGGACAGGAATAGTGACTGCCACGGTTTCGTGCTGGTTGTCTTCAACTGTCGATTCCAGTTCGTATTGTGTCTGGGCAGACATCAGGATCTTTGCAGGAAGTCCGATAGCATTCTCGATCTTCACAGCCAATTCTGTTGTGAGAGCACGCTTTCCATTAAGCACCTCGCTCAGATGTGAGGGCTGTGTGCCAAGCATTTTGGCAAATTCTTTCTGGCTAATACCACGCTCGTCAAGTTCAGGCTTAATCATCAACCCTGGATGAACTGCCATGAAAGGTGCAGGGTTTTCATTTCTTGTTGCCATAGTGAGTATCATCTAAACTTAAAACTGTTATTCTAATGCCGCCGTCAAACTCGCGGAAAAGTATGCGCTCCACCATTCCGTTGACAACCCGAATGGAACTCATACCATTGGTTCCTATAAGTTGTTCATAGTGGAGGAAAGAGATGGAACGGAGGTCGCTGGCACGTTCAGATAAGCGCAAATAGTTATATGCAGTGGCGAGTGCCGTCATAAACTTTTTGTTGCGGGTATACTTCTTATACTTGCTGTTGCGTCCCGTCGTGATGAGCTCTTCCAAATCCTTATCGTCAAAGATAATTTGCATAGTTCAACTTTATTTTTGCGGCAAAATTACAAAAAGATTCCCAAATACGGGAATTATTTCAGTAATTTCTTTCATTATTTAACAATTTATATACTCTACTGCCCTTTCATTCCCCCACGTTGATGGTCGATGTTGTCGTCGC
>Ga0265298_10007730_pt1 | contig 13004 bp, 8 predicted proteins | sample AusTroGonzalo_MG_3_FD_193486 | JGI IMG/M metagenome (GOLD analysis project Ga0265298, IMG submission 193486) | Bovine rumen microbial communities from tropical cattle in Woodstock, Queensland, Australia - Gonzalo_01 | ecosystem: Host-associated > Mammals > Digestive system > Stomach > Rumen ... | reverse complement strand
GCCATCAAGAAGGACTTCGAGCCCCTGCTGCTTGTACCCATCGGCCTGGGTATCATCCTCGGTAACATTCCCTTCCGCGCCGACGCCGGACTGGAGATTGGTCTCTACGAGGATAATTCCGTGCTGAACATTTTCTACCAAGGTGTGCGACAGGGCTGGTACCCGCCGCTCATCTTCCTTGGCATCGGTGCTATGACCGACTTCACGGCGCTATTGGCCAACCCGAAGCTGATGCTTATCGGTGCCTCGGCACAGTTTGGCATCTTCGGTGCCTACATGGTTGCACTGGCCATGGGCTTCGAGCCCTCACAGGCTGCAGGTATCGCCATCATTGGTGGTGCCGACGGTCCCACAGCCATCTTCCTCAGCAGCAAGCTGTCGCCCAACCTCATGGGTGCCATTGCCGTCTGCGCCTATTCGTACATGGCTCTGGTACCCGTCATCCAGCCGTTCATCATGCGCCTGCTCACTACCAAGAAGGAGCGCGTTATCAAGATGAAGCCAGGCCGTGAAGTCAGCCAGACTGAGCGCATCCTCTTCCCCATCATCGGTCTGCTGCTCACCACGTTCATCGTGCCCTCAGGTCTGCCGCTGCTCGGCATGCTGTTCTTCGGCAACCTGCTGAAGGAGTCGGGTAAGACCACCCGTCTGGCAAAGACTGCCGGCGCTGCGCTGAACGACATCGTGGTCATGCTCTTAGGTCTGACCGTAGGCTGTTCAACTCAGGCTTCTGAGTTCCTGACGCTGAACACCATCAAGATCTTCGCCCTTGGCGCCATGGCCTTCATGATTGCTACGGCCAGTGGTGTCTGCTTCGTGAAGCTGATGAACCTCTTCCTGCCTGAAGGCAAGAAGCTGAACCCGCTCATTGGTAACGCCGGTGTGAGCGCTGTACCTATGGCCGCACGTATCTCGAACAACCTCGGTCTGGAGTACGACCGCCACAACTTCCTGCTCATGCACGCCATGGGTCCGAACGTGGCTGGTGTCATCGGCTCGGCTGTTGCTGCCGGTGCCCTGCTCGGTTTCCTGTCGTAATATAAGCTGACCATAATACACGCAAAGAGGCTTGCTACATGGCAAGCCTCTTTTGCGTATATCCCACAGATTTTTGGAACGTTCTTTGGCTGCTCTGCCATTTTTTCCTTCAAATTCTTTGCCGTTAAGAAAATAATACCTATCTTTGCCCTCTGTAAATCATCATCATACAAATGATATTTGAGAAGAAGATTAAGGAATACGAGCTTGTCCGGCAGGAGTATCAGCAGAAGGTTGCCGACAGGATGGGCCTTCAGCAGTGGATGGAATACAACGAGATTCTGTTCTCCGCACATTCCTGCGCCATCGAGGGCAACTCGTTCACGGTCGATGACACGCGTATTCTCAGAGAGCAGGGTATGGCGATGATTCCCGTAGGACGTTCGCTACTGGAATGTACCGAAATGGCAGATCACTTCCGAGCCTTCGACTATATGGTGGGCCATCTGGACGCAACCTTCGATGAGACCTTATTAAAAGAGGTAAACCATCTTGTGACGGAACACACGCTCAGCTATCGTGCTCCAGGTGCCGTTGCTGGCGAATATACCACAGAGGATATGGCAGCTGGCGATACCGTCTTTGGTGACCACAAAACGCTGATTGCCCGTGTGCCCAACCTTATGTCGTCGACGCAAAGGGCCCTTGATGAAGGTCAGCACCCCTTGATTGTCGCAGCCAAATGGCACGGCTATTACGAATATCTGCACCCCTTCCGCGATGGCAACGGCAGGACAGGCCGCCTCCTTTCCAATTTCATCCTCCTTCGCGCCAATCATCCTCTGCTCATCGTCCGCCTTGAAGACCGTGGTGCCTACATCTCTGCCCTTAAGCAAATACGCTCAGAAGGCACAGACGAATATCTCGTCGATTTCTTCTTCAATACAGCCATCGCACGAATGAAGTCCGAGCTCTCGCAGAAACGCAAGAACTCTCGTCCCCTCCTTTTCTTCTGATTACACAAAAAGGGTATCTTTTTTTGTAATTTTTATTTACGTTCCCGAAGGTTAATAATGTTAGAAATCTTGAGGGATTGTTAAAAGGATGCGTGAAATTCAGACGTTTGCATTATCTTTGCACCCTGTATCAACTATCAATGACTTAACATGAGAACAATTTCATTCATTTTGCTGTCCGTCATGATGCAGACAGTGTGCTTTGCCCAGATCTCCGTCGAGGGTAACGTCGTCAACGAACGTGGTGAGGCGATAGAATATGTTAGTATCGGTTTCGAAGAGGACAGCGTCGGCGTTATCTCTGATGCCAAAGGCCACTTCACGTTAAAGATTCCTGCGGGGCGGAAGAAAGAGCTCTCGTTCAGCCATGTGTCTTATCTGACGACGGAGATACCCTACCAGGAATACTCCAAGGGCAAGCCGCTCACCGTGGTGCTGAAAGACAAGGTGGTGGAACTGACGGAGGTGGTGATAGGCAAGAAGAATAAGCCCAAGACTATTGTGGGCAAGGGTGTTCCTCTCCCTGGACTTGTAGCCACTTCAGGACGGGGGACGGATTTAGGACCTGAGGCAGGCGTGGCCTTCACGTGCCATAAGGAATATGTCCTCAGCGACATTCTTGTGAAAATCTCAGAATGCACCTTTAAGCAATGCAAGGTGAGCATCAATGTCTATGAGATGGTCGGCAAGCAATTTGTAAACGTCCACCAGAAGCCGATTTATGAGGTCATCAAACAGCTGAAGGGCGGCTATATCCTTGATGTCCGCCCAGAAGAGAACATCGTGCTGAAGCCCAAGAAGCACTATTACGTCAGCATCCGTCTGGTCGACGGCTATGGCGAGAGTGGCTATCTGTATATGAACGGCTACATGAAGAACGGCCTTTATCGCAACGCCGTTAAGGGAAAGACCAAGAAACTACCCGCCCGTCCTGCCATCATGGTGAAGGGCTATGAGGTGTAATTCTGTTAAAGTTATATAATTCTTGGCAAAAACTTAGTACTTTGTATTGCAAGGTACTAAAGTTTTACCTATCTTTGCAGCAGTTTTACTAATTAACACTGCAAAATGAACATCGAAAACGCAAAATCGCAGATGAGGAAAGGCATGCTGGAGTACTGCGTGCTGCTGCTCCTGAAGCATCGTCCCTCCTACGCCACCGACATCATTCAGCAACTGAAGGATGCCGAGTTGCTGGTGGTAGAAGGAACCCTCTACCCTCTGCTCACCCGTCTGAAGAACGACGGACTGTTAGTGTATCAGTGGCAGGAGTCGACACAGGGTCCGCCCCGCAAGTACTATGCCCTCAGCCCTGAGGGCGAACAATTCCTCGAAGGGCTCGACGGAGCCTGGACAGAACTCTCGAACACCATCAATTATCTAAAAACCATCACCCCGAAACTATTAGAAGCAAAATGAAGAAGAATATTACCATCAACCTTTGCGGCCGCCTGTTCCAGATTGACGAGGACGCCTACGAGCTGCTGCAGCAGTACATTGAGTCGCTTCGCAGCTACTTTGGACGTCAGGAAGGCGGCGACGAAATTGCAGACGATATCGAGGCTCGCATAGCCGAGCTGTTCTACGAACTGAAGGCCAACGGCACGGAGGCCATTACCATAGAGCACGTCAAGGATATCATCACCCGCATTGGCAAGCCCGAAGAGATGGCTGGCGAAAGCGATGAAACTGGAAACGATAGTCAAAAGACAAGCGGCCACCGCTACGACTCGTTCCGCGATGCTGCGGAGGGCGTTATGAATAATGTTCGTGCGAGGACAGCCGGCAAGCGTCTCTACCGCAATCCCAACGACAAGATGCTGGCAGGCGTCATGTCAGGGTTCGCAGCCTACACGAACACCGACCCCACATGGTGGCGTCTGGGCATCGTGCTGCTCGTGCTGTGCTATGGCGTAGGCATTCTGGCCTACATCGTCCTGGCTATTGTGCTGCCTGCAGCAAAGACACCCGAGGAGCAGCTTCAGATGCAGGGTAAGAAGGTAACGCCGCAGGCGTTGGCCGATGCGGTCATCGACGAGAAACAGCCTGTGCGGCAGAATCGCGGTTGTCTGGGTTCTGTCCTTGCCGTCATAGCATCACTTTTCGCAGCCTTGTTTGTGGGCATCGCTGCCATTTTCGGCTTCGCTATGCTGGTCTGTCTGTTTCTAGTCGTCGTGTCTGTCATCATCATCTTCACTGTCCCAGGGTCAAGTCATCTGAACATGCCCTTTGACCTCGGTTATCTGCACCTGTCCGAAATGATCAGCGTACAGCCGTGGGTGGTCATTGTCTTCATCGCTGCCCTGATGCTGGTATTCCTGATTCCGCTCTATGCCGTCGCCCACATGCTGCTCTCCAAGGCAGGCAAGATACAGCCGATGGGCATCGTGCAGCGCATCTTCTGGATTGTCTTCTGGGTTGTTGCCCTGGGCAGCATGGTGCCGTCGCTCGTGTGGATTCAGCAGAATAAGACGATGGTGGAGCGAGTGGAAACAAGGTAAAGCGAATGAAGAAAACGCCGGCGAATGGAAAAGTTAAAAAAACTATCTCAATGAGATAGACTTCCAACTCATGGAGATAGAAACGTATCTCCATGAGATAGCACGGCATAGCGATGCGTTGCGAATAGTAGTACGCAGCCCATTTTTGACATTAAGCAAAACGCAAGCGAAAGCCCTTTATTTACAGGGCAACTCACCAATTTTTCGCAATTGACATTTGACATTAAGGTTCAAAAAGACCTGTAAAGGGCAAAAGAACAGCAAGGGTCAGAAGACTAGAAAGGGGCAAAAGACCAGTAGTATCTATATTACTATATATATTATATATATTATAATATATATTATATATAATAATAATAATTGATAAAAAAAGAGTAACAATAGGATAGCTGAAAAATAGCTTAATGTCAAATGTCAATTGCGAAAAAATGTGCTCCTGCCCTTTACATAAAGGGGAAAACAGAAGAATAGAGTAAATGTCAATTTTCAAATTTCATCGAGCGAAACAGTGCACTCGTCGAACGCCGCTGTTAAAAAAAACGAAAAGCTCGGGGAGCCAGCAATATTCTCGCTGGACGCGTCGTATATATGAGTAGAAAGTGTTATCTTTGCACAGACAAAAAACCTAAACCATCATATCAATAATGAAGTCAACCATCATTACTGCGCTGCTCGCCCTCGTCGCATTGACGACAGCAGCCAAGAAGCAGGTCGTCTGGGAGAACCCCTCGGCCTTTATGGGAGCGTACAACTCAGAGTTCAAAATCACCAAGGTGGAACTGACGGAGACGGAGACCGTGCTGCACATCGTAGCCAACTACCAGCCCGGCAGCTGGATTCGCTTCGACAAGAATTCGTTCCTGCTGACGCCCGACGGCACGAAATACGGCATCACGGGTGGCGCGAAGACCAACGCGACGGAGGCCGACTACACGCCCGACTCGCTCTTCTGGATGCCGCAGAGCGGAACGGCCAACCTGGCGCTCCACTTCAAGCCCGTACCCCTGGACACCAAGGAGCTGGACTTCCTGGAGAGCTACAACGAACAGGATTTCAAGTTCTGGAATATCAGCGACAGCAAGACGAAGAAGGACGTGGCGATGCCTGCAGAATGGCAAAACGTACAATACGCCAAGGACGAGACGCTGCCTGCTGCCAAGATTAATAAAGGTGTGGCCACCATCAAGGTGAAGATGTTGGGCTACAAGAAGGGCATGAATCTGGAGTTCTTTGTGGGCACTTTTGTACCGCTGGGCACAAAGGAACGTTTCGACAAGACCTTCCGCTTTGCCGATGATGGCACCGTGAAGATTGAGGTTCCCCTGCGACTGACGCGCGAGGTGACGATCGGCGTGCAAGGATTGGCTTTCGGCAACATCGTCATCGGCCCAGGTCAGGAGACGGAGATACTGATGAAGGTCTGTAGCGACAACAAACCGTTCATCGCCTTCAAGGGCTACATGGCCAAGACCAACATGAACATGGTGAATGCAAAGAAAGCCAACGAAGCCGTCGATCTCGTCGGCAGTGACGACAAGGTGTTCCTGAAGGTCAAGGACTGCAAGACGAAGGAAGAGCGCCTGCAATGCCTGCAGGACATCTTCGACCAGCGCGTGGCCACTATCAGGAAATCGGGCTACACCACAGCTGCCCAGGACCTGCTGTGCATGATGGCAGAGTCGAACTATGTGAGATGGACGCGCCAGTTTGAATACAAATTCAGCAATTATTATGTGGACGACGAAGGAAGGGTGATTATGTCTCAGGTCGATCTCTTTGAGAAGATGAAGAAGAACGCAGACCTGCTCCCCATGTCGGAAGAGGAAGAGGCCTACTCATGGAAGTACCTGAACGGGCCTACATCGCCGTGCAGCCAGGAGTTTTGGGATGCGCCACTGAGCATGTACGACAAGAAAGCCGCAGAGAAGAATCTTTATAACAACGAGCTGAGATGCATACAGGATGTGATGAGGGATGGAAATGAGGGCTTGATAAGTGTGCTCCTCGAAGTCACGAAGCACGAGGACTGCAAGAACGTCGTCCTTGAGTATCAGGCCGAGCAGAAACGCATCGCCGACGAGTTGGCCAGCCAGCAGAGCATCTTCTTCCAGAAGTTCGACGACGTAGCGCCTGAAAACATCTTGCAGACCATCCTCGACCGCTACAAAGGTAAGGTGGTGCTCATCGACATCTGGGCTACATGGTGCGGTCCCTGCCGTCAAGGCCATCAATTCATGAAGCCCTGGAAGCAGGAACTGAAAGGAAAAAATATCCAGTTCGTCTACATCACCTCGCCCACATCGCCCCTGAAGACGTGGCAGGAGATGATTAAGGACATCGACGGCGACCACTACTACCTGACGAAGGAGCAGTACCAGTATGTCCTCAACAAGTACGAGTCGGAGGGCATTCCCACCTACGCCATCTACGACACTGAGGGCAATCAGACCTTCAAGACTATCGGCTTCTCTGGTCTCGACATCTTTAAGAACGCAGTTAACGAAGCGTTGAAAAAGTAAAAAGGTAAAAGGATAAAGAGGTAAACGAACGATGAAGTCAACCATTATCACCGCGCTGCTGGCCCTTGTAGCGCTGACAGCCAGCGCCGATATCGTCAAGGGACGCGTGGTGGATGCCGAGACCAAGGAACCGCTGCCCGAGGCTCAGGTGAAATTTGAACAGCGGCACGGGGATTACGGCTGGTCAATCATGACCACCAAGGCCGACTCCGTCGGCTGCTTCAGTCTTCATGCCTCCGGGCGAGGCACCATTGAGGCGTCGATGCTGGGCTACTACGCGAAGACGAAGCATGTGCTGGCCTTCAGCGACAGTTTCAAGGACACGCTCGACATTGGCGATATTGAACTGAAGATGTCACCACAGATGCTGAAGATGGTCGAGGTGACAGGCCGCGCCCGCCGTTTCACCGTCAAGGGCGACACGATTGTCTTCCACCCCGAGGCCTTCCACTTGCAGGAGGGCGCACGACTCGACGAACTGATTCAGCAGCTGCCAGGCGTACAGGTGAATGATGATGGCACGCTCTCATGGAACGGCAAGCCCATCCGCATCACGATGGACGGCGAAAGCCTGATGGGAGGCGATGACCTGGTAAAACAGCTGCCTGCAGAGGCTGTGGAAAACATCAAGGCCTACAACAAGGCGTCGGAGTTCAGTGAACGCACGGGCAAGGACGACGGCACTCAGGACATGGTGCTCGACCTCACCATCAAGCCCGGCTTCCTGGACCGCTGGTATGGTGACGTGAAGGCGGGCTATCAGAGCCCAGAATACTATGAGGGTGAGTTGTCGATGAACCGTCTGTCGAAGACTGACCCCGTCATGGTGTTTGCCAATGCCAACAATGTTGACAAGAGAATACGCAAAAACATGAACGGATGGAGTAGCAGTTGGGGCAATGGCTACGGACAGGAGCAGGGAACAACTGCTGGCTATCAGCACAAGTGGAACAAAAAAGAAGGAACGCAGGAAATGAAGAGCCAGTACAGCTTTACTGGTGGTGTGGCGCACGACGATAGCCGTCGCACAAGCGGTGAAGAGACGGAGACCTATTTCCCCAATACCGCCGCCACGCGCTCCACTTCACAGAACTACAGTCGAACCCACAAGCTGGAACCGCGACTGAATGCCAGCCTGCGATGGGCCAAGGATTCGCTGAACACCTTTTCGCTGAGTGCCGACGCATCGCACACCCAAAACCGCTCAGACAGCCGCCAGACCACTGAACAGGAAGACATGCTCGGCTCAGACTATGTGCCGACCCTCTCGCAATATAATACTACCCACACCGACGGCCGCCAAACCGCTTTGGGAGTCAACGTTGGTTGGGAGCACTACATCAAAGACGGCGCACTCGGAGCCAGCGTCACCCTGAACTATAGGGACGGAAAAAGCGACGGCCTGACCAACCGCACCATCACTGCGCATAACCAAACCTATACCTCATCGCAATTCGTCCAGACCTATACCTCGCCATCCAGTCAGTTTACGACCTACGCCGAGACGCACTATGGATACTGGCTCACAAAGATTTGGCGGATCATGGCCCAATACTCGCTGACCTACAATCACAACCGCAACAATCAAGATTTCCTGACCAATGGAGTGACCGATGCTGCCAACAGCTTTAAGAACCTATACTCTTGCAACGCGCATAGTCTGCAAGTCGGACAGACCATCAACCTCACGCCCGTCCAACTCATGCCCACTATATCTGCCCGCTGGCAGCGTGAAAGCCAAGACTACCAGCGCGGCATGCTCGACACCACGGCTGTGCGCCATCGCTTCTTCATCGACCCTTCGCTGCGTGCCACGTGGAAACTGAGCAAGACCGTCGGGTTCGAACTGAACTACAGCTTCGGCACCCGCAAACCCGATATATTGCAGACCATCGGGTACCGCGACCTCACCGACCCACTCTTCATCACCGAGGGCAATCCTGATTTGAAGGACACCCACGCCCACGACGTGAAACTGACCTACAACATGGTGCTTGCCCGCAGCCAGACCTCGTTCAGTGCCAGCGTCAGCCATAATCGCAACGACCACGAGACCACGACTGCCCTCAGCTACGACCCCACGACAGCCGTGTATGTCAGCCGACCAGAGAACGTCCGTGGCAGCCGCTCTTGGAACTTCACTCTGAACTTCGACCAAGCACTCGGCGACTATTTCCGTCTGCAAAGCGATTTCCGCATGAACACCAGTCAGCGCTACGGTTTCCTCACTCTCCTGCCCACGCAGTCTGAGCGCACAGAGAACCGCCAGAGCAGCATGAATCCGCGTGAGAAACTCACCATCTCGCTCGACTACAACTGGCTCAAAGCCTCCGTCTTCACCGAGATCAATGCCGACCGCCTGCGCTACAGCGCCTCGCCCGAGCAGAACACCACCCATTGGAACAACAACTACGGCCTTCGTGCTGAGGTTACCTACGGCAATTTCGTGTTCAACTCCAGCCTCACCGAGCGCACCAGCCGAGGCTACACCATTGGCAGCATGAACCGCGACATACTCGCTTGGGACGGCTCCATAACTTGGAAGATTTTGAAGAACAAAGCACGCCTCACGCTGGAGTTCAACGACATCCTGAACAACGAGGACGGCCAATGGAGCCAGCAGTCAGCCTACCAGCAGACGACTTCCTGGAGTGACTTCCGCCACCATTATGTTGGCATCAACTTCACCTATCATCTTGACGCCAAGAAGAAAGACTAAAAGAATTACCAATATGAAGAAAACCATCCTAACCGCATTACTCGCTCTCGTAGCTCTTACAGCGGCAGCGCAGGACAGGCTCATCCGTGTGGACAGCGAATCAAAGGATTTGCGAAAGGCCAGTTCGCAAAGAAAAATGTTTGACCGTGAGAAGGCACGGCTATTGATGCCGCAGGGCGCAGCCTTCGGCGTGGAGTGTATTCCGTCGTTCTCGCCCGAATGGACGCTGACCTACGACTCATTGGCCCAAGCGCTCGTATATAAGGTAGCAGAAAAAAGCATCTGGCATAGCACGTACGGGGCTATGCATAAAAAGAAGAAGATCAAGGGTAAGAATTATTCAGTACCGCGAAAGCGTCCGAAGAACTATGTAGCACCAGAGGCAAAGACTTACTCGCTTGCTATTTCCGATGAGCAGGTGCAGCAGTTAAGGGCAATATGGAGGACTGCTGTTGGTGCTGCCGAGGACAGGGAAGTCTTTCTTTTGGACGGCACGAAGTGGGAGTACTTCATAGACGGTAAGTTTGCAAAGTCACATCGTAATAAGAACGTGCTTGTGAAGTTTACTAACGAACTGGCAGAAACAGTCCGTACGGGCAACGTGAGCCGCAAGGATTCTCTCTTTGAAGCATCCCTGAATGTTATCACTGGCCTGACCACTCCGCCGCCACCAGAAGTCTTGGAGCCAGGCACCGTGCGCAGACTCATCGTGATAAATGGCACACCACTTCCCGATTCTGTAGATTTCATCAAGAACGTGCCCAACACCATTGGCGAACTCGTGTATTTTAACAGGCATCAGCAGACAATTCGGAGTACCAGGTATTATTATAATGAGAAGGACAAACAATCCATTGAAGAGAAATATGGTGTGAAGGTAAAGGGCACTATTGCGGAATACACGACCTATCCCGATACGCTATGCGATGCCTACGTCCGCCAACATCCCGAGCTGATGGAGTCACGTCGCTATGTTGAGGGTTATGTATTGAACGAAGATGACAAGCCATTGGCAGATGTCTGGATTCATGTGGAAGGAAAATCGCAGATGGGCTCAGGCACGGCCTCCGACTCCACTGGACATTTCGCCTTCTGGTTGCCTCGCACGTGGCTGTCTCAATCAAGTGTCACACTAACGGCGTCTAATGGCCAGCATTGGATCAATAAGATTCCGATTACCGACACGCCCGTCACCATCCGGTTTGAATCTTCAAAGAAGAAAAAGAAATAAAAACTTGCCGGTATATCGGCAAGAAACAGTATCTTTGCAACAAAAACCAATGAAGAAAACCATCTTAACCGCATTACTCTTCCTCGTTGTCTTGACGGGGCAAGCACAGAGATTTGTAGATCAACTAGCAGACACCTATTGGCGCAACGAAGCCACGGGCGATTGGCTCATCGGCTTTACCCAGAAACACGTCATATACAATAATAAGGTATGGGACATCACAAATAAGACAGAAAAGAAAGATGCCTACATACTGACCATCGATGATGGAACGTCTATCAAAGTTGAGAAGGAGAAAAAGGGGCTACGAAAGATTTCCGTAGGCAAGCAGAAACCCGTAGAATGTAGTCTTATCACTACAGCGACACTACCCGACTATCCAAAGAAAGACCTCCGTACAGGCTTCGCAGACAATGGCTATAGGGATGGCGATAGCGTGACCATCATTGGTTGGCTGAAGGATATGCCCCAAGAAGAATGGGAAAAAGGCAGAGAGCTTGGAATATCCTGGAACTGCATTGTAAAGGACGAACCCGAGAATTTCTTTGTTAAGATGGACTCGCTGGGACGTTTCACACTCCGTTTCCCAGTTGTCAACACCTCTGAAATATGGCTGGATGAGAATCGTACCAACATTATCACCTTTGTGGAACCTGGCGAGACCTATTTCTTCCTGCATGATTACAAGACGGGGAAACAGTTATGGATGGGGGAAAATGTGCGTGTACAGAACGAACTGTTGGCTTATCCAACCAATGGAAAGCACGACCGCATCGACCGCAGTCAAGCCGGAAAGGTGAAGGCGATGGACTTCAAGGCGAAAACGGACAGCACCCGTGCCCGATGCGAGAATCAGCTGCAAGAACTGATAACCAAGCACCCCACGCTCTCACAGCGGTATGTCGACTACGTAGAAGGTGAGTATCAGATGTATCAGGGGGAGGCGATGTCGCAAGCCAAATACTACATGCCTGACTTCAAACTGCCACAGGAGTATATGGACATCGTGGGTAAGGAATTCTGGCAGAAGGCCAGCAAGCCCTACACGCTCTACGATGACTTCCCCTATTTTATGAACAACTACCTTGAATACTATTTGCCCGACCAAGGCAATTTTGAAACCATTCAGACGTTGTTGGACTCCGTAGGATGTGAATATCCACTACGTGACGTTTTCTTTGCCCACATGCTCTGCGAGATAATGGACGGCACACACCAACCCATCGACTCCATGACGCTTTCCCTTGTCGAGCAACAGTTGATAAAGATGCCGTATGCGCTTGCTGTAGTTAAAAAGATGAACGACAAATACACAGCCCTTCAGCAGAGCATTCAAAAGCGTGACATTACAAAGTCTGCAAGTTTGAAGTCTTCCGATGAGGTTGCCAACATGAGCGACGGTGAGCAAATTCTCCGCAAACTCACCGAACCCTATCGCGGGCATCTTGTTCTGCTCGACATTTGGGGCACATGGTGCGGTCCTTGCAAATTGGCACTCTCGCATAGTCAGGAGGAATACGAGCGACTGAAGGACTACAATCTTGTGTATCTCTATTTAGCCAACCACAGCACTGACGAGGCATGGAAGAACGTCATCAAGGAGTATAATGTCGTTGGCGAGAACATTTTCCACTACAACCTGCCCATAGACCAGCAGAGTGCCATCGAACGTTTCCTTGGCGTTCATGCTTGGCCCCATTACCGCCTCATTAATCGCGATGGTACCGTTCTTGATGTCAATGCCGACCCTCGCGACCTCGAAAGTCTTGCAAAACTATTGGATCAGATGAAATAAAAGCAACCCGAAAAATGAAGAAAACCATCCTAACCGCATTACTCTTCCTCGTTGCCTTGACGGGGCAAGCACAGAAATTTGTAGATCAACTTGCAGACACCTACTGGCGTAACGAAGCCACAGGCGACTGGGACATTGGATTCACAGAGAAGTGTGCCATCTATGACTGTCGGCTGTGGAACTATAGCGACGTCAGACAGAAGGGTGACAAGTTTGAAGTGACGCTGACGAACAACGGCAAGAGC
>Ga0265298_10007728_pt1 | contig 13007 bp, 24 predicted proteins | sample AusTroGonzalo_MG_3_FD_193486 | JGI IMG/M metagenome (GOLD analysis project Ga0265298, IMG submission 193486) | Bovine rumen microbial communities from tropical cattle in Woodstock, Queensland, Australia - Gonzalo_01 | ecosystem: Host-associated > Mammals > Digestive system > Stomach > Rumen ... | reverse complement strand
TGTCATGTGATAAATATAGCAAAAAAGACGCCGAAGTCGGCGTCATTTTTAGCAATTTGAACGGTAATTTCAAGTGACAACGACGTTATAACTAAACATCGAGGTCACCTACTCTGTAATATAGTAACCTCGGTTGCCGATGTCAAGTGCATTCGGGCACCATAATACACTTTAGCCCAGGTGTATATGCTGGAACACGACCTTTTACGCCATGTTTCATTCGAACTCGATACCACGCCTCGCAATACTTTTCTGTTTGGAGCAATTCATCAAGTTCCGACTGCATTTCAGCAATTTCTTGATTGCTATAAAATTTCAACTTTTTGTAGCGTATGCCGGGATTTTTGCTGACCATTTCATATTGTTCAGATAACGTTTTTTGATGCTCTTGTGCCGCGCAAAACGCTTCGTATGGACTCTCAACTCGCTTAACGATCTGAGTATGACTATCACAAAACTTAAAGCTGTCTTTACCGCATTCCTCACGCAGCTCGTCAGTATCGATCATCCGCTTTCCAGTAGGTGACAAGTATGGATAAAACCACTTACCAAACAGCAAATAATGAATATTCAGTGATTTCTCTGTAGATTGTACGCCGACATACGCCTTGTTGCCAATAATTAGTTGGTAAACGACGTATGGCGAACGCACTATAACATGTTTTTCTAATACGTGTTCTGCTGCCATAAAAGCTCCTTGAGGTCAATTATAGTAACTCTAGTTGCTTGTGTCAAGCAGCCAATGTAGTTGACCGCTATCGGTGTATTTGCTATATTCTTCACCATGGAACCACGCAAGAGAATATTCTACGACCTGTCCGAACCGATATCCGAGGACGACCCACCGAAGATCAAGCGTCTGAAGCAGTCCTACAAGACTGAATCCGAAGGCGACGCGATGCTCGGACTGGGCATACTGGGGTTCGCCGTCGTATTGTTGCTGAAGGCGATATGGGGTTAATCAATGAGCAGAAAGAAGAAAGAGTGGAAAGACCCGTTCGAGAAGTGGAAAAGCGCCGACGTCGACTATCACCGCATAGCGAGACGGATAGCCGAGGACTTCGACCCGGAACTCAAGAGACTCCACGAGGAACGAGGGGCAGACTGCGAACTTTCAAGGAACTGGTAACATGAACGTATACGATAGATGGGACAAGCTCATCGCAGAGACCGGACTGGTCGAACGCGAGGATGACAAGGGAATGAAGTGGGCAGTGCCGCAAGGGTTCTACAAGGGAATACTGCTGGCTACCATGAACGGCCACATACATCCGTTCTTCGAGGTGAACTCGTTGGAGGAAAAGTCACCGTGCAGCGAACGAACTGACTTCCGTTTTTGGAAAAGCCGTGCATTCCGCAGCAGGGACAAGGTTGAAGTAGCCATCGAGCTGGTAAAGAAGTCCATGCAGCAGATCGACGAACTGCTTGCGCAAGGATACAAGCAAGCTTGCTGGTATTCCCTCGATGTTCCGGAGAACTGCCATTACGACCCAGAAACCTACGAATCCACATTGAAGAAGGAGACCACATGAAAACCGCAGTCAGATGGTTCATTACCGGGCTCTACGTAGTATGCTTGGTAGTTTTTATGCCGATATTAGCCGTATTCAACTTCCTCATCGCAATCTGCTTCTGGTGCTCACCGGACGAGAATAGGTCGATATTCGCGATCTGGAAGGAGATCATGAAGGACAACAGCATGGACAACCCTAAAGATCTATGGAAGGACTAATGAGCAAGATTACAGTTGAACAGATTACAGACGCGGCCAGAGCCGCATGTAACAGCTTTCCATACTTCAAGCATGGATTCTCGGCAACACCGCCTAACGAACTCACGGCTGATCTGGAAGCGGCAATCAAAGTCAACGCATGTCTCCCAGATTGCTTTGACTCGGTGACGTGCGATACTTCTGACAATATCGTCGGCGAATTTCATTTTCACGGAATGGTCAAGAACAGTAAAGGAACCGATGTCGCGGTCGACTTGTATGTAAACAGGTATGATGTTCACATTCGAGAAAATCCGGACGTGTTTGTAGCGTTGCTGGGACTGCTAAGAAACCGTAAGGACTGATAGACAATGAATGAAGCACAATTAAAGAAGATGATCGCCGAGTACGACTGCATCACCGACATCGATCCCAAGCTCGACTTGAGTCTGAACGATTTTTACCTCAAGGGGTTCAAGAATTCCATCCTCTGCCTTACCGTCGGCGGCGTATGGTTCGGGCCGTGTGGCTCCAAGAATGGATACACCGAATGGGAACACTTGACCGAGGAGAAACTGCGCGACTATCTGGAGAAGCAGAAGGAACGCTACGAGAAGCGCCAGAAGCAGCTGGCCAAGGCGAATACCAAGCCGACGGAAGTGAAGCCGCTAGAGGCCCCGTTCCACGCCGAGGAGACGAAGTTCTACGTCGTGGCGGCCATCATCACGGAGGATCCATTGAAGCCGACGCTGAAGTACTGGAAGACGAAGAACAGCTCTGGGGAATGGACTAACAGCATCGCTGATGCGACCCACTACCAGTCCGCCGGAGTCGCCAAGTCTAAGTTCAGCGGCGACGAAGGATATCTCAACAACAGCGGCATACCGTTCCTCCAGTGGCACTACGGCAATGACTTTGAGGTATGTGCGCTTGAGGCCACGGCAACGGTAGAGTTCAGAAAGTTATGACATTAAACAAGGAAAATAACATGGCAAAAAAGAAGACTACACATCCAAAACAGACTGCCGACAATGTCGACTTGGTCAAAGAGGCTACTCGACTCAATGCAAGCGAAAAGAGGCGCTTGATGAAAGCGGCAAAGGCGTTGGTCGGCAAGTGGAGCACCAGCGGCGACGGCATGTATTACCACATCGACAAGATTATGAAAGTCTTGGACGACGACGTGACCAACCTTTTTGATTCCAAGGTCACGTTCGTTGTCAGAAGCGATGAATGTATCTGCATGGACAGTGGCATGATTGCGATCGACCCAGGTCTGAAGCAGAAGCTCAACATTGAGCTGTTTGCAACAAACGAATCGCAACTTACTACGGACGAAGTAATGAAGCTGCTGGACACCAATCTGGCTAGCGTGATCGAAGGCTACCATCAAGCATGCGAACGCCACAATCACAAGCCGATCAAGATCAAGGTCGGGAAGAAGGCGTAATGGCTTTCCGTAACCAGATCAACCTCTCGTTCAAGGACGGCAAGGTGACTGCGAAGTTCCACCTTACCCCAGCCGTGCCGAACATCGACAGATACGTCGGCAATCGGTTCATCCGCAGCAACTGCATCGACGTGGTGCAAGACTGGTGCGACCGTCATAAGGACGAGTTCTTGCCGTACGACAACGGAGAGAACTATAAGGTTCCAGAGTCGAAGGAGACCATCGAGGAGCTGGACGAAATACTCCAGACGTTCGGATTCCGACTTCAACGAGATCCGTTCTGGTGGTGCATGCTGAAGGGCGGCGATACAGCGATTATCCTAGAAGCGTAAAAGGACGGTCATTGACCGTCCTTTCTTTTTAACCATTGTCGTGCTCGGCGATTTGCCCCAGCACCTTCTTGACCGCCTTGATGATTCCGCTCTTGGTGTACGAATACTTGCGGTCTGGGTCATTGCAACACATTTCTTTGTGTTCGTTGCTCCGCCGGAAAAAATCAACCCAGTAGGAGAAGTGAGGACGACGTCCGCCTTCGATGCAAGTGCAGTCATAGACGAATGCCAGCTGGTCTTTGTAGTAGTAACCGATCATGTACTTGAACTGAGGTTTGAACACAGTCTGCGTGAATTCATATTTAGACGCATTGACAAGGTCGTCGATTTCCTTCTTTACGTCGAAATATGCTTGGCTAGGCGGCACGTCAGAGAAGTCATTCTTCTTGGAAGTCTGAAATTCAGCGAGGATTTCTGGGTGAACCATTTCAAGCCATCCGGCAAGTTCTTGGCATGTGTCAGCATTCATGTCTGTTCTCCGTCTGTGGTTATCTTGTTCGCCTCGGTCACGCTCTCTACGATGAACTGTCCGATTTCGTCTTGGATAGCGGCGGCTTCCTCTGGAGGCATATTCTTGGGGCCAGTGAGCAGTCCCCAGCCGCGCACTTCTATAGACATCTTGTCGCCGTACGCTGTGAAGGAGACGGTCGCGGAATCCTTGGATCCCTCGTACTTTATGTTCTCAAGCTTCATTGGGCACTTGGGCTCGCGGCCTTCGCACTTGGCGTTCATGGCCTCTACGATGGTTTCCATGGCGCGTTCGGCACCGAAGACGTAGTGGTCGGCGGCGATATCCATCAAGTTCGTGGGCGACGTGACGATCTCGTAATTGGACGCCCAGATCGTCCCAGGGTTGTACACGTCCGTCATGAACGGCGGTTTGAAGATTTCTTTCCAGTCCATTTAGACTCCTACATCATGCCAGCAACCTTGACAAGAGGAATAAGGAATTCGGACACATTCTCATCATTCAGACAAGTGCCGACAAACACCTTGGTCTTGTCGCCGAACGTAATCATAATCGCTTTACTATCTACGTTGTACTTGACGTATACGCCGTTCACATAGATGTAAGCCTCCTTCCTACTACTTGCGCATACCTTCTCTCTGTAAAGCCGCAGATTAGGGGACACCGTTTTATTATACGTCAAAGTGCATAACAAAATTGCCTCCCATGCGATATCCTCAATTTTTTGAGCCCTTTTAGCAGCTCGCTCTTTTGCCTTTTGCACTTTATTTAATTGGTAGTCTATATAGGCATTCCATGTAGCAATCGGGTCAAGGTCGTTAAACGACTTTTTAGGAATCTTGAGCGACTTCGCATCGAACGGCTGGTTTCCTGTCCGAACAAACGAACGCTGTCCCCATTTCATTACATATTTGTTATCATCGACAACAACGATACGGCGAAGTCGGCTGTTTATACGAGTTCCAAACTCGTTTGCGAGTCCGAAGCCAAACCGTACCGGATTGGTCTCGGTAGTGCCATCTTCTGTCGCCGCGATTACAGACCTATAAAATTCTTCATGGCCATAGTTGTCAGAACTGACGTAATAATGGTCGCGACGGTCGATAAATATGCCGCAATTGTCGTATATCTGGTTGAATGTCGTATACTGATCCAAGTCTTTATTGCTGTAGATCCACACACGAAATCCGTCCGGTCGGTCTATAAGCAGCTTGAAATAGATATCAATAGGAACCAGCCTATCATGGCACACGTCGGCGTAATAGCCTTCAGGGCAAGGGCCTGAACTATATGTCCATTCCTTGGTGTACCAGAACTCTTGATACTGGCAAGTAAGCTTGCGTTGGACGCCAAGCTGAATAACTTTCAGTTCTCTTCCTTCCATCACTGTACCTCTTTGGCGAGAAAGCTCTCGTCGTAGTCGTTCGGTTCGAACACGTCGGCGATCCAAGCGTCCTCGTACTTGATTGCGGCCTCTCCATCCTCGTCGAAGAACTGCTGCTTGCCGGACATCATGTCTTGTTCGAGCTTCTTGTCGGACTTATCCTTGGAGTTGAGAGGTTCCTTCTTGATGCCGACGTTGTCTCGGTAGAACTTGCGCTCCGGCACCGATCGAGAAAGTCGGCAAGCCTTGTGCCAGTCGTCCTCGGTGAATCCGTACTTCTTCATCACTTCGGCACGGTGATTGAGGAAAGAGTCGACGTCTCCCTTGAAACTGTCGATTTCCTTGAGGAACTTGCGGAGCTTGTGTTCATAACGGTCTTTAGGTGTTGTGTTCATTTATTTACCATTCAGTTTCTTATTCAGTTCTGCCATCTTGCTGGCGGTCTCTCCGTACAGCTTGGCGACTTCGATGCAGTGATTGATGTACTGCGCCACGCGGTCGATCGAGATGCCTTCCTCGTACCAAGACGCCTTCTGTCCACAGATGTAGGCGAACTCGCCTCCATTCTTCTCTACGTCGACCGTTATCCAGAGCTGTACGCTGAACTTGTCTCGCTTGGGCTTGTAGCTGATGTGGCACCCAGTATATGAGTCTGCGAGGCCCGTGTTCAGTTTTGTGATGACATTCACCGGATACTTCTTGTGCGCATAGATGTGCCGTTCATATCCGTTGAAGATTTCGCTGCCGCCTACCATCGGTGCAAGCACGTCGAGGATATTGGGGAGCTGGTCTTCGGCTTCCTCGATTTTCTCATGCTTCTTGTCCAAGTTGGCATTGTTCTTCTCTCGGCGTACGTGCTTCGCCTCGCATTCGCGGAACGCGGCCATCATTCCTTCAAGCGCTCCTTCGGAACAGTGCTTCGCCCAGTCATTATGGCACAGATTTCTGAAGTCCGGGTACTGGTCTTCGAGGTCGTGGCGAGCTCTGTTCACGCAATTAAATTCGCTAGCAAAGAAGAGTTCGTGGTCGCCATCCTTTCCGTGATACCAGCTAATGCGCCCTTCTTCGTTGGCATACGTCTTCCAGTAATCGGTAGACAGCATGCAGAACTCGAATCCGGGGCCATCGCTGTTGTAGATGATGACGTATTCCATGCCGTTAATCGCGGAGACGATGCCGCTGAACAGAATGGCGTCCAGCTGCAGCACGTCCATCTCGTGAAGGTCTCCAAGATGATCCCACGACTTCTTGTCGACATATTCTCGCTTGCCCAAGACAAGTCCGTGCTTGTTTGCGAACGCTTCCATGTCGGCGACGACGGATGCCGCGAAGGCGGCACGGTTGTCCTTGGTTGACTTGATTACTTTTTGTACCATTGCGGCCCTCGTCTTTCTTCCTTGAAATATTCTGACAGCTTGTTCTGGAAGCCGTGCTGCGATAGGCGGACTTCGAAGTCGATCCTCTCAGCAAGGAACTGCTTCCACTCTGCTTCATTGACAGCTCGCTCGGCGGCATCCTTGGCGTGTTCACGGTTCTCGCTTTCGTCGCGCTTGGAGTCCTCGTCATTGACATGCATCAAGAACTCCTCGTTGTAGCCTTCCACGCACATCTTCGTCCAGCGGATGAAGTCCTCGTCGGTCTCGCGGTGGAACTTGTACTCGTCGTCGTGCATCCTGATGATGACGGTCTCGCCCTCGACGCGGATGCTGCCGACATATTTTTGGATGAAGTTGGGCGAATCGCCGTTGTAGATCTTGAACTGGTCGTGCTTGTGGTCTGCGATGATTCCAGCGTACAGCTTGGTCTTCGTGTCCCATTCCGGCGAGTGGTTGCTGCCCTTGTAGTTGAAATACTCGTAGACTAGTTCCTTGTAGGACGGACAGTTGTCCTTGCTGAACCAGCCTCCGCCGTAGCCGAGCTTGTCATAGTATCCTTGCTCCTTGAGCCAATCGTAGGCGTCGGCGTACGGATCGATGTCCAGCTTGCGCCACTTGCCGTCGATGTACGCGATACGGGTGAGCTTGACGTCCTTGAGGCAGCGTTCGTGGTCGCAGCAAGTCCAGTAGGCGTCGCCCTCGTACCTATCGAACTCGATGTTGAGTCCGGTCACGTCGACTTCGAGGGCTATGTCGAAGATGCGGTGGATGTATCCGCGAGGTACGCGCCCAAGGCCGTACTTGGTAAAGTATCTGAAGTCGGAAAGCTTGTCGTCCGGCGAGAGTCCGCCAGTCAGTACATACATCTTGTTTTGAATTTTGTAAGGCATGATTTCAATATAGTAAAAAGCCGATCTCTTGACAAGATACTCATGAACTACTATATTTCTTTTCAACTATGACCAATGACACCTTATCAACTTGCGCAACAATCTGTACATCATGGAACCAAGGTGACATTCTATGGATATTCTTGGGATTTATCGGACTTGTACTGATCGCCATACTGATAGCTTTCGTTGACGACCTCGGCTGGTTATATGGTCATACGTTTGATGAGTAAATCAATTTTCTCAAAACAAAGGACACAACATGCAAAGAAAAACCGACAACGAACTGTTAATGGATATCAGCAATAAGCTGGACGCATTGATTGACTGCACGAGACTGCAGAACTATATCCTATGCTATGCACATCAAAAGAAACTGCCCAAGAGACTGATTCGTTGTGCAGCACCTAACTTGTATCATGGTGATGACTAATTGGAAGAAGGGATAGTCTATGACCCTTGACTATTTGAAGAAGATGTCCCTCAACGACATGAGGGAAGCTGCGAACAAGCTTACTGACGAAGAACTCGACGATCTCCGTGAGGAAGCTGCGGCAATGTACCCAGTGGAAATCGTGACCTATCCGGAATTCCGCGAGACCATGAAGGATAGTCACTACACCGGAAAGGACGAGTGCTTCGTGGGCGGATGCAAACAGCCAGCCTATTACGAAGGCGGCGACGCTCGTTTCTGGTGCGGAATGTGCGAGGAACACGCGGCCATCCGCTACAGGTACGTCTTCGGCCTCGTGTATGGGGAAGACTCCATCAGACGCAAGATCAAATTCAATTTAGGAGACCACCAATGTCAGAACTCGACGAAGTAAAGCAGCGTATCCTCGAAAGCTACCCAGACGCCTACGACATCATTCCGGAGCCAGATCCGGACTGGGTCAAGAACAACTACGAAGGCGGATGTCTCTGGACTGGCTTCGACACATGGAAGTGCAAGCGCTATGGCGGCGTGTTCGCTCCCAAGCCGGAATACATGAGGGCGTACCGCTTCAAGTTCAAGGAGAACCACGAGGAGCACTGCCGAGAGCTTATCGTGACTGAATGCCCGGATCCAAAGTGCAAGGACAATCCGCACAAGCTCTGCATATTCTACTAGGAGCGCGAAATGATCGAACGAATACTCAACGCATTCGGCTATGTCAAGAAGCCAAAGTACCGCGCTATCCTCGTCACATACCGTCATCTGGACGGTGCTAAGGAAGTCTACGGCAATGTCTGGTACTCCACCGACAAGACTGGCAAGGATATGCTTGACGACGTATTCAGTCGTGTCAAGACCGCCTTCTTGAAGGCAAACCCAGACATCAGCGAAGACCAATGCCCGACCATAATTATTGCCAGCATTACAGACTTAGGATAACTATGAAACTCACCGAACTCTCAAAGGAAATCTCATACGCGCTGCGCCATGCGCCGCAAGAATATGAACTCGAACTGGACGAAGAAGGCTTCGTGCCTATCGACCAGCTCATCCATGCGATCAACGAGGGCGGCAACTACGACCGAGCCGTCACCAAGGCCGACCTGGAAGAAATCATCCGCACTTCGGAAAAGAAGCGTCACGAGATCGTCGGCGACAAGATCCGCGCACTGTACGGACACAGCGTACCGCAGTTCATCAAGAAGGAAGAAGGCGTTCCGCCCAAAGTACTCTATCACGGAACTACGAAGGAAGCGCTCGGATCCATCAAGAAGAACGGCCTCGTTCCCATGCAGCGCCAGTACGTCCACCTGTCAGTCGACCGTGAAATGGCCGACAGCGTAGCCAGACGCAAGAAGAAGGACATCGTGATCCTTCGAGTAGACACCGAGGCCGCCCAGAAGGACGGAATCAAGTTCTACGTCGGTAACGACAAGGTGTGGCTTGCGGACAACATTCCGTCGAAATACCTTGGCGTCGCGTTCTTCGGCCCCAATCCGACCGATTGCCACATCATCCAGCTCGACGACTATCCTACGGGCGATTACGCTAAATTGTGGACGGTCGAAGAATTTATCAAGAAATTCCCAGACAAGTACAAGAAGGTATAGCATGAGACGATACGCAATGGTCGCAGAATACCACGAGTATGTAAATTATTCCGTGACTCTCGTACGCGAGACTTTCACAAATGAAGCGGACAATGTCCGGGAAGCCATCAATAATGTCCAAGACTACGTTATGAAGAACCGTAGTGTCTTGAGCATCTATGATGAAAAGAACAAGGACAGGGACATCGTCATAACAAACATTTACAGCGAGGAAGTATAATGCTTGCATCCATGAACACCAACATTTCTGTGTATATCATGCCGAACGAACAGACGTTCGACGTCATCGCGCAGAAGTACGAACCGAACGACAAAGCAGCATACATCGAAAGGCTCAAGAAGGACATCTTCTACGCCGAATACCTTGGCAAGCTCGTTCCGTTGTACGAGATGCAGATGCACCAGTTCATGTACGTATTCGGTGAATACATGAGCTTCGCCACCAGCGAAGTTCCGTTCGCCCACAACAAAGTGTTCTTTGAACTCGAACACATGTGCCCGGCATACAAGGAAACTCCGGTATTGCCGCCGCAGACAAAGTACGTACTTTCTCCGAAGGCGCACCTCACCATCGACACCGGGTTTCCAGACACTACCGCAGTCCGAATCAAGTACGAGGATTTCGACGAATCCGTGTTCGCCTACTGGGGAAACCATGACCTCGAAGCCGATGTACACCTTGACGAGCAGATCGTGGACGGCATCGAAGACCACATCTTGCGCGGAGGCCGTGGCGTAATCCATCTGCTCAACAACACCGACAAGCAGCAGACATGCAGCATCAGCTACGCGAGATTCGTGAAATGAAATGGACTGACGCACGAAAGACCGTTGACGACATGGTCGCCAACGGAACCCCTATCAAGCTGGCCGACAAGGAACTCGACGCCGTTTACGCGATAGCTCGCACGGCGCAGAGCGTCATCTACTCGGTCGAGATCGAAAGGCTGACCGCCGCCTTCCGTAAGAAAGAACGAAAAGTCAACCGGGAATTGATGAAGATTCTTGGCCAGTTCGTGTACATCGTCGACCCCAAATTGCGCAAAGAAGTCGGCGCAGAAACCTATGACAAGGCATTGTCTCCGTTCTTCGTCACGTCGATCCGCATCACTAACGGTCATGACCATGTCAGAATCCACGGCGAATTTGTCTGCCCTGACAACAGCGCCATGCACGAAATCGAAACTTATGAGCTGCACGAGATCAAGACGAACAAGATAATCTTCCGTCCATGTCAAGTCAGCCAGACAACCGAGAAATTGTTCCGCAAGAAGTACACCGTAGGGACAATGTCCGTACTTCCGTATGCGTGGGTATGATATGCTGGAATACGAATTGACATTCAAGCGGACTCGCGGCTTCTGGATATTCAAGACGGAGACCGTGTTCTTCGTCCGCATCATGGCAACGATACTCAAGACATACAAGCCGCACAAGGCATACGCGACAATCGTATTTCGTTCATTCGAAACGCCAAACTTCAAGTTCGACACATGCACGATCGATGACGACGTGTGCGGCGAACGCGCTGCGATGGAACGGTTGATCGGACTCATCGAGGCGACGACGAAGTCCGTGTGCGTACACAGATTTAAATGTAATTCTGCCGCATAACCCCTTGATATTTCATGCAAGCTTTGCTATATTTTACATGTAACCGACGAGGTTGACGATGAGTGATCCGAACAACGTTGATATGCTTAACAAATATTTGCGCAGAATCTACACGGTGCTTGCAGATTCATTCAAAGTCGACGTCCGTAAGTTAAATCTCAGTGAAGTGTCCCAGTTCGCCACCGACTACTTGAGAAAGGATACAATGCCATCTACATGCGCGTTGGATTACTACAACAAGTACATCGCCAAGAGCACCGAAGACCTCAGATATTCGAACGACGAGGGATACGACAAATTCTTGCACGAGATAGCCGACTGCTTGGAGGCTGAGTACCATATCGACAAGCGAAAGTTAGCCGAATTCACTAGCTTTCCTCAAAAGTGCTGGAAGCATTACAATGAAAAATCTGACGCACACTGGACGGCAATCGATTTCTACAACAGTTGTTCTGGCGACGAAATCGAATACATGCTACTAAAGTTACTAGAGTATTCGCACGACGATGGCTACAACCGTTTCTTGAACAAAGTCGCCGACCTGTTGGAGAGAAAGTGTTCCATTGACAAGACGAAGCTCCCCATCAGCGACTTCTGTCGGTCTTGCTTACCGATGTACAAGAACTCCAAGAGCGTACTTGACGTCTTCAAGTTCTACAAGGCCCGGCTGGAAGGCGAGACTGAGGAAGTACAAGCGTTACGAAAACTCAAACCGAAGAAAACGGAGAAAGCAATGGCTACTACACGAGGCAAAAGCAAGACGAAGGACGCCGACAACACGTGCCCCTATATCGATTTTGATGAGTCGGATGGGCTTAACCAGTACTTGAATGACGTGCTTGATGAACTTGTCAAACACGAGTCCATTGACAAGCAAGCATTCGCTAAAGAGTCTGCACGAGTCGACCATTTTATCGAATACTGCCGAGACTGGTGGTATCAAGACAAGGATCCCATCGACTGCGCACAAGACTACTACGGCTCTTTATCCAAGGGATATAAAGACGCATTACCGAAATTAAACACTCAAACAACAGACGAAAAGGAGACCAAAACTATGGCTACCGATAACCAGAACGCAAACGCACAGAACGTACCTACCGTAGCCCCGATCAAGAAGATCGACGCCGTCGGCATGATGAAGGTCAAGATGGCCGAAACCATGTTCAAGAAGGACGGCGAAATCGACTACAGCAAGCTCATGATGATGGACGCCATCGGCGATGACGGCAAGGTCAACCTCAACAAGGTGATTGAAGCCAAGATGAACGGCAAGATCATGAAGGCCATCGAAAGCGGTGAAGACATTCCGCTCGACAAGCTCATGATCTTCCAGGCCATGCAAGGCGGTCAGATTGACTACAATCAGATCTACATGTACAAGATCATCGGCCAGATGCTCGACGATGACGACAAGAAGGCTGACGGCAAGAAAGCCGAAACCAAGTAAGTCTTAGGCATAGATGGTTGCAAGAAGACCGAGGTTCGCCTCGGTCTTTTTTAGTGTAATTTCTATGTCATGGAACAAGAACTATTTAATCCCAAGAAACTTTACGCCGTCAACCACACCGACATCGCCCTCAAGAAAGTTTCGGGCCTCTTGGTTGAAAGGGACACCGTTTGCGAAAACACGACACTCTTGAAGGTGTTCAAGAGCAAGGAACGAGCCGCAAAGTTCGTCAAGGACTGGTATGAAAAATGGCCAGATATCGGCATCGTGCCGAACGGCGGCGCA
>Ga0265298_10007727_pt1 | contig 13008 bp, 1 predicted proteins | sample AusTroGonzalo_MG_3_FD_193486 | JGI IMG/M metagenome (GOLD analysis project Ga0265298, IMG submission 193486) | Bovine rumen microbial communities from tropical cattle in Woodstock, Queensland, Australia - Gonzalo_01 | ecosystem: Host-associated > Mammals > Digestive system > Stomach > Rumen ... | reverse complement strand
AAAGGCCTTGGTGTCGTCCTGAACCGAGTACGGAATGACCACGTCGACCTGATTCGGATCAACGACGGACACCGATTCGCAAGTATAGTCCAGAACGGTCTTGTCGCTGTTGGTCACCGAAACCGTTGCACTCACGTTTTTCTTGTGCATTTCGCCGGTAGCCACCATCGTAGCCGATGTCCCACTACCGGTAACCTCGGCATCGCTGGACTTCCAGCTATACCCGGTAATCTCGGCCTCGGATTCGGCAACAACGGTCCAGGAGATGGTCTCGCCGGCAGTGACGGCATTCTTCGCTGCCTTGCAAGACGTAACCGTAATAGGAATACCCTGCACACGCAGAGGGTCACATTCAATATCGTTGCCATCGACATTCAAAGATGCCTTGTAGACACCGGACGTTTCATAAGTCTTGTTCACCTTGTCCATTCCGTTGCCCTTGAGGACCTTTCCATCGTCGAACGTCCAGACGAACGGGGACATAATCTGGTCAAAAACATCGCCATTCTGGCGGAAGAACGCCCAAGTGGCCATTCCGCCCTTTTCTATTTCGGTAGTCATCGGAGCACAGGAGCCGTTCACCACCTTTTTAGCTTCGGCAAGGACTTCTTCGGAACTGACAGTTTCTGTCGCAGCAGAAGATGCCGGCATCCAGTCCGCAGTCGCCGCAGATTGAGGCGTCGGCTTGCTTCCATCACCGGAAGAAGACGGAGAAGACTTCGCATCCGCCGGTTTGTTGTCCTGTGAATCTCCCGAACTCAGATTGTCGGCACCGCCCTGATCGGCGGTTCCCGAAGACGATGAGTCAAAGGGATTCTGACCTTTCTCATAGCTGACGACAGAATCATCGTCATCCGTCCCGGAAGACGATTCCGTGCTACAACTGGAAAAACAGAGCGCAAACAGAGAAGCACCCGCTAAAACAGGAACAAAAAAATTATTCAAACGACGCATAATACAGAAATATAAAAAAAGAAGCGCATAATCATCGTAAAAAAAGATTACGTGTCAACAAAACGTGATTAAAAATGTCTATTTTCTATATATAATAAGTTTGTTATATGGCATTGGGATAAAACGTTAAGGAGGCTTTATGCCGTTTTTTATTGTTCTCTTTTTTGCACTTACGACACTTGTCGTAGCAGCAGAACAGGAGCAACCGACCCCCTACGACCTTATCAGGCCTATGTGGCCGATGAAATGGGACACGGCTGCCACTGACCAAGGTGGAACTGTCGAAAGTTTCAGCAAATATGTGCCGAACAGATTAAAGCACAACACCGTTCCCCCTGTCGGCTCCGTACCGCAGGACTTCGTCGCGAACGGTTTTATCCCCGATACGCTTAACCAAGCTTTCCGTGACGCGCAGAACCTCCGCATCGGCCGTATCCGTGTGAACCAGGCCGGTTATCTTCCCGACGATCCGGAAATGCAGTTCTACTATGTTTCTGACGGTTCATGCTCCGAAACATTCTCTATCGTAGACCTTAACGGAAACGAAGTCGCCACCGGCGGAACATTCACGTCTAGCGGGCACAAGACCTCCGCCCACTGGGAAATCAAGGCCGGTACAGATGCGGCCACCAACAACCAGGGCCGTTACGAAACAACTGCCGACGCTCCCTCCGGAACCGTATGTATCGGTAACATCGTCCAGCTGGCAGGAAGCCTTTCCCTCGATACCCGCTACCGCATCAAGGTGCTCAAGCAATATTCGTCCACGTTCATCATCAGCCAGCGCGTGTACTCCATGGTCCGCGACGCATTGCTCAAGTTCTATGGCATCAACCGCAGCGGCAACTCGGAATCGTGGTTCCACAAGCCGAGCCACACTAAGGATGGCGCTGGTCCGGTCGTGAACGACATCGGCGGAGCCGTTGCCGGCGGTGTATCCTTCAAGGAAGGCGACCTGCAAGGCGGCTGGTACGACTGCGGTGACCACCTGAAGGAATCCTATACGCAAGCTTATGCATTCATGGTTCTCGCCGTTGTCGCAGGCGGCAACCCGGACCGTGACGACGACCATTACGCCTACAACCATGGCGAAACAATCAACACGGACGGTATCCCCGACATTCTGCGCGAAGCCAAGCACGGAGCGGACTTCTTCCTGAGAGCCTACCGCGCCGCAAACGGCGTCATCGACAACATGCCGGTTTCCATCGGAAACTTCGGTGCCGACCACAGCTGGTGGGGACGCCCGGAAAACCAGGACGCACTCCCGGCCACGCTCGCCCGCCGCGGCGGCCCGCACGAACGTGACGTGCGCCTGGGCGAACTCAACGCAAACGTTTCGAGTGAAATCGCAGCAGGCCTCGCCATCTTGGGGCGCGAATACGCCACCTACGACAAGCCGTTCGCGGACTCCTGTAAGATGCTCGCCACGCAGCTCTATGAATTTGCAAAAGACCTCGCCCTCGGCCGCAAAACTTACGCAAACAACAAGTACAAAGGCGACTGGGGAACCCCGGCCTATAGCGGCAGCAACTCCTACCTCGATGACATCAGCGTCGCAGCCATCGCCCTCCATTTCGGCACCTATCCGGATTCCGGCATGAAGTACCTGAACGACGCCGTCGAAGACAAGTCAATTGGCGTAGAACAGGAACCCGGCGTGGGCTTCTTCCGCGGCGGTTGGTTTGCCGGTTCCCGCGACGGCATGCGCAAGTCCAGTAACACAGACTGGGCCAACGTCCAGACTTACGCCCTCTACGCATTCTACAAGCTGTTGCTCAAGGATGACGCCACCGCCGAAAGCTTTGGCATCAGCAAAGAAGACCGCCTGTGGTATGCCGAAAACGTCGCATTCATGCTCGCGAACAACGTCGCGGCAAGATCCGGCGAAGGCTCGACGTCCATCACGATTCCCAACCCGAGCGATGGCACCAGGAACGTTTCTGCATCCGACCTTTGGTACCAGATGCAAACCCAGATGGCCTGGATCTACAACCGCTACCAGGCAGGCAACATCTTTGACGTATTCGCCTATGCAGACGTGACCAAGGACCTGGAAGGCATCCGCCTGCCCCAGAAGGGCGTGCAGAACTGGAACTCCGCCAAGATGAAGCAGCTCGGTATCAACCAGCTCAACTACCTCTTCGGCGTGAACCCGTGGGACATTTCCTTCCTGATTGGCGTGGGTGACAAGAGCGACAACCACCCGCACCACCGCGGCGCCAACCCCGAAGGCAAGAACATGCCCGGCGCAAGCTACAGGTACACCCCGCCCACCGGTGCAATCTTTGGCGGTGTCCCGCCCGAGGGCAACAACGAATGGGTGCCGAGTACGCTCAGCTGGGAAGACTACTTCAAGTCCGAGACCTGTATCGACGGTACCGCGATGTTCCTCGCCGCCGCCACCACAGCCATCAAGGAAGAAGACCGCAACCGCGCACCCTCCAAGATTAACGTGGAAATCCGCTACGTCGGATTCGATTCCGCCATCGTGAAGATTTCGCAGGACGTCCGCGGTCCGGCAATGATCCTGTACAGCACCAGCGAAACAGGCCCCTTCAACATCGCCGTCAAGGACTCCGTCCCCGGCGTTGCGCACGACATCCACATGACCGGGCTCCAGAACGGAACCACCTACTACTTCAAGGTTGTCGCCATCAACGCCCGCAGCGAGGCCTACTCGACCAAGTGGCTGGTCGACAGCACCAGCACTCCGTTCTCTTTCACCACATTGGCTAGCCAGCCGGGCCCTGCCGACATCCAGAACGTGAAGGTCTGCAACCTTTCCGCCGACAGTGCCGAAATCATGTGGTACACCCCGAACGGCCAGTACGAATCCAAGATGTACTGGGATACCGTCCAGACCACCTACGACAACATGCGGTGGAATACCGGCGAAGGCAACGCCGATGTATCGGGCATCCCCACGAACTTCCACTACGTAAAGATTGGCGGACTCGAAGAAAAGACGACCTACTACTACTGCGTCGAAAGCAACGGAGTCCGCAGGTGCAACAACGACAAGAACCAGCCGCTCAAGTTCACGACCCCGGTACGCCGCTACAACTTCGACGTGAGCGTGTACCAGTACGAGTTCACCGGTTTGGACTTCTTGAACTTGAACCTCATCAACAACGAAGACAAACCCTTCAGTGACCTGACGCTACGCTTCTACGTCACCGCAAGGCCCGAAGAAATCGAGGCTACGCCGGGCGTGAACAACCAGCCGGGCACCTGTCCGTTGCTCGTCGACGAAGACATCTGCCAGGCCTACGACGAAGCCGGCTTCAACAGGCCCTGCGTCAACAAGAACGGCGAAAGCGTCGACGACTCCCTGCGTTACTACCTGAGACACGCAGTCCCCGTCAAGCTCGAAGACACCTACGACCCCGCGACAGGGACATACGACTGGTACATTCCTATCCCGCTTGGCGGAACCACGATCAAGTCGTCTTCGCGTATGCGTATCGACATCGGCGTCTCGTCGGGTATCTACCAGAACGGAATTTGCGAAACACTCCGCACTCCGTCCAAGAAGCGCCTTTCTTCCACTTCGGGAGACTGGTCCTGGTCGCCCCACACGCGTGACGTAGACGGTGCCGACTATGACGGCGTTCCGGTCTGGGACAAGGACCAGGGCGATATCGAACAAGCTCCGGTCAACCCCTACATTGTCGTCTACCGCAAGGACGAATTCATCTCCGGTTTCAGCCCGTCTTACCAGGAAATGATAACGAAGAAGGCCGACTACAAGATGACGGTCGCCTTCAACCCGCCGTTCAACGTATCCAACGGTTCCTACATCAAGCTCGATTCCTCCACCAGCACGATGCATGTCCGTGGAACGGCTCTCATCACCGAGAGCGGCTACGTGACCGACATCTGGGTCAACGGCGTGGCTCTCACGCCCGAACAGCTGAAAACGGCTGCCGTATACAACTACGAGACGGGCAAGTACGACCTCGACATCCCGGCCAAGATGACCATCGGTACGAACAAGGTTGACATTACCGTGTTCGCAGGCCCCAACCCGGAATGCAGCGAATGCCAGGAAAACGGTGGCTGTGCCTTCGTGAACCGTACCTACTATGTCCAGTTCAGCAAAGGCGACCGTACCGCTGGTAAGCTTCAGCTTGTCCGCGAAGACGGAAGCGCCGTAACGAGCCCCGTGACCGACAGCCCGATGAAGTTCAAGATTCTCGTGAGCGACAAGGACAACGCGAAGAACCCCACCGTGAGCGTCTCGCTGTTCAACTCGCGCACCGGTGAATCTTCGAGCGTCACGCTGAACCGGACAAACGAAGCGCTCGGCTACTTCGAAAGCGAATGGCTCTCCGCCGTAAAGCAGGAAGAAACGAACCTCCCGAACGTTGCCCTGCTGGGTGGCGATACGGTTACCGCAATCTACATTGACGCCGGAGACGACGAAGATTCCACGGCACAGTACTTCTACGCCAAGCCGACGACCCCGATTCCGCAACTTGCAAAACTGGTCGATACGGACTGCAATTCTGCCGCCGACCAGGTTAGCCTCGTGTTTACCGGGAGCAAGTTCGACAACGACAAGATCAAGCTGGACAGCATCGTCGTCACCCTTGACGGCGAAAGCGCCTACACCCAGGTGGCCAAGCCCGCAACAGGCGTCGTGGGCGACGAAGTCACCATACCTCTGGGAGATGCATTCCCGGCCATTGCCGACCCCACCGGAAAGATTGTCATCTACATGACGGAAACGGGCTCTGTCAAGACTGCCGAAATTCAGATAACTGACGCCGTTACCCCGACGCTTGTCAGCTTGACCATTCTTGAAAACGAGAACCATGCGAATCCGCAGGACACGCTCAAGGTCATATTCTCCGAGCCGGTCATTCTGGCATCCAAGACCATCTGGCCGTTCCGCATCACCGACGGCGCAGCGGAAATCCCGCAGGAATCCATCAATGTCCGCGGAGCCACAACGACAGACAACGGCAAGAGCTGGCAATACGTCATCGAAGGCAACAATGCCGGCAGCATAGTCAAGCAGGGCTACAAGGCAGAAATCGCAGCCACCTTCGAAGTCACCGACCTGGTGGGCAACGCGCTCTCCACTTGTAACGGTCCTGTCACCATCACGGAATCCGTGCGTCCGGTGCCCGCCCGCTATGCGGCGATTATCGACTCGACTGGCGACGGCCAGCCCGACATGATCTACATCGAGTTCACCAAGGTTCTCCGCGACAAGGACATGTTCGACACCATCGACGTCTACTGGGGCAACCCGGATATCTACAAGGCGTTCGCCATGCCGCAGGGCGGCTGGAATCTCGACACGCTCCTGGGAGACATCGTCGAAAAGACTTCCTACGTAGTCGATTCGTCTAAGGGAACCTGGTCTACCAAGGAAAAGACCTTCTGCGAGACCGTCAATGTACCGGATACGACCTACACCACTGTCGAAGAGCTCGACTCCACGACAGGCGAACTCGTACAGCGCAAGGTGATCCAATCCATCGGCCAGAAGACGGTGACAGACATGTCCAAGTGCACTCACACCATCGACTCCACGTTCATCCCGGCGACAACCGAAGTCACCGAGCAGGTGCAGAGCCAGTATTCCATTATCCGCATACCTATCCCGGACGGTGTGTTCAAGAACGCCACCTACGGCAGCCGCAACGGCAGCGGTCTCATCCTGCCGAGGCAGGGACCGCTGGGAGGATTCTTCGACGACAACACAGCACCCCTCTCCGACAAGTGCCCGCCCATTATCCTGAAGGCATCCTGGAAAGGTATCGACATGCAAGACGCCGGACAGACGGACCTGCTAACCATCACCATGTCCGAACCGCTGGATTCTGTGCCGGGACAGCCTTACCTCATCGAAAGGCAACGTGACGGCAACTCGGGTGTGTTCATCGAAAGGGGACATCTCAATCGAATTGACCACTCGCAGCTGAATTCGCCGACATTCGTCTATTACTACAATGACGACGACAACTTGACAACAACGGTGCATATCGGCGACTACATCAGGCTCGTCTCCGACAACGGCATGAGCTTCTACAAGGATGCCGCCGGATCGTTTGCAGGCATCGAAAACCCCTGGGTTCCTGTCGTCGGTATCGTGAGCAACGTGAAGATCAAGGTCTCGATGCCGGAGCATCTCGTTACTGGCAACAAGGAATGGGTCTACAACGGCGCCGCCCTCACAAAGGACCAGTCGTTCAGGCTTTCTGTCAAGGACAAGAGCGAAAACGAGATTGTCCTTGCCGAGGGTAGCGGAATGCTCAAACCGGTCAAGACAGCCCCGGTCAGCAACTATGTCCATGGCGGCCCAGTATTCCAGATCGACCTCACGCTGCCCCAGGTCCTCGAAAACACCCTATCCGGCGAAGCCAAGCGCGATTACAAGCTCAAGTTGGAAGTGGATTTGTTCACGAACCTCGGCTCGTACATAAACAAGGTAACGTACAACTTCAGCCTCAACGAAATGAAGGAATACATCAACGCGAACAGCACCGTGACGCTGTATCTGGAATGGTGCTCTGTTGAAGGGACTCCTCTCAGCGAGAAGGGCAAGAAGATCGGAACCGGCGCATACATTGCCCGCTACGACATCACGGCGAAGGGCGAGTACGTGGCACAGCAGCCTGACGACGGCGACAAGATTTCGACAAAGAAGAAGAATGTCACCGGCACAATCTCGTTCGGCTTCCGCCGCAACCACAAAAAGTAATCGCTACGACAGAAGAAAATAACAAGGCCGCGTATCCTTAAAGGACGCGGTCTTTTTTTTACGCTGATTTATGGGCATTTTTGCGTGATATGGAAAACGGCAATGCTGCAAACGCTTTCATTTTGCGCTTTTTTAAAGTATATTTAGGTATTAACACACCCCATTTACCTGCTATGAAAAAACTATTATTTTTAGCTATTTTCCTTGGCGCATTCTGTTCCGAGATTTTCGGAGCCGTCGCGGCCCTTCCCAACATTGACCGCACCTGTCCCACTTGCGAACGCCGTTATCTCGATTCTCTGAACGCCTACAATAGGCGCCCGATTCGTTTGAACCAGGCTGGGTTCCGTCCGCAAGACTACAAGTACGCCTACGTGGCCGACTTCCCTGTCGGAACCAAGTTCTCCGTTGTCGATGCGAACAGCGGCATCGAGGCTTTCAGCGGAGTTACATCGAACATCGGCCAAGCCGTCAAGCCAAACATCTGGATTAACGGAGCATTCAAATCCACGGCCAGCATCTACGAGTTCGGATCGCAGGATTCCATAAGCAACAAAACCGAGCTTCTTACCCGCGCGGACTTCACGCAACTTAACAAGCAGGGCGAATATTTCCTTGTCATCAACAAGGACACTTCCGCCACGTTCCACATTCATCCGTCCATCTATAACGCCATCCTTGAAAATGCGCTGCAGTTCTTCGGAGTCCAGCGTTGCGGTGACACGAAATCGCATTTCCACGCCCCCTGCCACTTGAAGGACGGTTCCGCCGTCCATCACGACCTCACAGGCGGTTGGCATGACTGCGGCGACCACTTCAAGGTTTCCGAGACTCTGGGATACACGGCTTACGTGCTCTCGATGGTCTATCTAGTTTACGAAGACAAGGCCGAAGACCGCTATGGCGAATCTTATGCAGACACCGTGTTCACCGACGGCATTCCCGACATTCTCTACGAAGCGAAAATCGGCACGGACTACCTGCTCAAGCTCTACAACGCCTCCAAGGAAGACGGACTGATTGCCCAGGGCGACATGTACCACTCCGTGGGCGTCGGATCCGAGGACCACCAGTACTGGGACCTCCCCGAACGCCAGGACAAGCAGTCTTTCGCCAAGGGCGGCCCCGACCGTGAAGTCGCAAAGGGCATCGGCACCAACACGGCAGGTATCTTCGCCGCTGCCATGGCAAACGTTGCCAAGGGTTTCGAGATCCTCAAGCCGGACTATTCTAAAGAACTTCTCGACGCGGCAAAGGACATCTATGCAAAGATTGTCGCCCCCAGCTTCTTGAGCGGCAACGGCTGCTCCGTGGGAGGCGGCCAAAGCACGGACGGACTCAAGGGTTTCTATCCCGGCGCAGGTGTCTGCTTCGACGACGCCGCAGCCGCCGCACTCGCCCTCTGGTATGCGACCGGCGACCCCACCTACGGAAACGACCTGTACAAGAACACGAGAATCAACAACAACGCAGAAAACGCGCGCTATAACATGGAATACTTCAAGGCCGGCTACCTCGGCCACGTCAGCGGATTCAGCCCCGGAGGCTGGGCAACCGACTACGAAAACGTCCATGCCTACGTTTTGTTCGCCCTGCAGAAACTCATTCTCGGAAAGGAAGAGGTCGCTCGTGCTCTCGGGATGTCCGACATCGAAAGGGACTCCCTCTCCATGCGCGTCATGGCATCTTTCCGCAAGCTTATCAACGACAGCACCAACGACGGAGATTCCCTGGTGCTGACCAACCCGGGCACCGCAGGCGAGCCGCACGAAGGTGCGACGAAACTGCACGTGATCCCTCCCTACAACCTCGTCTGGACATCGTTCGACTGGGGCGTCATCCGCTACAACCTCGGTACGGCCAACGCGGTGTTCCTGATGTATGAACTGACCGGCGACGAACGCTACCTCCGCGTCGCCCTCGACAACATGTACTATGCGCTCGGTGCAAACCCGTGGGACATTTCCTTCCTGCTCGGTGCCGGCGACAAGAACCCGCAGCACCCGCACAACCGCGCAGCGAACCCGGACGGCTACAACGCCGGCGGCATGCCCTACGAATACAAGTGCCCCAAGGGCGCACTCATGGGCGGCAGGGCCCCCAACCTCACCTTAATCGAAGACTGGGAAAAGTATACCTCCACCGAAACCTGCGTCGACTTCTCGGCACAGTTCCTGTTCCCGGCACAAAGCCTCGCGAACAAGCTGCCCCCCGACAACGAAGGCCCGTTGTTCAGCAACATCATAGGCACCCCGATTTCGGAAACGGAAGCCATCATCAGCTGGAACACCAACGAAGTCGCCCTTGTCACCGTATTCTACGCAACACAGCCCAACGGGGAAGACGTTAAAACAGCACAGCAGAGCGAGCCGAGCAAGGATGGCAGCATAAAACTTACCGGGCTCACCCCCAACGCAACGTACTACTTCTACCTGGAAGGCGTGGACACCAAGCGAAATATTTCCAAGGATGACAACCACGGTCAATGGTACAGCTTTACCATGTCACTCCAGCCCATCACCATCAGCGGAGTGACCATCTGCCAGGTAGACCACCGCAGCGCCAAGATTTACTGGTGGAGCAGCAGCCGATCCAACGGCATCGTCAACTACGGGACATCGTCCGGCGCCCCCACGGAATCGCAGGTGGCATCGGGCGGAGCCGTACTCTTCCACGAAGCGGAACTGACCGGTCTCAAGTCCGGGACAACCTACTACTTCACGGTTTCTTCGGGAACCGCGAAATCCACTGAATATTCCTTCACGACCGAGGCGCACGACGTCTATGCGGACCTCGACATTGTCATCAAGCCTTCTTCGTACCAATCTCCATGTAGCAACTGGCGCGATTGCCAGCAGTTCATCATCTCCATCACAAACAACGACACAATTCCCTTCGAAGATTTCGAGATGCGTTTCTACGTCAATCAAGACTCACTTACCCCTGTCACCTATATCGTGCAGAAATATGGTGGTGGCGGCTTAGTCAATGGGTCCGCAACCATCTCCTATGACAAGCCTCAATCGGACGGAATAGGCGGATACTACCTGCCTATCAAGGTCAATGGCCAGCTGGAAGTCTCCGGAAGAATTGTATTCCAACTGAAGCTGACCACTACAAATTTCGGGGATCTGGTAGGTTCCTGGTCACTGCGTGCACATAGCGATCCCGCCGACCCGGTCTACTTCAAGGGAGTCGATCTGGAACAAGGTCCAGCGTTTGTCGAAAACGAAAGCGAATTCATCGAAAGAGACGTTTCCGGACAAAAAGTTTCCGCATTTGTCAAGGACCCATACATTGCTGTCTATTACCACGGCAGACACATCTACGGCTATGGTCCGAACGACAACGACGACGGGCCGCAAGTTCGCAGGAATGTCAAGCTGGCATTCGACCAACCGTTCGTTACTCCGCACTACTCTATCGAAAAGGAAGATCCGTTCACAACGTATTCGGCAACCGCCAGGGTCTCGCCCACCGGTCTGCTTGACGACGTCGAAAAGAACGCCGAATCCATCAGTATCGTGCCCCTCGTCGCGGGCAGGACAGACGCGGTCGCATTCAAAATCGACACGACCCTCGCCTACGGCAACAACTATATCGAATGGGTCGCTTGGCACAACCATTTCGCCAACAAGAGCAGCACGAACAAGTACGACTGCGCTTGCGACGTCGTGAGGAGCAATGTCGAAATCGACACCATCACTCAGCCGCCCGAGCAAAGATACCTGCAATTCAACGTCGAAAATATCAACGTCTACACGGGACGCTTCGCCGAGGTCCACATCCTTCTCCTCGACAGTCTCCTGCAGCCGATGCTCAACGAAAGCATGACAGCCATGCTCAGCGCCGACGACCCGCTGGTCCAGTTCTACACAAGCACCACGGCGACCATCCCGACAAATACCATCGAGATTGTCAACGGCCAGGCGGTCATCTACGTCAAGTCTGAACAGGCCCTGCAGACCAACATCTACGCTCTGGGCACCACGACAAAACTCATCGCCTACAGCGACGCGAAAGCAACGCTGGTTGTCGAAGACCTGCCGCCCTGGCCCATCATCAACGTAGCGAAGATGATAGACCAGAATTGCGACAACATACCCGACGCCATGTCCATCTCGCTGTCGAACGCCTACATGGAAAACACCACGTTCTCCAAGATCCGCTTTACCTACGGCAAAGACACGCTGACATCCGACCAAGTCATTAGCCTTGAAGGGACAAACCTCCTCGTCAAAATCGACGTCAAGAATACAAACATCAACACGGCGCCGAGCGGCAGCATCACGCTAGTCAGCACCGTCGAAGGCTCCCCCAAGGAATCGAACGACTTCTACAGCGACGGAATCGCGCCCACGCTCCTGTCGGTTTCTGTACTGGAACGTCTCGACACCTCCAAGGCCGACCATGTCTACCTGCAGTTCAGCGAACCCATCTCCACGCCCGGGCTGGAATGGCCCCTGCAGCTGTATAACGGGAATACCCCCGTGACAACGCCGATCAAGGTGAGCAACGTGCAGATCTACAACGACTCGCTCAACGTCTGGGAATTTACCGTGGACTATGCCGAGGACGGATCCTCCATCGTCAAGGAAGGCATGGGCGGGCAGCTTCTGCTTACCAGTTCCATCACAGACAAGATGGGCAACGGCGTGGGCACTTGTAACCAGCCCATCCACAAAATCACGCTCAAGATCCTCCCCGTTCCCATAATCTACGCCTACATCAGCGACAAGGACGAGGACGGGCTCGCTGAATACGTGGAAGCGACATTCTCGCAGCCCGTGGACGATCGCCACAAACCCGACAGCATCTCCATCGAATTCGGCAGCGCAGTTCCCGAAACGCTCTGGACAAGCAACTACACATTCAGCGACGACCGCAAGACCGCGATACTGAACCTGAAGAACCCGTTCCATCTGGGCAACACCAACGGCAACTACAGCGGCAGCTATAACGGCAAGGAACTGGTCGGCGCGGGCCAGGTCGTCCAGCACCTCGGTGCGGGGGCCTCCTACGAAACGAACAGCTCCATCGCCGAAGACAAGGTGGGCCCCGTGTTCACGTCGGCCATCATCAAGACAACCTCTGATTTCGATAATCTGTCCATCTACGCTAGCGAGCCTCTGATTACCGCAGACTCTACGAGCATACTATACTTACGTGAACGCGGTCCTGAAAGTATTTACGCCTATGACCTTTCCCGCTGGAACCTCGCCAGGCAGAACACCACACTCGAAGTGATCTACACCAATGCGTCGACCAAGCCTGTCATGGAAGGCGACCGAGTTCGCTTCGCCGCCCACGAATTCAGCGCATTCATCGACAAGAGC
>Ga0265298_10007726_pt1 | contig 13009 bp, 7 predicted proteins | sample AusTroGonzalo_MG_3_FD_193486 | JGI IMG/M metagenome (GOLD analysis project Ga0265298, IMG submission 193486) | Bovine rumen microbial communities from tropical cattle in Woodstock, Queensland, Australia - Gonzalo_01 | ecosystem: Host-associated > Mammals > Digestive system > Stomach > Rumen ... | reverse complement strand
GCAATTTCACCACATTGCTCAAAGAATTGGAAACATGCGAATTCATACGTTCATATTACCCATTCGGCAAAGAAAAGAAGAACAAACTGTTTCAACTCACAGACCAATTCTCTCTCTTCTATTTTCACTTTATGAAGGACAAAAGTAATGTCGGAAAGAACTATTGGCTCCAGAAGATAGGCACGCCAGAATATGCAGCATGGTCTGGCTATTCTTTTGAGACGGTATGCCTGCATCATATCGAACAAATTGTCAATGCTTTGGGCATCAGCGGAACATTCTATTCGCCATGTTCATGGGCATATCGACCATCGGAAGCAGTTCTTAATGATGCTGATGCGGACGAGGACATGAAGACTGGTGGCCAGATTGACTTGCTGATAGATAGGAATGACAAGACTATAAGCGTATGTGAAATGAAATATGCGAGCGAAGAATACGAGATAACAAAAGCCTATGCCAGCCATGTGGAGCAAAGGCTCCGTACATTCAGAAAGGTTACATCCACCAAGAAATCCTTTTCCGTAGTTTATGTGACACCTTTCGGTCTTCATAATAACATGTACGCAAGGAAAGTCAACAAACAGATAACAGCAGACGACCTGTTCAGAAAACTACTGTGAAGGTTAAGCCGCTTGCAAATGTGACTTTTACCCAAACCACAAAAGCAATCAATTAAAAGGCAATTATTACCATTAACCGAAGGTTATTCAACAGAAAATGTGTAAATTTGTAGCCACCATCGGGCATTATCAAGAAAAACAATATGGCAAAGAAACAGATAAAGGAGAAATCGATTGAAGAGACGCTGTGGGAGTCGGCGAACAAGCTGCGTGGCTCTGTGGAACCGTCAGAGTATAAACACGTCGTACTGAGTCTCATCTTCCTGAAGTATGCCTACGACCGCTTTATGGAACGAAGGAATGAACTGGTGGCCGATGGGAAAGAGCAGTTTGCCGATAATCCTGTGTTTTATAACGCTAAGAACGTATTTTATCTGGCTCCTGAGAGCCGCTGGGATTTCCTGATTGAGAATGCCAAGCAGAACGATATTGCCATCAAGATAGACAAGGCTCTGGCAAAGGTTGAGGATAGCAACCCATCGCTGAAAGGCGCTTTGCCCAGCAACTACTATGCCGGCCTGTCGCTCGACCGCACCAAGCTGTCTGCTCTGCTCGACGAAATCAACAAGATTGATACGCTGAAAGACCCCGAGCACGACCTCATCGGGCGCGTCTATGAATACTTCCTCGGCAAGTTCGCCATTGCCGAAGGCAAGGGCAAAGGCGAATACTACACGCCGAAGAGCATCGTCAACCTCATTGCCGAGATGATTGAACCCTATCTCGGAAAGATTTACGACCCCTGCTGCGGTTCTGGCGGTATGTTCGTGCAGAGCATGAAGTTCATCGAAGCCCATCATGGCAACAAGCGCAACATCAGCGTCTATGGTCAGGAATATACCAACACCACCTACAAGCTGGCAAAGATGAACCTCGCCATTCGCGGCATAGCCTGCAACCTGGGCGAGATGGCAGCCGACACTTTCCACAACGACCAGCACAAGGACCTGAAGGCCGACTTCATCATGGCCAATCCGCCATTTAACCAGAAAGCATGGAGGGCAGATAATGAACTTGTTGAAGATCCCCGTTGGATGGGTTACGATACCCCACCAACGAGCAATGCCAACTATGGTTGGATTCTCAATATCGTCAGCAAGCTTTCTGCCAACGGCACGGCAGGCTTCCTTTTGGCCAACGGTGCATTGAGTGGCGACGGCACAGAGCTGGCTATCCGCAAGCAGCTATTATTAAATAAGGTAGTGGAGGCGATTGTCATTCTGCCTCGCAATATGTTCTACTCTACGGACATCAGCGTGACCCTTTGGATTCTGAACAACAACAAGCGTGCCCGCATCATAGAGCAGAACGGCAAGATGGTGAAGTATCGCAACCGCGAGAACGAAGTGCTTTTCATCGACCTGCGCCAATGGGGTGAGCCTTTCGAGAAGAAATACATCCAGTTCTCGCCAGAGCAGATACAGCAGATAGCCGAAAACTTCCACAACTGGCAGCGCATCGGCTACGAAGAGACCTACCACAACGAACCCGAATACTGCTACTCTGCCACGCTCGACGAGATAGAGCAAAAAGGCTGGAGCCTCGTGCCAAGCAAGTATATCGAGTTTCGCAACCGCGACGAACAGATAGACTTCGACACCAAAATGCGTCAGCTACAGGCAGAAATGCGCGACCTCTTGCAGCAGGAAGAGGCTAGCAAGCAGGAGCTAAAGTCACTCTTTGAGAAGTTGGGCTATAGTATTTAAAAGCGATAGTATGAACATGAATAACAAGATATCTATTCTGCTTTAACAAGAATGATGAAAGTTGCTAAGTGTTATAATGACGAAGAAATGTTTGCGACAGTGTCGCAATCATTAACTAGGAGTCACTTTATAGAACTTATCACTATTGAGGATGACACCAAACGACAATTTAGAAAAGCTAAATCGTTCTATTCTTATTGCTAAAGAATATACTGAAGCAGCAAAAAAGAGTAAGGAAGATGGAATATAAGCGTTTAGGCGACTATATCAGGGAAGTGAATGTCCGTAACCGGGAGCTGAAGGTGACGAAGTTGGTCGGACTTACAATAGACAAGGCATTCATTCCGTCGGTGGCAAATGTCATTGGCACTGACCTTTCTACCTATAAGGTGATACGGAAGGAACAGTTTGCCTGTAGCTTGATGCAGGTGAGCCGTGACGGGAAGATGCCTGTTGCTATGTTTGAGGAGGATGAAGCCATTATGTCACCTGCCTATCCGATGTTTGAGGTCATTGACAAAGCGGTTTTGATGCCTCAATACTTGATGATGTGGTTCTCTCGTAGTGAGTTTGACCGTGAGGCCAGTTATTATGCTGTCGGTGGTGTCCGTGGCAGCTTGACTTGGGAAGACTTTTGCAATATGCACCTTCCCATTCCTTCTATTGCTCGCCAACGTGAAATCGTGTCGGAATATGAAACGCTATCCTGTCGCATTCGCCTTAACGAGCAAATGATTCAGCATCTCGAAGCCACAGCCCAAGCCCTCTACCGCAAAATGTTCGTTGATAACATCGACAAAGAAAACCTTCCCGAAGGCTGGAGAATGGGGACGATTGGGGATTATTGCAAAGAAATGAAGTCAGGCGGAACACCTAATAGGAATCAGAATGATTATTGGGATAAAAGGGATTATCCTTGGCTAAAATCAGGAGAAGTCCATAATAACATAATCAATAATGTTGAAGAATATATTAGTCAAGCAGGATTAGACAATAGCTCAGCAAAGATTATTCCTCAAGGCTCTGTAATAATGGCAATGTATGGAGCAACTGCGGCACAAGTAGCATACCTTAATTGTGACACCACTACTAATCAAGCGTGTTGCAATATGATATGTCAAAGTAAGGAAGATGCCGCTTATTTATTTTTCCATCTGTTGGCAAATCAAGAAGACATCAAAAAGTTAGCTAATGGTGGAGCGCAAGAAAACCTAAGCCAAGAGTTAATTGCGCAACAACTTATAATTCTTCTTAATGACAATGAAAAGAAATCTATGTTTGTGCCAATACTTGACAATCTAATTGTATTATACAAAGAAAACTCAAAACTAACCGAATTACAGTCTTTGCTTTTGGCGAAGATGGGGCAATAAAACAAATTTGATATGTCCGAAGAGATAAAGGAAATACTATCTTGTCCTAAGTGCAAGTCTCAAAACATACAGAGTTTCTTATTTTCCAAGCACAAAGTCAGACAGATGGAGTAGAAGTGTTCTATCAGGACGAAACGCTATGGTTGACCCAAAAGGCTATGGCAACCCTGTTTGATGTAGGAATACCCGCAATCAGCAAACATCTGAAAAATATCTTTGAGGATGGAGAGTTGATAGAGGATTCAGTTATTTCCAAAATGGAAACAACTGCCGCAGATGGTAAAAAATATAGTATCCAGTTACCACCTGTTCAGGTCGGATTTTGATGATGAGATAGAAGGATTGTTGTCTGACAAATAACTGAATGTTGGCCGGAACGGCTGTGCCTCAATACGACCGAATGGAGGAGGGCCACGAATTCCCAGCAGTGGGAAAATAAATTCCCACACGTGGGAAAAGCAATTCCCACCGCTGGGAATTGCCATCGCGGCACGCTCTTACAATATGTGACTTAGGGCACGGAAAGAAATAGGACAGGAGCGTATGCGAGCCTTGATTTCTCACCTTTCGTGGCAATTTGTTTTACATTTTTATTTCAACTGCCTTATATTTCGAGAATTATTCGTATATTTGCAAAAATAATGATTGAATGCAGATAATACCGTCTTTGCCTTTGGCGAAGATGGGGGAACATAAAGCAATAAGGATATGGCAGAAGGTGGGAATATAAAAAACGTACCTATACAAGACGAGATAGTGCTTTACCAGTCGGAAGACGGTAATGTGAAAGTGGACGTGTTGTTTCAAGACGAAACCGTATGGTTAACCCAAGAGCAAATGGCTTTGCTGTTCGGAAAAGCCAGGTCAACGATTAATGAGCATATTCAGAATATCTACCAAGAGGGAGAGTTACAAGAAGGTAATAGTATGAGAAAATTCGGAATTTCCGAATTTTCTATGAAACCCACGAATTATTATAATCTTGACGTCATCATTTCTGTAGGTTATCGCGTAAAATCTCGCCAGGGTACGCTGTTCCGTATTTGGGCGACACAGCGATTGCGTGACTACATCATTCGTGGTTATGCCCTGAATGAAGAACGTTTCAAGAAAGGCCATTCCATGAACTATTTCCGCGAACTGATAGAAAAGATTCGCGAGATACGATTGGAGGAAAAAGTGTTCTATCAGCAAATCAAGGATATATATAAGACGAGCATCGACTATGACCCATCAGACGAAATGACAATCTTGTTTTTCAAGGAAGTGCAAAACAAGCTGTTGTGGGCTGTGAGTGAGAAGACTGCTGCAGAACTGGTTTATTATCGTGCTAATGCCTCGCTTCCGATGATGGGACTGACCTCAACAAGTACTTTAGAAAAAGTGAGAAAGCAGGATATTCTCGTCGGAAAGAATTATCTTAATGAAGATGAACTGAAAGCGTTGAAGCTTATAGTCGAACAATATCTGGCTTATGCAGAGTCGCAGGCGCTGGCTCATCGCCCGATGTATATGAGGGATTGGAAGGAGCGATTGGACGTTATTCTGAAACTGAATGAACGTAATGTGTTGGAAGGTCCAGGGAAGATTTCTCATGAATTAGCCAAGCAGAAGGCAGAATCGGAATACACGAAATATAAGGAAACCGAGAAAGAGCAAATACATCTGGAAAGTATCAAGGAACTGGATAAGGACATCAAACAACTTAAAGGAAAGTAGTATGTCACACTTCAACGAACACAGTCTGGAAATGGTCATCATGGAGCTGTTTGAGAGGCAAGGCTACAGCTACGTGAATGGCGAGACAATCCACAAGGAGTTGTCGGAGGTGCTGCTGCGTGACGACCTGCGGATGTTTCTGATGGACAGGTACAGCAAGGAGCAGATAACGCCATTGGAGGTGGAGCGCGTGCTGGCTAAGCTGACAGCAGACAACGGTGCACCATTGTATCAGCAGAATGCGCAGACCTACAGACTGATGACGGAGGGCTTCACCATCAAACGTGAAGATGTGTCGCGCCCTGATTTGTTCGTTGAGGTGATAGACTTCGACCATACGGACAGGAACATCTTCAAGATAGTAAACCAACTGGAGATTAAGGGGCAGGAGAAACGCATACCCGATGGGATTGTTTATGTGAACGGGTTGCCTGTGGTGGTGCTGGAGTTCAAGAGTGCCGTGAATGAAGACACCACCATCATGAATGCCTTTACGCAACTGACGGTGCGATACCGAAGGGACATCCCCGACCTGTTCCGATATAATGCCTTTGTGGTAGTCAGCGACGGTGTGAACAACAAATACGGCACGCTGTTCACACCCTACGAGTTCTTCTATGCCTGGCGAAAAGTGGAGCGGACGGACAAAGCGAATGACGGTATCGATTCGCTGCACACCATGATGGAAGGGCTGTTCCGCAAGGAACGGCTGCTGAGTGTGATGAAGGATTTTGTATTCTTCCCCGACAACTCGAAGAGTGAACGGAAGATTGTCTGCCGCTATCCGCAGTTCTTCGCAACGTATCTGCTGTACGAGAACATCTTAGAACACTCGCACATCAATATCAAGGGCGATGGAAAAGGAGGCACGTATTTTGGTGCTACAGGTTGCGGCAAGAGCCTGACGATGCTGTTCCTTACGCGGATGCTGATGCGCAGCCGTCATCTGGCAAGTCCCACCATCGTCCTAATTACCGACCGGACAGACCTCGACGACCAGCTGTCGGCGCAGTTCGTGAATGCCAAACAGTTCATCGGCGATGAGACAGTCGTCAATGTGGAAACTCGCAAGGAACTGGGTGAACTGCTGAGAGGAAGAAAGAGCGGTGGCGTGTTCCTGACCACCATCCATAAGTTCTCCGAGGACATCAACCTGCTGTCTGACCGCGCCAACATCATCTGTATCTCTGACGAAGCTCATCGCTCGCAGACGAATATCTCGCAGAACATTACAATCACGGATAAGGGTGTGAAGCGAAGCTATGGCTTTGCCAAATATCTGCACGACTCGCTGCCCAATGCCACATACGTCGGCTTTACAGGAACACCCATTGACGCCACGATTGATGTGTTTGGCGATGTGGTGGACAGCTACACGATGACAGAATCTGTGGCTGATGGCATCACGCGGCGTATCGTCTATGAGGGACGTGCGGCAAAGGTGTTTGCCGACCATAGGCAGTTGCAGGAGATTGAGAACTACTACAAGCAATGTGCTGAGGAAGGAGCCAACGAATACCAGATAGAAGAGAGCAAGAAGGCGGTGACACAGATGGATAAAATCATCGGCGACCCCAAACGGCTGGCTGCTGTGGCTAAGGACTTCGTAGAGCATTATGAAAAGCGCATCGAGGAAGGCAGTACTGTATGCGGGAAGGCTATGTTTGTGTGCTCAAACCGTCAGATAGCCTACGACCTCTACAAACAGATTGTTGCCCTGCGTCCAGAGTGGGAGGCAGAGAGAATCAAGATGGTGATGACGCGCTCGAAAGATGATGAAGAGAGGCTTTATTATTTATTGGGCAGTGATGACGACAGGAAGAAACTTGACCTGGCATTCAAAGACCCGGAATCGGAGTTTAAGATTGCCATCGTGGTGGACATGTGGATTACGGGGTTCGACGTTCCCTGCCTCGATACGATGTATATTGACAAGCCTTTGCAGAGACATACGCTCATACAGACCATTTCGCGTGTGAACCGTGTGTTTGAAGGCAAGGACAAGGGCTTGGTGGTGGACTATATCGGCATTAAAAGCAATCTGAACAATGCCCTGAAGCAATATGCTGGCGGTGGCGATATGGACGACAACGTGGAAACCATCGAGAAGTCGCTGACGATGGTAAAGGACGAACTGGACATCCTCCGCAGAATGTTTGCAAAGTTTGACTACTCGAAGTTCACAACGGGAACTCCTTTAGAGCAACTTGACTGCTTGAAGCGAGCTGCCGAGTTCGTACAGCAAACCGAAAAGATGCAGAACCTCTTCATGGGACATGTGAGGAAACTGAAGTCGGCATTTAATCTCTGTTCGAACCATGATGACATCAGCGATAAGGAACTCGAAGACATCCATTTCTTCACAGGAGTGCGCTCTATCGTATATAAACTGACGAAAGGCACTGCGCCAGATGTCACGCAGATGAACAAACGGGTGAGCCAGATGCTTCAGGAGGCTTTGCAGTCGGAAGGTGTGGAAGAAGTCGCTCAGGTGAACGCAGACACGAAAGACTTGGACTTGCTCAGCGAGGAATATATGGCAAGGCTTGAAAAACTTCAGTTGCCGAACACGAAGGTGAAGCTGATGGAGAAGTTGCTACGCACCGTCATTTCTGAGTTCAAGAAGGTGAATAAGATGAAAGGTGTCAATTTCACGAAGCGACTGAATGAGCTGGTGATGAGATATAACGACAGAACCGACAATGCCGTATTCGCCCAAGAGGTACTTGACGAAGTGGCTAAGCAGATGGCAGAACTGCTGAAAGAGGTGAACAAAGAGAAGAAATCGTTCAAAGACCTTGGCATCACCTACGAGGAAAAGGCTTTCTATGACATTCTGAAAGAAATTGCCATTAAATTCGGCTTTGAATATCCAGAAGACAAGTTGCTCGTGTTGGCTGCGGCAGTAAAAAAGATGGTGGATGACAAATCGAAATACACCGACTGGGCAAATCGTTCTGACATCAAGGCAGAGCTACAGATGGACTTAATCCTCATTCTTGCCGAACATGGCTATCCGCCAGTACCACAGGACGAAGTCTTCAAGGAAATCTTTGAGCAGGCAGAGAACTTCAAGAAATATGAGGTGGAAGCAGATTCTGTTGATAATGTAGTCGCTGAGGCAAAAGTTATACCGATGTATCCTCAATACGAAGAGGAAGAAGAAATGATGATGGCAGCGGAGGACATCTTGAACTATAGCAGCACACACCGTTGACCACCCAAACACAAAAACGTGAAGAGTCCTTCATTCAGTCCGACAATAGCCTGGGGGCTTTCGGACTGAGGCCAAATAACCAAGCGGAATAAAGCCAAATAACCAAATTGTACGTCAAATTTCAGCAAAACCATTGCAAGAAATCTCAAAAAGGTGTATATTTGCATCGTCAAGAAATCTCAAAAAGGTGTAGAATATGGCAGGTGAAAAATCTCAAAAAGGTGCAAGTTTCATCATGATGAAGCGGAAAATATACCAGCAACTCCTTGACTGGAAGGAAAAAAGAAATGGTGAAGTGGCACTACTCGTAGAGGGGGCGCGACGCATAGGAAAGAGTTATATCGTAGAGGAGTTTGGCAGGAATGAATATGAGTCATATATCCTTATCGACTTCAACAAAGCTCCCCAAATGGTCAGAGACTGGTTCGATCTCTATCTGGAAGACCTCGACACACTGTTCCTCTATCTGAGCCAGCACTACAAAGTGAGGCTCCATGAACGCAAGTCGCTTATCATCCTCGACGAGGTGCAGTTGTGTCCCAGGGCGAGAGCTGCCATCAAGTTCTTTGTGGCTGATGGTCGATATGACTACATTGAGACGGGATCGCTTGTGAGCATCAAGAAGAATACGCAAGGTATCGTGCTTCCCTCAGAAGAGCGTCCTATTCAGATGTACCCGATGGATTTCGAGGAATTCCTTTGGGCTACAGGTAACGACATGCTGATGGACTTGATACGGAAGATGTATGCAGAGCAGAAACCGATGGGACAGGCATTCCATCGTCAGGCTATAGATGCTTTCCGCCTCTATATGATAGTTGGAGGTATGCCGCAGGCCGTCAAAAAGTATGTTGAGACCAAGGACTTTGATGCCGTAGATGCTGCCAAACGTGACGTGTTGGCCATCTATCGTAATGACATTTTCAATTATGCCGGTGAAATGGCAGAAAAGGTGGTGTCAATCTTTGACCAGATTCCTCCTCAGCTCTCCAAGCACGAAAAGAAGTTCCGCTTGTCTGCCCTGAAGCCTGGCGCAAAATATCGCGATTGGGATGATGCTTTCTTCTGGATGAAGGACGCAAGAGTTGTCAATATCTGCTACAATTCGACAGAGCCGAACATCGGACTGAAGATAAACGAAGACCGCACGACATTGAAATGTTACATGAACGATACGGGCTTGTTAATTAGCCATGCTTTTGATGAAAAGGGCATCGTCTCGTCAGAGATTTATCAGAAGCTGCTCTTTGGAAAACTGGAGGTGAACGAGGGAATGCTCATTGAGAACATCGTAGCCCAAATGCTGGCGGCCAGTGGTAACAAGCTCTTTTTCTATAGTAAGTCATCTGAGGAAGCCGAGGAACGTATGGAGATCGACTTCCTTCTTCAGAAGGATAAAGTGACCACTCGCCACAATATCCGTCCGATAGAAGTCAAGAGCGGCAAGAACTACACGTTGTCTTCCATAACGAAATGCATGAAGAAGTTTGGCGAATACATGACTACTCCCACAGTGCTTCATGCAGCCGACTACAAGGTAGAGGATGGTATCACCTATCTTCCGCTTTATATGACATCTTTACTGTAAGAACAAGGAGCGTAAATCTCACCTAATCTCCATTCGTTTGATGATATAATGTCCTCACAGCGGTATCAGGAATTCATGGCGGAACGCACACGGCTGCTTGAACGCATCAAGGAGTTGGAGACCGAGAACGCCGAGCTTCGGAAAAGGCTTGGTGAACCTGTTATACCTGTGTCTCAAGACTCCAAAGTCAGGCAGAATCTGTCCCTTCAAGAGAAGATTGAGTTGTTCTGTAGCTTGTTCAAGGGACGTGATGATGTGTTTGCTAGAAGATGGTACAGCAAGGCAAGTGGGAAAGCAGGCTATCAGCCTGTATGCCCAAATGAATGGACTCCGCTATGTGATAAGCGCAAGTGCAAATGCGCCGACTGCCCTAACCGCAAATTTTCGCCATTAACGTACAACGACTACTATAGACATCTGGAAGGAAAGGATGCGGATGGCAGGGATGTCGTAGGTCTTTATGTACTCAACGAAGATAACACATGCAATCTTCTTTGCACCGATTTCGATGATAAGAACTGTGAGCATGGCTATCAAGATGACGTACTGGCATTTGTCGATGTGTGCAAGAGCTGGAACGTGCCATACTCTATAGAGCGTTCCCGTTCTGGCAATGGTGCGCATGTTTGGATATTCTTTGAACGTCCAGTGCTTGCTGTCAAAGCCCGAAGATTAGGCAATGCCATCCTGACAGAGGCCATGAACAGAGACGGGAAGATTGGGTTCAAGTCGTACGACCGATTCTTTCCTAATCAAGACACATTACCCGAAGGTGGGCTTGGTAATTTGGTAGCACTTCCACTGCAAGGTAATGCCAGAAAGAGTGGCAACAGTGTATTCGTCAATGAGTTCTTTGAGCCATATCCAGACCAGTGGGAGTATTTGTTGAATGTGGAAAAGCTTTCAGAGCAAGCACTTGAAGAACTTTTGAAGCAGAATGCGAATACGATGCCACTCGGAGATTTGTCAAAGACCAGTGAGAGCAAACCGTGGGAAGTGCCTGTTGCGAACATAATAGAACGAACCGACTTTGCTTCAGTGATAGTTATCACGAGGTCAAATATGCTTTACATCCCATTGAACCAGCTTTCATCAAAAGTGCTCAACCATCTAAGACGCATAGCCTCGTTCCGAAATCCAGAGTTCTTTAGTAAACAAGCGTTGCGTCTGTCAACATATTCTACGCCGCGAATCATCTCATGCGCAGAACTGACAGAAGAATATCTTGCGCTGCCTCGTGGATGCGAAGATGCTGTTGTAGCACTACTCAATGAGAAAAGTGTAGCATTTCGCTTTGATGACAAAACAAATCATGGCAGAAGCATCTCCGTACACTTCAATGGAGAGTTGCGTAATGACCAACAGGAGGCTGTTGAGGCTTTGGCCTCCAACAATACCGGTGTGCTTTCTGCAACTACTGCCTTTGGCAAAACGGTTGCTGCCATCGGTTTGATTGCCAAGCACGGTGTCAATACGCTGATATTAGTGCATACCAAAGCTTTGCTCGACCAATGGGTGCAGAGATTGGAGCAGTTCTTGGTTATTGATAATGTTCCAGAAGTTGAGGGCTCTAAGCGTAGGAAGAAGAACCTTTCCCCCATCGGCACTCTTTCTTCAATAGGAAACAAACTGCATGGTATCATCGACATTGTCCTGATGCAGTCGTGTATTTCGGATAATGAGGTAAAGCCTTTCGTCAAAGGCTATGGCATGGTCATTGCCGATGAGTGTCACCATATCTCCGCAATAAACTTCGAACAGATACAGAAAGCCGTCAATGCCCAATATGTCTATGGACTGACAGCTACTCCCTTTCGTAAGGACGGTCATCAGCCCATCATCTTCATGCAGTGCGGCCCAATCAGATACAGTGCAGATGCCAAGTCGCAGATGCAGAGCCAGACCTTCCAACGTCTGTTGGTACCTCGCTTTACTCCATTCAGGCCAATCAACGGTGAAAACCTTTCGTATGCCAAGATTACACAGCAAATCGCAGAAGACGAGTATCGTAATCTTTTCATCGTCAAGGACGTGCTCGAAGTTCTGAAAGAGGGTCGCTCGCCAATCATACTCACCAGCAGAACTGCACATGTAGCTGTTTTAGCAGAACTTCTACAGCCACATTGTCCAAATGTTATAACTCTTATTGGTTCAAATAACGCCAAGGAAAAGCGTCAGAAGATGGAACAGCTGCAGTCAGTACCGTCATCGGAACCATTGGTCATCGTAGCTACGGGTAAATACGTTGGTGAAGGATTTGACTATGCGCGTCTTGACACACTATTCCTTGTTTCACCAGTGGCATGGAAGGGTATCGTGGCTCAATATGCTGGCCGACTCCACCGCGAATACGAAGGCAAGCAGGACGTTCAAATTTACGATTACATAGACATCCGCGTACCTGTTTGCGAGTCATCGTATCGCAAACGATTGAAGGGATATGCCTCCATCGGCTACAGAATCAGGAATAGCGAAGCGTTCGACACTTTGTTCCCGACGCCTGAAGTTATTTATAATGGCCTGAATTTTGAACAACTATTCTTGTCAGATTTGGCGAAGTGCGAGCATTCTGTCGTCATTTCCTGTCCGAAAGTTAAGTTAGGCAGATATTCACAAATATCAGAGAGGCTGACGGGTCTGGTCGCAAACGGGAAAGAGGTAGTCTTATACACGAGAGAAAAGAGGTTCATCCGACATTTCGCGTGATATATTAACAGGAAAAAGTAGGAAACCTCTGTTTTTTGTATATTTGTAGTGACCAAGCTATAAATACAAAAGATGAA
>Ga0265298_10007725_pt1 | contig 13009 bp, 13 predicted proteins | sample AusTroGonzalo_MG_3_FD_193486 | JGI IMG/M metagenome (GOLD analysis project Ga0265298, IMG submission 193486) | Bovine rumen microbial communities from tropical cattle in Woodstock, Queensland, Australia - Gonzalo_01 | ecosystem: Host-associated > Mammals > Digestive system > Stomach > Rumen ... | reverse complement strand
CAATGCCTCTAATTCAGGATCGTCCATGCTGATACCTCCATTCAGGCCTTCATCTCGTCGTAGACCTCTTTCGCAGTGTTGTCCAGAAGGGACTGACCTGCTGGGCTGATTGCGCGGCCCTCTTTGTCCTTCGAAACCAAATATCCGGCGGCCTCGAGCTGCATCAGGCATTTCCTTGCGATGTTGCGGCTTCCCTTGACTGCCTTGTTCGGCATGGATCCCCTGTCAGCGTAACCGCCGTACTCGGCGGCAAGCTTGGAGGATCCCATCGGTCCTTTGACGTACAGCTTCCTCATGATGGAGGCGGCACGGGTGTACCACCAGTCATCTTCGGAAGGCGCTCTCTCTGTGTGCCTACCGGTCTTCACAAACTCTGCCCACTCGGGAGGGACGATCTTGTCGTTCTCCTTGAGCTTCTGGGCCGTCTTGAGAATGAGCTGCTCGGCAGGAACATCGTAGACAGTTACCATTTCATTACCTCGCTAATGTCCACAGGGTGGACCTAACTGGAACTCTGGTATAGTGGTCATGTATATAAGCATTGCTAAAATAGGAGAGTACAATAATCATCCTTCGAACTCCGCACGTTCGGCACTTCGCCCCCGTACGGCCTGAGGATGAAACATCCTCCACGGCAGAATCGATAAAGCCGACTCTGACACCCGTGGAGGTCCCGATGTGTCGGAAGTATTTTAACTATGCCCCTGAGAGATGGAGTCGGGCACAAGTGGGGACCATAATCTTCCAAGAAGACTCCCATTCACCCAAATGTGGATTATGCGATACCACGAATCAAGCATATTTCCAACGAAATGCTCGTCACCGATTGGGCATAGGGACACACCGGAACATAGATGCAGCCCGGCATGGCCATGACGTCGTCAGGCGCATCCCCTACCCACACAGGATGCAGCCGGCAGAAGATGCCCACGCCGTCCTCCACAAGGACGTCGGACCTGCCGTCCTCGATGTAATGGGACAATGTCAGATCCGCCAGCGGATGCATTGCCAACGCCTACTCCGAATATCCGCCTTCCAGAATCATTCCATCCGCAAGATCCTTTCGTTCTCGAGTATCGGCCACCATCTTGCAATCGACGACGTCATCGACAACGCTCAAGCGCCATATCGAGCAAACCAATCTATGAGTCCTGCTGAACCGATCGTATACCATTCAATCCCGGACTGTTGCAAATACGTACCGTCAGCGCCCCATAACCTCGTCGGTCAAGCATGGGTCAACGTCTCAGCGGAACAGAGCCTTCGAATGGTAGATCTTGATGCAAACGATGATGCCTATCACCGTCGTGATGATCAAAGGGAATGAAAGGACCGAGGACACAGCACATGAGATGATGGCGATATCGTACCTCCTGAGAGAGTGCACGAAGTATCCCGAGACTATGGCGCAGACGCCGCTTGCGATGAACAGGACCGCCGGTACGATGTACACGGAGGCGAGAATGGCCGCATCCAGCCCCATATCTATCAGTTGCTGGTACTCATCGGGATAATACTGTTTGATCAGATCCATGATCTCCGCCGCATCGGAGCTCATATAGAAGCATATCAGCCCGAAAACAAGGGCCGCACCGGCATAGAGGAATATCATCAGGGACAGCCCGTCAAGATCGGCATTGGACCCCCTTTCAAACTTCTGAGGCTCAGGTTCCGGACCGGGTCCCGGCTCTCCGACCAACGCCCCGCAGGCCGGACAGAATGTGGCCCCGTCAGGCAGCATCTCGCCGCACTTTACGCAGAAATCCCGTTTCTCCTCCATGCGGGCCGTATCAACCGAATACCATTAATATGTTAACGGTCGACCCTTCCGATACCTCTGGCAGCGGACTACCAGTTTTTTATCCATAGTTGCCTACTAAGGGCCATGACATCTGGGATGAAGTACTGTTTCAAATGCGGTTCAAGCATTCCTTCGGATGCGGATTTCTGCCCCGAATGCGGGACCAAACAGTCCCCTGCAGAGGGTGCGCCCCGTGTCGAGAATGAATCCCCTCCCGCTCAAAGGACCAAGAAGTCCGACCTCGGTCTTGTGCCAGTACTCATCATCCTTTACGGAATAGTGGCCGTGGTGGGTGCGATCTTCATCATATCCTTCGGCATGGCTTTGGATACCATCCTGCAGGCAATGAGGGAGATGATGGAGTCCGGACAGGTACCTCCCGAATACATCGACGATTTCACAGAGATGATCAACGTCCTCAGCGGTCTCAACAAGACCGTCGCCACCAGCCTGGGTGTAGTCCTGGCGTTCAGCGGACTCCTCGCCGTCATCGGCGGCATGAAGGCGGACAAGATGGAGAACTGGAAGACCGCTTTGATCCTTGTTGGTGCGGCCGCCCTCCTGCCGGTGTTCTTCGTGCCGTTCATGCCATTGGTGGGGATCATTCTTGTCGCCGTAGGACTGATTATGCTGTACTTCCTATACAAGGCGCGGGACAAGTTCGTTTCATGATATCATGAGATACGTCATAGCAATCAGCGGCGCATCGGGCTCCGTCTACGGGATAAGGCTACTGCAGGAGCTGGAAGGGGAAAAGATCCTGGTCATGTCCTCCACAGCGAAGGCATTGCTGCCGGAGGAGACCGATTACACGGTGGAACAGGTCTATTCTTTGGCCGATGAGGTCTTCGAGGACGATCAGATGTTCGCATCTATAGCATCGGGCAGCTTCAGGTTCGATGCGATGTTCATCGCCCCCTGCAGCGAATCATCCGTCGCCAAGATAGCCTGCGGCATCGCGGACACGCTTATCACCAGGGCCGCATCCGTCTGCATCAAGGAGGGACGGAAGCTGATAATCCTCCCCAGGGAGACCCCGAAGAGCGCCATAATGCTGGAGAACGAGCTGAAGCTCGCCAGGCTTGGCGTGGTCATCCTGGATGCGAATCCGGGGTTCTACCCCAGGCCCAGGACGGTGTCGGACCTGGTGGACATCGTAGTGGGAAGATGCCTGGACCAGATCGGCCAGGCGCATGATCTGTACAGAAGATGGTGCTGAGGGGCGCGTGGCCCCTCGTTATAGTTTTATTCCAGATAGATGGCGGGCCTGCCGGGCACCGCTACCTTGGCCTTGCCCTGGGGGTCGTAGATGCCCTCGGCATCCGCTGCATAGACCTCGACCGGGACTCCGTTCTCCTCGGACAGGAATCCTGCGGCGGACGAGAACAGGGCGGCCTCATCGGTGGTGACCAGGGGGAGCTTCTGCTCCACGGTGGACCTGGCGAAATCCACGGCGACCTTCTGGGCCAGGGACGATACGGCCTTGCCGTTCTTCCTCAGGTCCTCCCTCGCCATGCATGCCTTGGTAAGGTCGGGGATGGTCAGCTTGCCATCCTTCAGCATTTCAAGGGCCATGACCATCACATCCTTCTTCCACTGGGCGGACGTGTAAAGCACTATCTTCTTCACCTCGATGCCGGCTATCTTCCTGATCTCGGTGATGTCGGACATGGCCTCCCTGAGAAGGTTCTCGCCGTACTCCGCCGCAGCTGAGATCTTGGACTCGTCGGGCTGGGGGAGCTCGGTGGCGGATACGAGGCCCTCGAAGCCGGCCTGCTCCCAAAGCTCCTCGGCGAGATGGGGCGTGACGGGCATCATGCACTGTATCCATATCCTGAGCGCCTCGAGGATGGTGTCCTTGCAGCTACCTCCGCGCCTGTTGTACCACTTCATGTCGTTGAACATATCGAAATAGACGATGGTGGTCATCGCCCTGAGATCGTTCTTGTCCATGACCCTCCTGATGTTGGCGACATGGTTGTTGAACCTGGAGATCAGCCAGGAGTCTATGTCCATCCTGGGGGAGTCGGACTCGGAACCGATCAGGTCCTGAACGGCCATCATAATCCTGTCGGCCCTCTGGCGGTAGGTCATCACGGTGTCCTCGTCCCATTCGACGTCGACGAACATCGAGGCGACGTTGGCGTAGTAGAGCCTCATAGCGTCGACTCCGTACTTCGCTGCGGCTCCGGGGATTGGCTGCGCACCTCCCTTGGACTTGGAAATCTTGGTCGCCTCGCCCTTGTTGTCCTTCTTTCCGGTGATGTACCAATTGACGGTGATGCCCCTGGGCCACATCTCCTTGGGTAGGATGGCCACATGGTTCATCAGGAATGCGGGGAAGTGGACGGTCATATGCTCCTTTCCGCCGAGGTTAAGGTCGAGGGGATACCAATAGAGCACGTCCTTCCTCATCTCGGCCAGGAGGTCCTTCCCGATGCCTGTGTCGGCGGACACCTTGTCGATGTCCCCTCTGCCGAGGATGACGTAATCGAAGAACTGCTCTGTCATCTGCTCCGGCTGGACCCTCTTCTCGTTGGCATAGATGGACAGTATGTAGTACACCGGGTAGAGGGTGGAATCTGAGATGGCCTCGATGATCCATTTGTCGTCGAAGGGGAACTTCGTTCCCAGCCAGTTGCCCAGCCTCACGCAGGCCCTCTCCCTGAACCAGTCCAGGACACCATAGACGTTGTCGCTCCACTCCGGAGGGTTGAGCTCCATGTCCTTGCAGTGGTCCTTGGTCATCTGGGTGTACTTGGGGTCGGCATAGTTGATGAACCACTGGTCGTCGATCCTCTTTATGTGGACGCGTGCGCCGCATCTGCAGACGACTTCCTCGGTGAGATCGTGGAAAGTGTCCGCCTCGCCGGAGGCGATCATGGCCTGCTTCATCTTCTCCTGGGCCTCCTGGACGCGGAGTCCCGCGAACTCGCCGCAGATCTCCTTCATCTTTCCGGTGTGGAAACCGTCCTTGTAGACCTGATGCTTGGCATCGATGAGCTTCGGGTCTCCCGGCTCCTTGATCCCCAGCTTGTCGATTATGTCCTTGGCGGGGAAGTCGCCGTAGCCCTTCATCTCGATGATCGAGATGGGGACTGCCTTATCCAGTATGTCCTGGGATAGCCCGTACTTGGTTATCATCTCGGGATTCCTCTTGATGGCATCCAGCGAGATCCAGTCGTCGGGCGCATCCGAAGGGACGGATGTAACGAGCCCGGTACCCACATCAGGGTTGACGAACGTCGCCGGGAAGACCGGGATCTCGCGGTGGATCATGGGCGCCTCGCACATCCAGCCGATCATCTCCTTGCCGGGGATGGAGCCGACATCCTCCGTGCCGTCCTTCTGCAGCTTCATCTTCTCCGCTGCCTGGGGCGACACTATCCATGTCTCGCCGTTGTACCTTATCCTCCTGTACTCCGTCTCCGGGTCCACCCAGAAGCAGACCTGTCCGTAGACGGTCTCCGGCCTGAGGGTGGCGGCGATGAGGAACTCGTCCCCGTGCCTGAACTTCAGCAGCGTGTACTCCTGGGTCTCGGCCTTGCCTCCCTTGGATATATCGGTCTCCGAAGCGTCCACGGCGACAGGGCCGCAGTTGGGGCAGACAGGCGCATAGTATGGCTTCTGGATGAGCATGCCAGCCTCGTTGAGCTTCCTGAACTGCCAGTCTATGAACTTGGCGTAATCCGGATACAGGGTGCAGGTGAATCTGCGCCAATCGGATATGAAACCGAATCTGCGCCAGTATTCGTTCTGGTAGACCTGGTTGAAGAACTCGATGACTGAGAGGGGATCCTTCATCTTGGCGATGTCCTCGTCGGTGCAGCCGTTCCTCTTCAGATAGTCGATGGTGGCCTCATCCCCTCTGCTTATCCTCCTGTAGAGGCTGATACCGCCGTTCCCGGTGGCGTGGGTGCCCACGGGAAAGAGGACGTTGTACCCTGTCATACGCTTGTACCTCGCTATCGCATCCAGATACGTGTAACCTCTCAGATGACCGACGTGAAGATAACCGGTGACGCCGGGGTATGCGAATATCGCCATGAACTTAGGTCTGCTCTCGTCCCTCTCCGATCTGTCGAGACCGGCTTCTGTCCAACGTTTCTGCCATTTATTCTCGATTGCTCCGTAATCGTACGCCATACTGAATCCCTGTAATGTTGATGATGCGGGGAATAAGGATACCCCTTAAATACTTTCTTTATAATAGAGGGAACAACGAAATCGGGTGCCTTGTCTGACGGTGTTTATCTATCCGTAAGACAAAAAAGAGGCAAACGGAGGACAATGACTTACACTGTCCGACAGACTTTTATATGTCGTAAGACTTAGTCGGAATTGCAGTTACGAAGAGATGGGAACTACAAGCACTGCACACAACGGGTGAAAAAAATGTCTGATGATGGAACGAAGATCACGATCAGGATGGGACCTGAGGAAATCCAGTCAATGGAGGACTTCATGGCGGATCATGATATCGGTAACAGGTCAGACTTCATCCGTGACGCAATAAAGGGCTACATGGCCTCAGTGAAGGCCGGTCAGCCCCAAAGCGCCGAGGGCGGGATCTTCGTCCGTCTTAGCGACGTTCAGCTGGAGACCCTGGATGCTCTCGTCCAGACCGGCATAGCCGTGTCTGGTGAGGAATTCATCAGGAAATGCCTCTTGGAGAAGATCATTCCCAAGAGCGTCGAGGATGAGTCCATCGAGAACGCCTTCAGGGCGGCACAGATGAAGGCCGCATACAAGTGAAGAGTTGGGATGGGAAATATGCATGACCCGGCGGATGGGAATGGCCAACGGCCAAGCCGGGTCCATGCTGTTGGAAACCGCTTAAATGGGGATGCACACAATGATGCTGAAAAACGAACACAACGTAGCGATCGTAGGGATCGGAGGAGCAGGATGCAACTTCGTCAATGCCTTCACTGGAAAGTGTGACATGGACACCATCGCTATCAACACCGACAAGGCCGCACTCCACGCGACCAACGCCAACAAGAAGGTGTACATCTGTAAGGGTGTGCTACACGGAGAAGGCGCGCAGGGGGAGACCGAGCTCGGTAAGAAGTGTGCTGACATCCACATAGAGGAGATCAGAGAGGCCATGGCCGGTTACGACAAGGTATTCGTCGTCACCGGACTCGGAGGAGGCACCGGAACCGGAGCCGCTCCCGTCGTCATCGATGCCGCTCAGTCTCAGAACATAATGACCTTCGCGATCGCGATCAAGCCCTTCTTCTTCGAAGGCTCCAAGGTCGAGGTCGCAGAGAAGGGCTACAGCGAGATCAGGAAGATCTGCCCCTACTCCACCGCGGTCAAGAACGACATGATGATCCCCAAGATGTCGGACATGACCATGGAGGATGCTTTCAACGCTGTAAACAACGTGATCATGGAATACATCGAGTCATGCATCACCGAATACAAGAGCTTCGAGTTCAACAAGAGCTCCGAGAACAGCAGAGATGTATTCGACGCCTTCACCAAGGCCTCGCCTATCTGCGCGTTTACCGCTTAAATTATTCCCCCACGCGGGCGGTCGCTGATCGCCCGCACCTTTTCTTCTCACTGACCTCATTGAGTTCATCCTTTACAGCCTGAATTGCCCTTTGTAATCATCATCTTCCTTTGTCTTCCGGAATGATGCCAGTTCATTATTGTCCGAACGAAAATGTGATACATTCTTGTACGTCGACCACATCCCAGATAGCAGAGGTGTCTGATTGAGCGGAGAGAAAGAGATAGAGGTCTCGCACCTTGTCAAGCAGTACGGCAATTTCACGGCCGTCTCTGACATCAGTTTCGAGATCTCCAAAGGCCAGTTCATGGGCCTTCTAGGACCTAACGGGGCTGGAAAGAGCACCACCCTCAAAGCGGTGACCGGGCTGCTTACGCCCACATCCGGCGAGATATACATCAAAGGGGTCGACATCAAGGACCATCGCCATGCCCTCGAGCATGTGGGATGCGTCATCGAGACCCCGATGCCCTATTCCGACTTTACCCCGGCTGATCTTCTTCAGCATGTCGGCCGCATATACGGACTCGACAAGACCGAGATCGCCATAAGGGGACGCGACGTCCTGGAGGAGATGAAGCTCTGGGACTGGAGATACAAGAAGATAGAGGGATTCTCGAAAGGCATGAAGCAGAGGGTGGTCCTCGCCCAGGCGCTCATGCCGAATCCGGACATCATCATCCTTGACGAGCCCACCTCGGGACTGGATCCGAGAGGTATGGTGGAGGTCAGGGAGATCCTGAAAGGACTGAAGAAGAAGGACAGGTCCCTTCTGATCAGCACCCACATCCTGAGCGAGGTCTCCGAACTATGCGGCTCCGTCACTATGATACGTGACGGCCAGGCGATGATCTCGGGCGATGTGTCCGAGCTCCTCGGCGGATCCGGTATGGGAGCGGTGACGCTTGAGATCAAGGTCCTCAAGGAGGTCGTCCCGGAGTTCGTCACCAACCTGTCCGGTTGCTCCGGGGTGACGGATTGCGAGACCATCGGCGAGCACGTAGTCAAGGTGAGGTTCGAAGGCACAGCGGAACAGCAGACGGAGGTCATCGCAATGGCCTACAATTCCGGACTGGGGCTGATGAGCGTCAACGAGAAGGGAAGGAACCTGGAGAGCCTCTACATGGAGATGACCGAAGGGGAGGGAGTGGCATGAACCTGAAGTTATTCAACCGCAACGAACCCGTAGCGGCCTCTGCCGACGGCTCCGATGCCGATGACCGCCCGAAGGGCACCTGGGAAGGCAGCGATTACCGCATGACCGACGAGGAGGCCCACCGCGACGTACAATACCACATACCCAGCGAATTCATGCAGATTGTCGCCATGTTCAAGACGCAGATGGCCCTCTACTCGAAACGGAAGATCGTCTACGTCCTCCTGGCGCTGGCCGTCCTGATACCAATCATATACTACATGACCAAGGACCTCTTCGAATACTCGACATTGTCCGAGAGCAGCGGTACCGGGCTCATGGGGATATTGCTCTCGATGATGCCCTTCATCCTGGGCCTGTTCACTGCCAGCCTCTGCGGTTCTGCGATGCCTGCTGAGTTCACCGAGCGCAGCGCCTACATGAACATGGCCCTTCCCATGTCAAGGACGGCATTCTGCCTGGGGAAGTACCTTGCCGGAGTTACCATAACCATCGGCGTCTTCGTGTTCGCCTACGGGATGTCCATGGCCGCGGCGATCGGCGGATATGCCTACTTCGATGAGGATGCACTCGGCGCCTCGTTCGTCATGACCCTGCTGGCCATCCTGGTCTACACGTCGTTCACATTCACATTCGGATGCCTGTTCAAGCGCGGCGCGATGATCCTGTCGTTCCTAATGATATCGATAGTACTGCCCTTGATAGAGCTCTATCTGTACCTGGACGGACGCCTGGACGCGGGGATCTTCGTGATGTTGCCCAACCTGCTGCCGGATATGGCTGTGTTATCTCTCGGAAGCTCGATAAGCGGATCGCCGATCGGTCTGCTCAACGCGATCCTCCCGGTCGTGGACGCCTCTTCGATCCCACTATTGACCTGTACCGTCGTGGCGATCATATGGACCGTGGCGTTCATCGCGATAGGCATATACGCCATCAACAGGAGGGAGATGTGATGAGAAAAATCGCGATCGCATTGCTCATATTGTCCGTCCTTGCCATCTCCTCCATACCCCTCGGAGCAGCGGATGCTGATACCGGGAACGATACGACCACCGTCAGATGGAACCCGCAGGACCTGTACCACGCCACGGCCGTCGCTGTCGTCTCCGGACCGACCGCCGACTATGAGTGGGTGTATCCCATAGGCGGAGATGGCTCCATGAGAAGTTTCATAGGAGACATACACTCGACCCCTCTGACAGGTCTTAAGCAGATCGAGGCCGGGAAGGAGTACGAGGTATACTACTTCGTCAGATCGGGCAACTTCGACATCGAGAAGGATACGGTCGAACTGCCGAAGAGCGAGTACAAGATCACCGTCGACGAGGCCACCGTGAAGCTGCTGACCGTCAAAGGTCTGCAATACTACAACAAGAGCGGAACCGTGGACGCTGTGATGTACCTGCTCCAGGAAAGGGGCAGCATCTACCGCGACTCCATCCATGCACTCGGATTCCTGGCGAAGCTCAACTATGACGCAGGATGCTACTACACCATCGCGCCCAGCACCACCTCGGCCCAGGCTGCAAGCAACTGCCTTTACTACGAGGCCACGGTGGAGATCGGTGTGAAGGAATTCCACGGCTCACCATACCTCTACATAGGCCTGAGCACGGCGATAGTCATACTGGTCGGGCTGACCATCTTCATATGCGGAAGAAGACCAAAATTCGACTGAGAACCGATAATATGAAACAGACCTTGGGAGGTCTCCCTCCCGAGGTCATTTTTGTTGTTTTTATCACGAGGACATCGAGGAGTATCCCATCTCGAATGCCTTCACGTTGAGGTCCCTGAACTTCTCGGGTACCTGCTCGATCAGACTCTTGAGGAGGACATCCTTGGAAATGGGGAAGCCCTTCATGGCAGCGACCGCACCGATCATGACGGCATTGGCTGCGACGGCCTTGCCGGCCTCGATGGCAATACTGGTGGCATCGATCGTGTACAGGTTGCTGTTGACTGCGAGGACCGCATCCTTGAGGGACTCGATCGAGGGATATTCCTCGAATCCGGCCGCCACCATGGAGGGCAGCACCGGATCCAGATTCATCAGGATGACGGAGTCCTTGTTGCCCAGAGGCAGGTTCCTGCAGGTCTCTGCCGGCTCGAATCCCATAATGAGATCGGCCGAACCCGCAGCCTCCAAGGGACTGATGACATCGTCACCGAAGCGGAGAGTGGATAGCACGCTCCCGCCCCTCTGGGCCATTCCGTGGACCTCGCTCATGGCGACCTTGAATCCCATATCCATCGCCGCATTGCCCAGGACCATGGAGGCCATCAGGACCCCCTGTCCGCCGACTCCGACGATCTGAACGGTGTACTTCACTCTCTCACCCCCAGGGCCTTGGTGGGGCATACGTTCACGCACATGCCGCACCCGATGCATTGATTGGGATCCGTGGAGATCTGCCCGTCCTTCTTGAACAGGGCGGGACAGGCAATCGTCCTGACGCAGTTGTAGCACTTGACGCACTTCTCCTGGTCGACGTCTACGGTCCTGATGACGAGCTGCTTCTGCTTCTTGAGCTCCAGAGGACAGGGGCATTTGGATATGATCACTGCCAAACCGTCGAACTCCAAGGCATCCTTCATGACCTTGGTCGCGGCCTTGACATCGTACGGGTTGATCTCCTCGACGAACTTCACGCCCACGCCCTCTACCAGCGACTTGATATCGATAGCGTCAGTGGACACTCCGCCGAAGTCCCTTCCGGTCCCAGGGTTAGGCTGATGGCCGGTCATGGCGGTCGTGCGGTTGTCCAGGACCACGATGACGACCTTGTGGTTGTTGAACAGAGCATTGACCATCGGCGGTATGCCGGCGTGGAAGAAGGTCGAATCCCCCATGAAGGCGATGGCCTTCTGTTCTGTGGATTCGGCGAAACCTCCGGCCGCTCCGGCGCCTCCTCCCATACAGATGATGAAGTCGGCGGCCTGGAATGGCGGCTGGACACCCAGCGTATAGCATCCGATATCCGAGCAGAATATGACGTCCTGCGTTCCCGCGGCCTTCTTGGCTGCGGCGAACATCCCCCTGTGGGGGCATCCGGCGCAGAGCGTCGGAGGTCTGCTGGGCAACGGGACGGTGACCTTGGGCAGGGGCTGGCTGAAATCCTGGACCTCAACCAGACCCTTGATGCCGCTTAGCGTGTCAGGTGAGAACTCCCATGCTCTGGGGAGATGACCGGACCTCTTTCCATAGACTGGGACATCGAGACGGTTCTGAGCGCAGATCCTGAGGACCTGGTCTTCCAGGAAGGGCTCGAGCTCCTCGACGATGATGATGGCCTTCTTGCCCTTGACGAACTCCGCTATCTTCTTCTCGGGAAGCGGGTTGGTGAATCCGAGCTTGAGGATGGATGCCCCCTTGACGAACTCGCGGACATATGTGTACGATACGCCGGACGTTATGATCCCGACATCGCCCGATCCCTCGACGAAGTTGAGGGACGATGCTTCGGAGAGCTCCTGTGCCTTCTTGTACAGGTCAAGGAGCCTGACCCTGTTCTGCTTCGCATAGGCGGGGATGTTGACGAATCTGGCGACATCCTTGTCGAAGTGCCCGGTCCTCTTCGGTTCCGTTCTCTGGCCCAGCTCGACGACGCCGCGGGCATGGTTGACCCTGGTGGTGGTCCTGAATATGAGAGGGAGCGTCAGCTCCTCGGATACCCTGTATGCCTCCTTGACCATGTCCTTGGCCTCCTGGGGCGTGGACGGCTCCATCATCGGGAGCAGGGCGAGGGTGGAATAGTAACGGTTGTCCTGCTCGTTCTGCGAGCTGTGGCAGGAGGGGTCGTCGGCGGACATTATCAGCATGCCTCCCCTGATCCCCGAATATGCAAGGGTCATCATGGGATCGGCAGCGACGTTCAGACCGACATGCTTCATGAAGACGAAGGACCTGACACCTGAGGACGCAGCGGCCGCCGAGACCTCCATGGCGACCTTCTCGTTCGTGGAGAATTCGAAGTACATCCCCGCATCGGCAGAGATCTTCTCCAGGATGTTCCCGACCTCGGAGGACGGAGTGCCGGGGTAAGTGGATGCGAAACCTGTGCCGGCCTCGATGAGGCCTCTGGTTATGGCCTCGTTACCCAGGAGGAGCTGTCTGCCCCCTTCTGCTAGTAGATTTGGCATTTAAACACCTTCAAGTGGCGACTCTATCTTATAGAGCCTATAAAACATGTACCGACCCCAGCGACTGGGCGCTACCCGTTGAGGACGGGAAGAGTATAAAATAGTGGAACCGATAACTCGGCATAGGCGAGGGTTGCCGAGCTAGGTCAAAGACGCAGGACTTAGGATCCTGTCCTTAGTGGTTCAAGGGTTCGAATCCCTTCCCTCGCACCAATCCATTCTATGGAAGCGGACTGCAGAGGACCGTTGTGCTGCGAATTCGAAATCGACGGCATGGCCGTCAGTAGAAGATGGAAAAGTTCCCGGGGAGGCGATATGCCGCCCCGGGATTCTGGTCTCAGTTCACCAGCCTGTGGAACTCGGTGAGGCTCCTGACGCCGGT
>Ga0265298_10007724_pt1 | contig 13010 bp, 9 predicted proteins | sample AusTroGonzalo_MG_3_FD_193486 | JGI IMG/M metagenome (GOLD analysis project Ga0265298, IMG submission 193486) | Bovine rumen microbial communities from tropical cattle in Woodstock, Queensland, Australia - Gonzalo_01 | ecosystem: Host-associated > Mammals > Digestive system > Stomach > Rumen ... | reverse complement strand
ACAGAATAACAATAAAAAACAGAACATATGAAACAGTTAAAAGCATTTTTCGCAGCAGCAGTGATGATAATGGCATCACAAGTAGCAATGGCCCAGACCACAATAAAGGGCGTGTTGATGGACGAAGCACTAGGTGAAAGCGAACCTTTCGCCACCGTCCGCGTATTTAAACAAGGCAAGAAAGATAAACCAGTGGCAATGTTCCTCACCAAGGAAGACGGGCAGTTCGCTCAGGAAGTGAAAGGCAAGGGTAAGTTCGACATTGTGTTCAGCAGTATAGGAAAGGAAGACCTGAAGCTGACTGTAACGCTCGGACAGCAGAACCCGCTGAATCTCGATACCTTATATATAAAAGAAAGCGCCACCATGCTGAAAGGCGTAGAGGTTGTAGCCCAGAAGCCATTGGTAAAGATGGACGTTGACAAAATGAGCTACAACGTGGCTGAGGATGAGGACTCGAAGTCGAACACCGTTCTCGACATGCTCCGCAAGGTTCCAATGGTTACCGTAGACGGACAAGACAATATCAGCGTGAATGGTAGTTCGTCGTTTAAAGTATATGTTGATGGTATGCCCAACGTAATGTTCTCATCAAATCCCTCGATGGTATTCAAGAGCATGCCCGCCACAGCTGTAAAGAGCATCGAAGTGATGACCAACCCAGGCGCCAAGTACGATGCCGAGGGAGCCTCTGGCGTTCTGAACATCGTAATGAATAAGATGAACCCACAGGCAATACAGAGTATGGACGGCTACAACGGAACTCTGCGCGCATCAGCTGGTAACAAGCAACTTGGTGCCAGTGCTTTCCTGAACGGGCAAAAGGGGAAACTCTCTTACAGCGCTAACGTGATGACCTCTTACAACAAACCTGGCACCACGGAGACTGAGATGGAGCAGATTCAGGCCAATGGCGGTTCACAACTGATGACCTCAACCAACGATGTGAAGACACCGTTTACAATGGGAAGTCTGACATTAGGTTACCAGATTGATGACAAGAGTGCACTGAACCTCACTGCTCAGGTGAACAGCATGACAATGAAGAGCAACGGCACCTCGCTGACCACCATGGGGGGCAATGCCTATGGCACAGGCTTCAGCTATGGCAGTACCACTGATATGAAAATGACACGCACCTCATTTAATGGTAGTCTTGACTACCAGCGTTTTTTCAACAAGGAACATACTCAGTCGCTGGCCCTCACCTATCAGTTGAACTACAGCCCTGCTACCACAGAGTCGACTAACAACTTTGGCACGGCCTCATCAGTCATCGATCTGACAGACCGTTTCTCAGAGAATAAGGATAAGACCACCAATCACACCTTCCAGCTCGACTATACCATGCCTTTAGGGACAGGACAGACACTGAGTCTTGGCAGCAAGTTACAGCTTCACGACGCGACATCAGATGCCAAATATTATCTGAAGAGCGTTTACGACCCAAACTCAAGCAGTGACTATGAGTACAAAAACTCCATCCTTGCAGGTTACGGCGAGTATGCAGGAAACTTCAACAAAGTTGGTGTCAAGGTTGGCCTTCGCTATGAGTACACTTGGCAGGATGTTGAATATCACTTGGGCAACGGAGAGGACTTTACAACTAGTTACGGAAACCTTGTTCCTACTGCCAGTCTACAGTACAATATCGGTACAGGCAGCAACCTCGGTCTGACTTACAACATGCGTATCTCGCGTCCAGGCATCTCCTACCTGAACCCCTATGTAGACAAGACCAACCCTATCGCACTTACCTATGGTAATCCAGACCTTGACGTAGAAAAAAATCACAACCTCTCGCTGGTTTACAACCTGTTTACGTCAAAGTTAATGATCAACTTGAACTTGCACCACAACTTTGTAGACAACGCAATCTCACAGTACAGTTTCTATGACGACAGCAATCTGCTGAACACCACCTATGGAAATGTAGTCAAGCGCCATCAGACGGGTATAAACGGCTATGTAAACTACCTGCTTACAAAGGACACGCGAGTATTCTTCAATGGTGGCGTAAACTATACCGATCTTCGCAGCGACGCTCTTGCACAGAACAACAATGGCTGGACTGCCAACGTAATGGTAGGTCTTCAGCAGACACTTCCATGGGATCTCAAGTTGAGCGCTTTCGCAATTACCTCAACCAAAAGCTATACCCTTCAGGGCTGGAGCGGAGGATTCAATCTCGTAACCGCAAGTTTGTCAAAATCGCTGCTTAACGATAAGCTCAACCTGAGTGTTAGCGGAATTCTCGGCCTCAACGGCGGTGGAAAACTGAACATTGAGAGCAACAGTCGCGGTAAGGACTTCATAAGCCACACCAACATCAAAGTTCCCATCTATGGCGTGACCTTCACTGTAAGCTACACATTCGGAAACACGAAGATGAGAGCCAAACAGCATGTGAACCGCGTTCAAAATGATTTCATCGAACAGCAGTCACAAGGCGAGATGCTTAACAGCGTAGGCTCTGGTACTGCAGGAACTGGTACTGGAACAACTAACGGCACCATGCCTCAATAACATTCTCTCCTCCTGAGTAATCCCCATACTCAGGAGGAGGATTTTTATTTGTCCATTTTTTGTTCATTCAAAAAATAATACCTATCTTTGCAGTCGTATGAAGAAGATCGAAAGAAAAGACATTTGGTTGTTCGTGGCTCAACTTGCAGTATGGCTCATCATCATGCTGGCACTCCCGTTGGCCACTTTCCTTAGTACACAGGATTTCCATTCCACCAAGACCTCGTTCCGTGTGGTATGGGGTATTATGCATTCACCCTTCGTGATTTATTTTACCAACTTCTACATTCTCGGACCTTTCCTGTTTTTCAAAAGACGCTTCTGGTTGTTTGTTTTTTGCAATCTGGCGCTCATTCTCTTCATGAATTTCCCCTTCATCTACGTATTCCTAGCCCGTGACCGCATTCCTGAAATGCCTGAGATGTCGCCCAATATGTGGATAGGATTCTTCTCTGGAGTATTCATGTTTCTACTGCTTAACTGTGTCATAGCAGCTATCGCCATCGGTATACGGCACTTTATACGCGTCCGCCAGATTAAACAGCAGTTGCAAGATGAAAAAGCAAAGAATACAGAGGCTGAACTTGCATGGTTGAAGAGCCAGATTAATCCCCACTTTCTCTTCAACACCCTAAACAATATCTCGAGCCTCACACAAATAAATCCTGATGCCGCACAGGATGCCATTGCTCAACTGAGTGACCTTTTGCGCTACGCCATGTATGAGACAAACAAGAAGACTGTTCCCATTCAGGGCGAGGTAGAGTTCATGCGCAACTATATCGCGCTGATGGAATTGCGTTGCAATGAGAAAACAGAGGTAACCACAACCTTTGACGTCGGACAGAACATGGAAATTGCACCGCTTCTATTCATTTCACTCATCGAGAATGCCTTCAAGCATGGTGTAAGCAGTAATCGTCCTTCAAAGATTGACATCAATCTGCTACAGAACGATGACGAACTGGTGTTCAGCTGTGACAACACCAACTATCCAAAGGACGATGCAGACCGTAGCGGTTCAGGTATCGGTTTAGAGAACACCCGTCGTCGCTTAGATCTTATGTATGCCAATCGCTACAAATGGGAGCAAACACTCGAAGGTGAAATGTATCATATAAAAATCATATTAAAGATTTAAGAGATATGTCATTAACCTGTATCATTGTAGACGACGAGCCTCTGGCAGTCAAGTTATTGGAATCGTTCGTAGCCAAGACGCCAGATCTGGAGCTACTGGGCTCATTTACCGATTCTGTTGAGGCTATTAACGCCATCAAGGAACAGAATCCCCAACTGCTTTTCCTTGATATACAGATGCCAGACTTGAATGGTATGGAACTGGCTCATATGATACCAACAGAGACGCGTGTGATTTTTACCACAGCCTTTAAGGAATATGCATTTGAGAGTTACGAGGTTAAAGCGCTCGACTTTCTCTTGAAGCCCATTCGCTACAATAAATTCATAGCCGCTGTGGAAAAAGCCCGCGAATGGTTCGGACGAAACCCTATAGAAGTCACAAACGACACAGCAGAAACCATAAAAAGCAGTCCCGCAGAGGTGCCGTCTACCATATTCCTCAAAGTCGATGGCGAATACCGTCAGATAAGCCTCTCTCAAATCCTATACGTTAGTGGATTGAAAGACTACGTTATGTTCTATCTTGAGGGTGAGCGCAAACCGCTTGTCACACACCTGACAATGAAATCGGTTGAAGAGATGCTGCCAACAACACAGTTTATGCGCGTTCACCGCTCATACATCGTAGCTCTTGACAAGATTCGAAGCGTAGACCGTAATGACTGCATCTATATAGGCGACGAGATTATCCGCGTCACCGATGCATTCCGTGAGAACTTCGTCAATTTTCTACAATCAAAGTTTATCAACTCCTGAGTTTTCTTGCACGGCTCACTACAAGTCCAAAGCCATAGAGGGCCACGATGACATAACACAACAATGGAATGATGAATGGAACCACCATGTCGGTAGCATCGGCTATGATGCCTACCAGCAGGAATCCACATCCGCCCACTGGGGTCATCATCAATATGGATGAAGCACTTTTCGTCAAACTACCCAAACCGCGTACAGCCAGCGAGAAGATTGTCGGGAACATGACAGCTTCGAATAGGTAATTACCTATCAGACCAATCATAGACCAGCGGCCAAAATTCATCAGTACAAGCATTATGCAAGTCACACACCCTGCACCACATATGAATAACATCATTTCAGCAGGCAGTCTTCTCATAATCAGACTACCGCCAAAACGCCCTACCATAAAGAATGCCAGTGCACCAGTCAGCACAATCGATGCCGTACGATCATCCATCCACCCCATTCCTGTTACATAATTAATGAAGTAGCTGTTAATAGATATTTCCGCAACCTCATAAGAGAGCAGGGCTATAAGTCCATAAACGAAGTATTTATGCTTCCACACTTTCAATAGTGGCTCACGCCCATACCTCGCCTTCTGTTCCATACCGTCGTGATGCACTATCTCAGGAAGACGCACCCTTGAGAATACCGCTGCTATCAACAGCACTACAATGCCGAGAATGACGTAAGGCACAGCCACATTACCATTGCCATCATCGCTGAACAAGAACTGACCGACGGCAAAAGTTGCAAAAAGGCAACCCAGTCCGTTGAACGACTGCGACAAGTTCAGACGGCTTGATGCCGTCTCCTTATCTCCAAGTTCCGTCACATAGGGATTGGCCGCTGTTTCCAAGAACACCAGCCCTACACTGATTACAAACAATGCGAAAAGGAATGCTCCCAACGTTCCTGCCTCTGTGCAGGGAACAAACAATAGTGATCCTATGCCAAACAACAATAAGCCAAATACCACACCACGTCTGTAACCCATATAATTGATAAACAGACCTGCAGGTATAGCCATCAGGAAGTAGCCCATATAGGTGGTCACCTGTATGAGCGATGATTCAGTAATAGAGATATGCATCTCATTTTGGAAATGCTTGTTCAGCACATCCAGAATGGCACGGGCAAATCCCCATAAAAAGAAAAGAGTAGTTATCAGAACGAACGGCACCAGATAGTTGGTGCCGTTCGATCGAAAAAGGCTGTTTTTATTTGATTCCATTTTTTACTTATCAGAGCTATCAATGAGCTTCCATATTCCAGCAGCGCAAGCACCACCTACAAAAGGACCAATAATGAATATCCAAAGGTTTGCCAATGCTGTACCACCCTGGAAAACAGCAGGAGCAATAGAACGTGCAGGATTTACAGAGGTGCCAGTATAACGGATACATACCAAGTGAACAAGAATCAGCGACAAGCCGATAGCAAGGCCTGCAAAGTTATTGGTAGCACCATTGGTCTTACTGGTAGCACCAAGCACCACGAGAACAAATACACATGTAAAGATCACCTCAGCCAGCAAACCGCCTAAAATACTCACATTAGCCTGAAGGTCATTAGCGCCTGTCCCTTCTAAACCAGGAACATTCTCCGTCAATATATAGAGCAGCAGACTGCCTATGAAAGCACCTAAGATTTGGAAAAGTATATACATACCACAGTCCTTTGCATTCATTCGTCCGCTAAGAAAGCATCCGAGCGTGATAGCAGGATTGATATGACAACCACTGATACCACCAATGGTATAAGCCATTGCCACAACTGCAAGTCCGAAAGCGAAAGCCGTTCCCACTACTGCGGGAATGTTATTTACAGGATCACAACCCAGGCTAACGGCAACGCCGCAACCCATCAGTACAAGCACCATCGTGCCAACCATTTCTGCTAAATACTTTTTCATAATCTTTATCGTTTTATGGTTTTAACAGGGGCAAAGATAGTAATTTTTCTTTTCCCCTCCAAACAATAATCCATTTTTTATCCTCATAACAACCATAAACCATCTTCATTGTCCGCCAAGTCTTAAGAAATAATTCGCAATATCATCCCAAGTCTTGAAAGTATCGCTACCGAAACAGATCTGTGTTGCCATGCCATCCCAATGTTGATCAGTGCCGATGAAATAATCACCATACAGCAGTTGCCTCTGATTGGTAAAGACGGTATGTCCCCATGCTGGCACATTCACGTACTCATAGAGCCACTGATTGATATCGGTATAGTAGGAAGCATTGTCTGGTGCATCAGCCACAAAATAGAGCTGATAGGTCTCTAATAGCGTACGGATTGTCTTCTGTGAAGAGCTATTGGGTTTTTGCCACTTATCCATCAGTGCATCAATACCTATATATATGATAGGACGTTCCCTCCCCTCCTGACGGTCATCAATCCATCGGATGACGGGAACTACCGAGTGCATGAACGAATTGTCATTCATTCGATGTTCACCATGGAAGCGGATGGCCTTCGGATAGTGCCCACGAAACAAATCGTAGGTATTCACTGTAGTATCCTCGTCGCCGAAGAGTCCCCACACCCTCTCCTGTTCCTCGTCTGTTACAGCACTAAAACATTGTTCTGTCAAGTCCTTATATTCTTTGACAAGTGCTTTAGTTACCATAAAGTCCTGCACCCCATCTTGACGAGGGTTTGAAAAGTGCTGAGCTCCTATCATACCATGCTCCTTCATCGTGTCGCCCATCTGCATAGCCGGGTTAACCAATATGCGGTCGAAGCCGTCGAGCATCTCCGCATACATGCCTCCCATTGAAGTACCAATAATCAAGTCGGGGGTCTCTGTTTGACATAGCCGACGCAACAGGTCTATAGCATCCTGAGGATGGATGGGCAGGTCGGGCGCAATCACTTCCGCATGAGGTAAAACCTCACGGATACGTGTCACCGTTCCGCTCTGTCCACTACTGCCAAAGCCATGCACATACAACACCTTTTTCCCATTGAAGAGTTCTGGAAACTGCTTGATATATTGATTTATTTGTTCCATACAGATAACAAAGTTACACAATCAGAATTGCCAACGGTTAGGTATCTGGCGTTCAGGCCATAGGTGTTTGCAATAGGTGTAATGATAACGATCAAGGAGCTGAGTAAAGCCTGAAAGACGTTGTATAAAGTCTTCAAACTTTTTCTTCTCCGGTTGAGTCCATTGTACTTCGGCAAGGGCCGACATGCGAGGCAAAGCATGATACTCTACCATACTTTCTGTAGTCAGATACTCTGACCAAAGATTAGCCTGAGTACCAAGAATATGCTTGCGAGCCTCAACAGACAGGCTATCAGGGGCAGGATCAAGTGCATAAACCCTCTCGACAGGAATATAACCGCCACAACGACTAGGTTCAAATTGCGTATCCTCTACCTGTTGATAATCAAAATAACAATGAGTAGTGGGAGCCATAATTACATCGTGCCCAGTCTCAGCAGCCTTGGAGCCAGGTTCCATTCCTCGCCAAGACATAATCATCGCATCCTGAGGCGAACCATCAAGGATTTCATCCCACCCCAAAGCACGACGATGATGAGCTGTAAGAAAGTCGAACACACGTTTTGTGAAGTAGGCCTGTAAAGGTGATAACTTCGACGTGAGCGGTGAGAATTCCTCGGATTTTTGTTGAGGAGTTGGAAGGCTTTTCTGAAGTACTTGGCATTTGGGGCATTGCTCCCACTTCTCGGTAGGCGTCTCATCGCCACCAATATGAATTACCTCAGAAGGAAAGATATCCATAACCTCCGTCAATACATCCTCCACAAACTGATAGACACGCTCGTTGCTAACACAGAGCACATCTTTATAGACGCCCCAATAATGACCGACCTGATAAGGGCCACCAGTACAACCCAATTCAGGGTAACTGGCAAGAGCAGCCAACATGTGGCCTGGCATATCTATCTCGGGAACAACAGTGATGTGACGGGCTGCAGCATAAGCAACGATCTCACGGGCCTCAGCCTTGGTATAATAACCGCCATAAGGCTTATTATCATCAAGATCGGAGTTAGTCCCAATGATTGTGCCTGTTCTGTTAGCCCCTACCTCGATCAAACGAGGCCACTTCTCAATCTCAATACGCCAGCCCTGATCATCGGTAATATGCCAATGAAACACATTCATGTTGTGAAGTGCCAGCAGATCAATGAACTTCTTGATGAATGAAACCGAGAAAAAATGACGAGAACAATCGAGATGCATGCCTCGCCATGAGAATCGTGGAGCATCAGTAATGACTACGGCAGGAAGGGGCTGGAGCCCATCTACAGATTTCCTGAGTGTCTGGATGCCATAGAAAACACCTGCAGCAGAACCACCCTGGATTGTTATACCTTTATTATTTATAGTAAGTACATAGCCTTCAGAAGCGGAGACCTTCGGCGATACGGAGAGTTCAATATAACGAAGTTTCTTTTCACGCTTCTGCGAGATAGATGGTTTTATGCCTACCATGTCTTCCATATACTGCTGAAGGAAATCAGCTTCTTGCTGTAGCTCAACGGGGGAAAGAATCTGCACACTACCATCAAGTATAAAAGGGGCGCCTTTCTGCATATCAACGCTCTGTGGCAAAGGCACAACATCATAGGTCACTGCTGATACTGCCACAGGCAGCAGCATAGCAACAAGAAATAATAGTTTTCGCATATATAAGTTCAGATTTTAGAATTTGTATTCGACAAAAGCCTCCATTGCCTCGTAACATGCCAGTCCGAGGTCATCATAACGCTTGGCAGTCTCACGGTTGCGATCCTCTGCCCGCTGCCAGAATAGGCGTTCGTCATTTCCTAGGAACGGAGCACTCTCCATCTGGCTCTGATGACGCAGGATGGCGTTTCGCTTTTCACGCAGTTCCTCTGGACTCATGGGTACGCACATCTCGATATCGGCAACATCCCACTCAGCCCAAGCACCACGATACATCCAAACGCGACAATCTTTGAGCCATTCCGCCCCAGCTTTCTTCTCCTCGTCAATAGCTGCTAATACGGCATCTGTACACTTGCGATGAGTACCATGAGGATCGGCCAGATCGGCAGCCACATAAATCTGATGAGGCTTAATCTCAGAGATTAACTCCTGAATGGGAAGGACATCACGCTCAGACATCGGCAACTTCTCAATTTTACCACTCTCATAGAAGGGTAAATCGAGGAAATGGATATGCTTACTGTCGATGCCGCTATATTCACAGGCCAGGCGAGCCTCGCCACGACGAATCAGGCCTTTCAGACGAAGGATCTGCTCACTGTCAAGGTCGCCCTCCTTTTTATTCTTGATAAAAGCCTTAACCACCTGATAAGAGTGTTTAATAACCTCATCGCTACCATTAGCAAAAATGGTATTGAAGCCATTGATAAAATGCATAAAACGGCGCACCTCTTCATCGCCCACGGCGATATTACCGGATGTTTCGTAAGCAATATGCACATCGTGCTTCTGTTGCATCAGTCGACGGATGGTACCACCCATGGAGATGACATCATCATCGGGATGAGGGGAAAAGACAATAACGCGCTTGGGATAGGGTTTTGCACGCTCCGGACGGGTCGTATCGTCGACCCCAGGCTTACCACCAGGCCATCCTGTTATGGTATGCTGCAACTCATTAAACACCTCGATGTTTACCAAGCCAGCCTGCCCGTCGAACTGCTCAACAAGGTGGCCTAAGCCATTCTCTACATAGTCTTTGGTAGAAAGCTTCAGCAGAGGCTTGCCTACCTTCTGACACAAATCGATAACCTGCCGACGCAACTCGTGGTCGGGCATTTCAATAGTTGATGTTAGGTTCAGATTCATAGAAGTATATTAAATAGTTTAACCTTAAGTTTATTCATTTGAAGGAAATAACACCACACCTTGTTGTTTCTTACCGTCCATCATAATCTTCATGGGACGTTCGAAACGTACGTGGCGAACGAACCTTGTTTCCTCTACAGCTGGCATAGCATCGAGCATCTCTTTTTGGAACACACCGTCGCCCGTAAAGGTATTGATAGTGAAATAGCCTACGCCAAACGAAGTGAGATTTTGGAAGAAATGGGTCCCTTGAGAAGGATCGACGTGATAGTTCTTCAGTCCAACCTCAACGATGACGCGAGCCGCAGAGATGTGAGGCCACTTCACAGGAATGCCTAACCAGTAGTCACTGGATCCCCAACGACCAGGACCTATTAACACATAGTTCTTATCCTCCTTGAGGAATTGACGGTTCATCTGCTCTATCTCGTCAGCAATATAGGGATTGTTCACTGCAGTAAAATCATCATCAGTCTTGACGTAAATCACATCAAACACATCCTCCGAGATACCATGACCAAGACTATTGTGAGAACGCAACAGACATTCGGTATCGGATATCTTCTGCAGATCCTCATCAAGCACCTGTTTAGAGTCTACGATAGGACGAATCTGCAACAGATAGAACTCACCAGTACGATCGTCGTTCAGATTGCAGGCAAATTCAATCTCCACAGGGCGTCTCATCTCCTCAGAACCGTATTTCTGAGCCATCTGCAACAATTCTGGCAAGGGGAACACACCATGCTGGAGCACCCCACAGAAAGAAATCACCTTACGGCCACCATCGTAAATGCCATCTCGGATTATCTGGTCGGTGGGATCATAAGTAGAGGCAATATAGGTCAGCGAGCCATCGGCAGCAGCTTGCTTCACTCTAAGATTCTTGATATTAAAACCATCGTCAACCTTAAAGTCATCACCCACATGGGCCATATCAAGGGCATAGAAACGTGTCTGTGTCTCACTAAGGGCTGTTTCCATCTCACTGGTCTGAAGGACCTGAGTTGGATGATAAGGTGACACACGGAGCGTCTGTCCGCCATCAACAATATATTTGCCCAATCCCAAAGCCAGCGAAGCAATTCCTTCCTCTGCCGTCTCTTCACCAATAGGATAATAATTCAACGAACGAAGCACACCTGAGAAGTTCGGATAATAAAGATTGCCATACTGTTTACCCACCACTTCCTGCAGAATTACTGCCATTTTCTCCTGATCGATGACATTCTGAGTAGCCAACATATAGGCCTTGGAATCTTTATAATACACCGAGGCATACACACCCTTGATGGCACAAGCCAGCATGCGTAGCATTTCATATTTATCCTCTAAGTAAGGAATCATATAAGTGCTATAGATACCTGCAAACGGCTGATAGTGAGAATCTTCAAGCAAAGAACTGGAGCGCACGGCTATTGGTGACTTTACTGCATCAAAGAATGTGAAGAAGTCAGCTATCAACGAATCAGGCAACTGAGCTCGCATGAAATGCTGCAGGATCTCTTCGTCTGAAGCATCGGAAAGTGCCACAGGATAGAGGTTGTTTTTCTCCATAAACTCATCGAAGAAGTCGGTACATAGCACAACTGTCTTCGGTATCGACACCTTGGCCGTCTCATACTGATTAAGTTCAGGGTGACGCTTGATGATATTATCAAGGAATGCCAAACCACGGCCTTTACCTCCAAGGGAGCCCTCGCCGATACGGGCAAAGTGGGCATAGCGGTCGAACTTCAAACGGTCAAATACAGCAACCACACCGATGTTCTTCATCTTACGATACTGCACAATAGCATCAAAGATAATCTGGCGATGGGCATCAACATCCTGCAATTTATGCCAAGTGACGTGCTTCAAAAATGCCGACACGGGAAAGATGGCACGCGCACAAAGCCAACGGCTCATGTGGTTTCTCGACACGTGGTAGAGCATTGAATCACGAGGTATCTTGAAGATATTATCCTGCAGTTCTTTTAGCGACGATACGCGAAACACCTCTTCCTTCGTCTCTGGATTACGGAAGATAAAGTCACCAAAGCCCATGTGTTCCTCCATCAGATGGTGGAGATCGACATTCATTTTGGTAGAATTCTTGTCGATAAAATGGAAGCCCTCGGCCTCAGCTTTCTCGCGATTAACGATTTCACTGGAATCAAGAATCAGTGGTACATACTCATCGCGCCGACGTATTTCACGAAGCAGTTTCAGACCGGCCTCAGGGTCACCCTCTTCAACATGCGATAACCTTCCAGGAACGCTTTTCATAGGAAAGCGAGTGTCAGAAATCACACCTAGTGTATTCTCATGATACTTCTCAAAGAGCATCATAGCCTCCTCGTAGTTTGTTGCCAACACGACTTTGGGGCGTCCGCGCTTTCGTTGAGCAGCAGCGTGCGGGTTCAACGCCTCGGTAGAGAATCGCTTCGACTGTGCTAATATATAATTATACACATTAGGCAACACAGATGAGTAGAAGCGGATATTATCCTCGACAAGCAATATCATCTGCACACCAGCCTCCTTGATGTCGTGCTCAATGTTCATCTTATCCTCTATCAGTTTAATAATCGACATGATAAGATTGGTATTACCCAACCAACAGAACACGTAATCGAACACCGACATATCCTCGTCCTGAATACGCTTGGTAATACCATGCGAGAACGGAGTAAGAACCACACAAGGGATATTAGGATGAGCAGCCTTTACCTCACGAGCCACAGTAAAGGCATCGTTATCAGCATTACCCGGCATACAGATTACAAGATCGATA
>Ga0265298_10007722_pt1 | contig 13012 bp, 4 predicted proteins | sample AusTroGonzalo_MG_3_FD_193486 | JGI IMG/M metagenome (GOLD analysis project Ga0265298, IMG submission 193486) | Bovine rumen microbial communities from tropical cattle in Woodstock, Queensland, Australia - Gonzalo_01 | ecosystem: Host-associated > Mammals > Digestive system > Stomach > Rumen ... | reverse complement strand
GGTTAATACCACGCAGTACCTGCAATTGTCCGAAACTCTTGGTTATATTCTGAAGTGTTATCATTTTATTTCATTGAACATTGAACATTGAACATTGAGCCATTAAGCTACTAAGCTACTAAGCTACTAAGCTACTAAGCCATTAAGCTACTAAGCTACTAAGCCATTAAGCCATTAAGCTACTAAGCTACTAAGCCATTAAGCTACTAAGCTAGAACACCACTTTCCGTCCATTCACAATGTATATTCCCTTCTTTAGACCATTGAACATTGACCATTGACCATTGAACTATCCTCTTGCCCTTTGCTTTTTGAATTTTGAATTTTGAATTTTGAATTGAACATTGAACTATCCTCTTGCTCCTTGCCCATGCCCCTAAATTTCAATAACCATTAACCATTAATGTTCAATAAAAGAAGAAACTGCTACCCTTTGTTGGATAGCAGTTTCGTAATTCCTTACTGCGTGACAGTGGTTTTCACTTGTCCGCGCAGATAAACACCGCGATGTGTTGGCTTGCGTTGCAGCTTGATACCCTGCAAGCTGTACCAATCCTCCTCATCGCCATCATCTGCCATAATGCCGTTAATACCGGTTTGAGTGTCCTGCAGGTCAATCACCAGAGGTTCCCACGGTGTGCCCACATTGCCGTCGCTACTGTAGGTGATTGATGGATTCAGTCTCAGAATCTCGTCACCATAGGCAACGCACAGTTCAATGGGCTGTCCACTACCCTCTCCTGCTATGAGCAGGTAGTAAAGACCATCTTCGCCGGTGGCAACTCCGCGACATTCCTCACCAATAAAGGCAGCCACCTCTGCATTAGCAACAGGTTCATCCTGACTGACAAGCTTGATTACCATAGACATATTGTCCGGATAACTTGTAGGATCTACCGGCGTAAAGACAGCCGGTGCCCTGCGTGCTTTGTGTGTTCTTCGAGCCATCTGACGCCCATTGGCCACAGGGGGATAGACAAACGACTTATCCGTCTGGCTGTCGTCAACGCTCTTGTAGAGATATCCTTTTCCGCTCTCCATGACTTCCAGGTTACCTTCCCATCCGTAGGGGCCATAGCATGCAAAGCCGTACTGTGACTTCACCATATCGCCCACTTTCGGGTTGGCACCTGCCAGAGCCTCATCAAGGGTCATCGTTACGGTAGGCGTATAGGGAATCCAGTTCCAGCCACACTTCAGCGTTACCAATTCTTGCGAGAGATCCAGTTGCTTACCGATGAGGATGAAGGGCTGTGGCAGCTCTTTGCTTCCGTCCCTACGGCTCAGGAACATCTTATACATCTTATTGGCAGATACCTGCTTCAAGTAGCCACTCCAGGAAGAGCCATCGCAGTAGGCGGTACCTGTGGTCTGGTCTTTCAGGCGCACAATCCACGACGTCAGGTCCCCGAATACATCCTGTACATTTGTTTTCTCAGGCTGCACACCCAATGAGAACCAGTTCCAGCCCTGCTTCAGGCTGAGCGGTTGCTCTACGTACTGGCTTTGGGTGAAGATGACGGGCTGGTCGAAGGTGCCGTAGCTATTCACTGGGTTGAAGTGTAGTGTATCTTTGGTGCCTTCTGGCAGGATGAGGCTCACATTCGTGTAGGCCACACCCGTGCTGGCATCCCAGATACGGAAGGTGACTGTCTGGTTCAGATCCAGTACCTCCTGTTTGTTGTTGATTTCCTGATAGGCAGTGCCATAGATGGACAACGGTACATAGGCGGTTCCGCGAATCTGCTTGGGAGCAGCCACACCACGGCATTTGCCATTGATGAATGCTGCCACGCGGCTGTCGGGGTTCTCCACCAGAATACCTCCTATGCGCATCTGGCCCGTAATGGTCATCTGGTTCTCATACTCCATTGGGTCAACCGCCCAGTCGGGCATCTCGCCACGCACCTTCATGACGATACGCAGAGGTTCCAGAATCTCGTTATTACCCTGCAAGCCAATGGTCACATCATAGTTACCTATGTTTACCAACGGATTGACCATGAAGCGCAATGTTTTCTTGCGCAAAGGCTGTATATCATCGGTCTGCTCACTATCTACTAATGAGAGCCACTGCGGCATATTATATAAGGTATAGTACTCTACGTTACCGCTCTTGTTCTCGATTTCGACATCGAAGGTATATTCATCGCCGTACATCTTGTAGATGTTCACCGAGTCCTTCGTCCACGTCAGCGTGTTCTGTCGTACATAGGCCGTCCATCGTATAGGCAGCGACGTGTTTCCGTGCAGGTCGTGAATCTTATCTACAGTGATGTTAAGCGTTGTTCCCTCAATATCGCGCGGACTGATGCCGGTTCCTGTCAGGTTGATGACCACCTTGCGCTCCGATGCCACAGGCGAAGCAATGAGCCGTGACTCCTCCGGTGCATTCTTCACGGGCGGAGTGGCAAGGACAAGTTCTGATATGCCGGCTGACATTTTAATATCAGTCTTGCCTTTGGCCATATTCTGCATGGTTGGCACCTTTGTATCCACGCCGTTCACATTGCCAGGCTCCTCAAAGGGATAGTAGGCCACCAGTCCGCGTGAATAGACATCGGCAGTATCTATGGCATTGTAGATGTTACCGGTGAGGCGGCTCTCGCTCAGGGCAGCATGCCAGATGCGTACCTCGTCCACCTCAGCATCCTTGGCGTTCTGACCGATGATGAGCTGTGAACCCTGAATAGGAGGCACATCGGCTTCGGCAATGACAGCCGTCCGCTGACCGTTCAGGTAGAAGCTAGCAGCCTGTCCGCGTACCACGTTCAGTGCCATGTGTCGCCATTCGGTATCATTGGGGAAGTCCTCGTGGCTGGCCACATTCTGTATCTTATTTCCGTATTTCAGTACCAGGTCCTGCTGTTCATTGTAACTTAACTTCAGGGTGTCTGTCTTGAACACCACCTGCTCTTTCGAAGTGGCATCGGTGGGGACGCTGCCACGCTTATACCACATTTCAATGGCATAACTGTCGCCGTGCGTGGTGGCCGCATTCGAAATATTAGCCGTGGCACCCTTGGTATCACCGGTATGTAATGCATAGTTCACGTTCTCCAGCTTCCAGGAGTCGGGCACGATGAAGTTGTGTGTGTGCCGCATGTCAGCAGCCATGTTGCCGTGCCCCTCTTCCATAGGCCAGTAGTTTACCAGTCCATACACATAGCCGTCCTTGGTCTGGTTCTTCACAGCAGCGGCAGCATCCACACCGTGACTGATGTCGTAGAGGCTTAATGCATGCATATCGGCATTGATATTACCCAGGTAGAGGTAGTTGTCGCTGGCTGCATTAACGGTCTGAGTGACAGCTGTTGTCACGGGAAGGTTATTGAACAGTTTAACAGACTGCTCTTTACCATCCTTGTCATTATACAGTGCCAGTACGTCGAAGGTGAGGCTATCGGCCTTGAAGTTCAGCGCCAGGAATATCCACTCGTCCTTGGGCAGCGTAGCGGTGCTGACGAGTGAATTACCAGCAACGGTTATCACAAAGTGATTGCCTTTGTCAATGCCTAGGGCAAATTTATTATTATCAGCCCCACTATGCAAAAGGGTACCGCTTTCGTGCCAGTTGAACCAGAAGTCCAAAGCGAAGTCGCCGCTCAGGAATACCGGGTTCTCCGTCTTGGGCGCGTCGCCATCGGGCTGCAGATGCAGTGCCACTTCGTGGTTCACCGTCTGCTGGTTCAGCTTGGCCGTCACAATCACATTCTTGTCGCTCACGTAGCCCGGCACGATGTCCTCGTTGAACTCAATGGCCATCTGGTCACCATAGTTCAGTATGCCGTTCGACGGTGCTGGCGTGAAGAGGTTGCGCGGACGTGTCAGGTCCTTCACTACTTTAACCACATCACTGAACACCTGCACCTGTTCCGTGCCGTAGGGCGTGGTAGTGAAGGCGCGGAACTCGTAGTTGCCCTCGGGATAGCTCACGTCACTCGACATATCCACGGCGTAGCGGATGTCGCCCGTCTCAGGCAGCATGTTGAAACTGGTGCCGGTGGAGTCTGCCTTGTCGGTAACCCACGTGTGCAGGTCGGTCCACTGTGTATTGCCCTCGAAGCGGTACTGCACGCCCACGTTGCGCAGGTTTTTGAACTGACGGTCGAAGTTAGTCAGTTTCAGCGACAACTTTCCTTCCTCGCTCTCGGTGTTCAGCACCGGCTCTGTGATAGCCAGATCGATGGGCGACGACGAGGGCTTGAAGTGGGCGTTGAGAGTACATTGGTCGAAGATCTTGCCGGGCTGGTAGGGCGAAGAGAACAGGATGTTGATGTCCTCGTAGTCGAGCACGCTCTGGTCGGTCTGTCGGATGGTGATGACCTTCTTGACGGTCTCTCCTGCAGGGATATAGATGCTGCGCCCAGTGGCGGGTACACCATCCATCAATACCTCCAGGCCTTTCTGGTTACCCTTCTCCTGCACCGATAGGTTATAGCTGAAGTTGAAACTCTGATTGGTGGTTGTACCGTTGGTGAGATGCAAGGTGAACTGTCCCGTACTGCCGGCAGGGATATCGGTCAGAGTAGCCTGCTTGGCAGCAATACTGCCGTCGGTGCTGATGCCAATGATGGGTTGTTCCATCTGCACCGTACCATTGCTCAATATGTGTTGTCCCGGCTCATAGTACTTGGTTTTCTCCTCTGCCTCGTAGGGGTTGTAGCTCTGTCCGCCAAAAAGTCTGAAGAGATTGCTCCATCCTCTCGGCGACTTGTAGATATCTACGGAGAAGTCAGTGCCCGGATTGCCATCATCAAAGACATAGTCGAACTCGGCAAACTCATAGTCTTTTTCACCATCAGCCTCTTTTCGTGTATAGCCGTTTTCTGTATCACAGTTAAATTGAAAACCACCATAAAACCCACTAGTACCCAGTGTTACCTTACTACCCCAAGTCTTGACGAATCCTAAATTGTGAGTATGAGATAAAGTCTTCGTTTTCGTAGTGTCATTCTTTTCGGTATAGATGTAACTGGAGCCGCCGTCAAACGAGATGTTGCGTCTCCAATATTTTGTATTGGGATTTGCGTTTATGGCATCTACCTTATCTCTCTCATTATCTCGCAGGACTTCCGTCCAACTCTCTATTTGGTTGTTGCACCACGCCACCTTGTCTTCATCAACTTTTTTTATATCCCTCCACGATTCGGGGAGAATCGGCAAGTATGTGCCCCGTTGTCCGTAATTCTCGTCATCCTCCTTCAGCCATGTGGCGTATAGAATGTTATCGGTATTGTTCACAATACCACGAGCCTCTGCCTCCGTGTTGACGTGGAGAGTAAGGTAGCTGTTGCGTGTATCCCTCCACTTTGGAATCATCACCTCTTCAAGCTCGTAGGTCGAATACATGAAGTTGGTTGTCACGCTGTCGCCAAGGCTCATAGCCACATCATCCTTCAGTACGAAGGGCGCAGTAGCGTTGTCGCGGAAGAACCCCACCTTCCGGCATTCTCCCAGAAGCAGATTGGTGGATACACCGATATAGACATCGCCCCTTGAACCACAATAATTCAAGCCTGAGCTGGTTGACACTTCCTGTGTAGCCGTAACATTCCATACCTCCTCCGTAGAATTATCTATAGTCCATCTGTAGTGAAATCCAAAACCAGAATTCATTACCGTTTCAGCATGGTTTGCAGTTGCAACTCCTACTCCTATTATTGTCACAAAATTAGCGCCCCCACCGTTTATCCAAAACAGTTTCTCGTCTCCGAAGCCGCCGTTAGACCTGGTCTTTATTTTGGTGGTCGTTGTGCCCTTCTTCCAGATGGTTCTGGACTTAGCTCCGGGCGGATCTCGCAAAACCATCAAAACCTTGTCGGGACCTTGTGTCACGAAATTGTTGCCTAAGGGAAGGGCACCCACTACGATGGCATCAAGGCTGGCAGGAACAATTGTCCGTCCGTTCTGCTCCATGATAACCTCTAAATGACGTGTGTAAGGAGGAACAACATTAGGTGGTCCGGCTGTCCACTGTATGGTGGCACGGCCCTTTTCGTCGAGCACAATCTGATCTTCCTTCAGGTCATACACCTCGCCAGCCTGATAGTCACTGCCCTGATCTGGCACGCAGACTACCGTCTGGCTGTTGCTCATCTCGTTGGCTATAGTCAGCACCTTTCCGTTGAGGGGTATGATGTCCTCCTTAGGTTGCGATGGCCCGTTGTCGTAGTTCAGATAGCGCTCGTAGGCATAGAATGACAGGTTGTACGAATCGCCCATATTGTAAATGGGGAAACCGTAAGCATACCCTTTCTCATTTGTCCACAGGGAACTGACAGTGAAATAGCCCAGTTCATCCGAACCCCTATATTCTGTCAGACCATACACGCCCTTCTCGTTGCCAGGCTCTGACATTTCCACCACAGGCTCAGCGTAATAAGCCCTAACCATCTTGGTATTGTATTTATAGTATTTCCAGGAAGATTCACCGCTTTCCGTCTCAATCTCCAGCGAGTCCGTCAACTCCATGCTCGGATTGGTAAGATCTATCTCTGGCAATGACGAGAATTCTATGTCGGGATTGTGGTCTATGCTGACACTCTTGGTGAAGTACTTCAGCGGCGGCAACAGAGCAGAGAACTCGCCCGTCAACGAGTCGGTGCGGATATAGATGTATTTGGAATCGGCACCTGTACCGGTCCATGCCGTGCTATTGATACTAATGGTGTCGCTGTCCCAGGTGCGCCGCGTCTGGGCATCGCTGATGTGGTCGGCGGCACAGTTGAAGGACATTGATTCGTTGTTCAACTCCAGCTTCACCGTGGCAATACCGATATTGTTCCTCGATGCCCCGAAGCCAACGGCCAGCGTATCGTTACGCTCGCCACCGCCCACGCGGCCCACGAAGTTCACCAAGGTGGAGTCGGCAAAGTCATACGTCACGGCACGGTCGAAGTTGAAAGTGCCAAGTGTGGGGAAACGACCGTCTGCCACCATGGTATGGCCGTCGAGTTTAGCCTCTACATAGTGCTTGCCGATGGGCACGCTGATGCTGTAGAAGCCTGCAGCATCGGTCTTCTTAATCTCACCGTTACCCGTCACCAGGTCGCCGTCGATGTAAAGCTGAATACCCTCGGCAGGGATGTTAGTGCCGGCATAATAGACATAGCCCTCCATGGGGAAGGAGGATACATCCTCGAAGTCGGTCTTGTTGTGGACAAGCGCGTTCTGAGCTACGAAGAGTACGCTCTTACTGGGATTGAAGTCATGGATGCCATACAGTGGCGTGACCGTATAGGTGGTGCCGGCCTCGCTGAAGGGCACACCCTGGATGACATAGTTGCCGTCTGCGTCTGTCTTGGCGCGGAGTGCCAATGCTGAAGGCGTGCGGCCTGATGGAGTGGCATTCTGGACACCCGTACCATGGTGCTTGTGGTAATCGGTGCCGCTACGCGAGTAATCGAAGAACTGCGTGCTGAGGCCTTCGTCGAAGGTCCAGTAGGTCTCCAGCCCTTCCTCGTTGCCCACAAGCAGGTGGTCATAATTCTCCATGATGTCTTCTTCGCTGAGACACTTCGTCCACAGGCGGAACTCGTCGGCCGAGCCCTTGAAGTGTCCCAACTCAAACTGTTTTGGACTGCCGACTTGCAGGTCGTCGGTTAGGGCGATGCTGGCTTTCTGCACATTAGGCTCGTTCCTGTCATTGATGGTCACGACATAACACGTCATCTGGGTGCCGCTGCGGGTCAGGGTCAAGTGGTTATAGGTGTTCTGCGTCAACTCGATGCCGTCGAAGGCTTTTGTGTCAGTGCCGTCAGTGAAAGCCAGTCCTCCGCTAGCCGTCATGTTCAGGCTAACGCCGTTGCCGAATTTCACGATGCTGTCGTTGCTGACTGATTCGGGGTACAGCCACAGCTGGACGGAGAAGTCACCCTTAGCAAACCGTTCGGTGGCATAGTCTGCTGAAGGGTACTTCCATGTCACGACGCCATTGTTGTCGGTGAAATACATGGAGTGGAATTGTTCCTTCTTATCATCCCCGGAACTGGCCTTCTTCATCACCACATCCACACCCTTCACTGCAACGCCCGAAGAGCCGTAGGCAATACGACCCGTCACAGTGCCAGTGCTCTTGGCAAAACCTATTCCATTAATATCGTTGGTGAACGTATTTCCGTCAGAGCATTTGTCTTCTACGGAAATCTTGTAGTCGTAGAAGACACCTGGCAAGGCCGTCTCATCGGTATAGGAAAGATAATCGTCGGCGCTCTTCATTTGCGCCAGTGAGGTCCATTTAGAGTCATTATTTCCAGCTACGCGACGCAGCACGGTGTAAGTCTTTTCTATAGACCCTTGATTATTAACATGCCATGTGATTTTAACCACGCCCTCATAAACACCCTTCGACGCATCAAGATCGAAGAACTTTGTACCCTCGCCGATGGCCTTACGACTAACGGAATCCGTGTTGAGTACGGTGGAACCGATGAGGCCCTCTATACGGTAGTCGTGAGGATTGCAGACATCCAGCTGCTCCTCAATGTAGGGTACTCCTGTTTCAGGGTCAGTTCCCTCCTGACGATTGCTGTGCTGGTCAGTGGTGCGATGCTCCCACTGAAAATTACTCTGATTCTCAGAAGGAAAGATAGTATAAATGGGAGTTGTCTCACCATCGACAAAGATATTGAATTTGTTATCGACGTTTTCAGGATAGACGTCGGATGACCATGTGAATACGAGGCGATCATCCATTTGAATCACATGCAGGTTATTCACGGGAACCTTACGTGTGCAGTCCACAGTCACCGATGCCTTTGTTCCTTCACGTTTGTCACCTTCATTCCAGTAGTTAGAGACGAAATAAACATCGTAGGTATGTGAGGTTTCTGTGGTCATTTTCTCATCAACGAAGGAAAGAGTGTCACAACCGCACTCGCCAATCTTGATGCCGTCACGATGGACCATCCACTTGTAGTCTTTGAAATTGCCGGGAATAGAGCCTGCGTTCCACGAGAGGTGCACCTCATTGGTGCTCTGGTTGAACACACCGCTGAGTTTTTTTGCCGGTGACGCCCACTGTGCATATAGTGTCACAGGACCTTTGTCTGTTGATGTGGCAGTGATTTCTGCCTTGTCCGTATAGAACGTGCCGCTACCGTATGCCTTGGTGTTCCATCCGATGAAACAATAGCCGCCGCGTATCATGGTACAGGCTTTCAGATTACCTTTGTTTTCTATGGTCTGATTTGTCATAGAGTCGTCGTAGCTGCTGCCACCGTTACCGTTGAAAGAAATCTCCTTGTAGTAATAATCTTTCCATGAGTATTTTTTTGTATTGAAATTTACAGATTGGTCAAATTCCTTAGACTTTCCTCCGTTGAAGATAGTATATACCATCATCAAATAGCATGACTTATAATTTGCAGTGCTGGAACTCCGATTGTCAAAACTAAACTTTTTTTTAAAGTCTTTATCTGAATTTTCGTTTGGACCGCATGAGGGTGTTTTTGAGATGCAATATTGTGAGCTACTCCCATCAGAATAATTTTCCGTACAATCCACCGACATGGATTTAATGGTCAACTCACTATCGCTTGCATAAAAGGCAAAGTTTTGAATATGTCCTTTTTTAACACGCGAAAACATACTATAATCCCATGTCAACTCCCTTCGCGTATAGGAGGGGACATTTTCGGTATGCGAATAAATGGACATAATCGTCATCTTGGACTCTTTCTCAGATTTGCCAGTTACGATAAATTGGCTTCCCCCCTCATATATGTTATCTGTAATAAAACATTTTTTGGGGAACCCATTATAAAGCTGGCCAAATGATAAAGAAGGCTGATCATTATAAGAGGACCAGTGGGATTTCCACGTCTGAAATTTCCACGGATCAGCACTCACGGTTACAGCCGTGAAAAGCATCACGAGCACGAGGGCTGTCTGTCTGAATAGATGAGTAGTGTGTTTCATAATCCACAATTTATAATTATTTTTCCAGTTTTATTGTTGCGGGGTAGAATCTGCCAGCCTTCAGCGTAGCAGAAGCCGTACCGGTGTAGGTGCCGGCGTTGTTGGTCACAGAAAAGAAAAGGGTTTGACCGCTAATGGGGAAGAGTGCCACAAAGACACCGTCTGTTGTTTCCGTATCAAGGGAAAAGCTGAGCGGTTCGCCCGCAGAAGCTAAATTGTAGGGAACAGATACCTGATCAGGATCTGTATGGGGTGCCAAATGATAGGTCTGCGGGAATCCAGCAGAAAGGTCTGTACCATAACTGATGCTCAGTGTTTTCACCGGGATAGGGTTCTCGCTACCGTCCCTGAACCTGAACTTGCATGCTACCAGCAGCGATTTCATCTGAGTACAGGTGGCTGTAGCCGTATTCTCTGTTACCGATGTAACCTCTGCCACGCCATAGACGTAATGGAAGCGCTGCGCCATATCAGCAAGTGTACCCTTCTGGCCGGCAAGGCTAATGATGAACTTGCCACGGTCTTCACCTACGTAAATGGGAGAAGTGGCGGGATAAAGGAACGCCACTTTGTCTCCCATGGTACAACTTACTTCACCCGTAAAGGCAGAAGTAGCCTCACTTGAAGAGGCAGTGAGGGTACCGTAATACATCGTATAGGATGTAAAACTGCTAAGGTTCAGATACGTAGCATGGTCACCCGCCTTCCAGGCAGCCGCCAGCGTGTTAGCATTGTCTGTGAGGGTAGCACGGGTCAGGGGAACCTCGGCTATGGACAGCTGACGCACACTCCTACCATCGGTATTCATGGTCTGCTCGTCATCGGCAGAGCACGCGGTAAGCATAGTGCAGAGAGAAAGAAAAGATAACGCTATCAGCGTCTTGTTTTGAATTATATTCATGTGTAAGTGTGTTTAATTATTCCAATCTTCATTCCAATTCACGCCGCGGCTTTTAGCGGGTTGCTGTGTAAAGCCATCACCGTCGCCGCCCGATTCACCGTAACCCGGTATCGTAGCACTCATGTCTCCATCACCGCTCGCTGAGAGTAAATGGCGTTGGCCCATGATGTGAACTACTCGCAACAGGGGAGTCTGATAATTTTTTTTCATAACGCATATAATCTTTTTTGGGGTTAATGAACAATTACTTTTATCACTATCTGCCTAAACTGGGAAGCAAATATAGAAAGATATAAGACAAGGATAACAAAAGAAGCTGTTGCAATATCGAAAAACGATGTTGCAAAAATGAAACACACAGAAAAACAGGGCGTTACGCCAACGTGCGTTCGCCCTGAAAAAAGTGATTATATGTCCTTTTCCTTACGAAAGGGAGGCTATAAAGTCTGTAGGAGAGGTGCCGACAAACTTAACGAAATTGCGATAAGCTGTATGGCGGCTACGGAACCCGACATCGAAATAGAGGTGCTTATGGTCTTGTGCAGGATTGAGCCGCAACTGGGCAGCCATATAGTTGATGCGCTTCTCGTTCATATAGTCGTTGAACGTCATACCCGTGTGCTCCCTGATGCATCGGGCCACGTAGATGCGGTTACTACCGACGGCAGTACTTACCGTCTCGACCGTAGTGTTGGGATTGCGCCACGCTTCCCATTCGTCCATCACCTGACAAATCATTGGCCAGAAGTCATAGGTCTCTTCGTCTACCTCCGGCATGTTAGCAACGATTGAAACATGTTCCGATCCAGGCTGTCTGCATTCACTTCTGGGAGACGGCAGGATGCGGATGTGCCGCTCGTAATAATAGAAGTAGAACAGTACGAAAGTACCCCATAGGATATGCAGGGGCATGAAGATGGGCAGATCGGTAAAGACGTGACCGAAGAAGAGGACTGTGATAATCTGCGAAAACAAGGTGTACCGACGTATCCAGTGGTAGTCGGCACTCGACCGGCGCCAGTTATAGGAAACGAAGAGCAACAGCATGGAATAGATGCCAAGGAAGACTATGCTCAAAAGGCGAAAGAGTACATCCCATTCCAGCAGATGTTCCCGTAAGTCGGACCATGTGTACAGTTCCTGGAACTCCACGCCAAGAAAAAGCGGCAGCGTTACAATTATGGATGGCAGCCAAAGCAGAAAGAGCATCCGGCCTCGCAACTGGCGCGGACGCATCACCTCTAACGGATAGCATAAGAACAGGGTGATGATGGGGAGACCGCCTATTGACATCATAGGATTCAAGAGTGACCAGGACCTAAAGAACCTGTGGCCGAGAAAAATGCCGGCGATGATTACTATGAGGCAAGCAGCCGACATAAGAGCAATGAGGGACTGGAAGGTACGTGAACGGTCTGGCACCTCCTTGCGGTGCATCCAAAGAAGACTACCGCAAATAAGGCATACTGCCAACGAAATGCTGTAAACACAGATTTCTATTTCTGAATACATGTGTTTTTATTTACTTATTACTATCCTAATACCAAGCAGCGTAAACACTATTACGGCTTTAGCTGCGCAAAAATACGGAAAATCGTGAGAAAAACAAAAGAATTCTCTATATAATTGCAGATTTCAGGTCATGACCTAAAGGATAAGACCATCGCAGATGTGGATGGTGCGGTCGGCCATGGCGGCAAGGCCTTCATCGTGCGTAACGATGACAAAGGTCTGGCCCATCTGGTCGCGCAACTCAAAGAAAAGGCGATGCAACTCTTCCTTGTTCTGAGAATCCAGCGAGCCACTGGGCTCGTCGGCGAATATCACATCGGGCTTGTTGACAAGGGCACGGGCAACAGCCACGCGCTGCTTCTCGCCACCGGAGAGCTCATTGGGCTTATGCTCGGCACGGTCTGTAAGCTTCATGAAGCCCAACAACTCCATGGCACGTTTGCGAGCCTCTGCCTTGCCCATACCACCTATCATAGCAGGAATCATGATATTCTCAAGAGCTGTGAACTCAGGCAGCAGCTGATGGAACTGGAACACAAAGCCTATATGACAGTTGCGGAATTTGCTGAGCTTGGAACCACTCAGGCGGAATACATCCTGACCATCAATAAGTACCTGACCACCATCTGGCTTATCCAACGTTCCCATAATCTGCAACAACGTTGTCTTACCGGCTCC
>Ga0265298_10007721_pt1 | contig 13013 bp, 6 predicted proteins | sample AusTroGonzalo_MG_3_FD_193486 | JGI IMG/M metagenome (GOLD analysis project Ga0265298, IMG submission 193486) | Bovine rumen microbial communities from tropical cattle in Woodstock, Queensland, Australia - Gonzalo_01 | ecosystem: Host-associated > Mammals > Digestive system > Stomach > Rumen ... | reverse complement strand
CTTGGAACGCCTACGTCAGAAGGTCAACCTGTGGCCGCAGACGCTGCTGTCGTTCGTAAGTGCCGACGGTCGTTCGTTGTTGGTGCTTATCCCTTATCGATTGACGGGAGGAGGAGTACCTGTGACAGAATCACAGGTCGCGCTGTTCCAGCAGTATGCCTACAAGCGCGCTGCCGATTTTGCCGTCGGCTCTACGGGCAGACTGGTGAAAGAGGTAGTGCACGACGGCATGGAGTCGTTCCGTGTATCGTTCGATGTGGATGCGTACTACCAGCCTCAGGCTCAGCCTATCGATATGGATCAGCCTACGCAACCGCTGACGGAAGCATCGGCACCCATGTTGAACCAGACGGCAGCGATGACGCTCGATACAGAGGTGCTGCCAGGCTATACCCGTCGCGAGATGGACACCACGAAATATAACTTCATCTGTCGGAATCTGGCCTACGACGAAGAGACGACTAAGGAGGAGTACGTCATGCGGTTGGCGGCTAGTTGCCTGAAAGCTGGCATCGACAAGGAACTGGCTATCAAGCTGACCATTGCAATGGGCATGTTCTTCAAGAAGGATGTCCTGGTGCGCTCCACGTTTAACACCGTCTATGAAAATCATCCGTTGGGTATGGCCAATCCCATAGACAAGGGGTTGATGCACCAGCAACTGTTAGAGGAATTCCTGTGTCGCCGCTACATGTTCCGTAAGAATACGGTGACGGGCGAATTGGAGTTTCAGGAGAAATACCGCTACGTGCTACGTTGGCAGCCGTTGACTATAGAGGCGCAGAACGATATTAACAACGCTGCCATCCAGGAGGGCATCAAGGTGTGGCCTAAGGACCTGGAACGTGTCCTCGTATCCAGATTCACGGAAAGTTACGACCCCGTGCGCGAATGGCTCGATGCCCTGCCGCAATGGGATGGTCGCGACCGCTTGGGTGAGCTGGCCGATCGTGTGAAAACGCAGACGCCTGGTTGGAACGACAACTTCAAGATATGGATGCGCGCGATGGTCAGCCAGTGGCGCACGGGACGCGATGCGCTATATGGTGCGCAGATGGTGCTGATGCTGGTGGGTGGTCAGGGCACGCGCAAGTCTACCTTTACCCGCATGCTGCTGCCCAGGGAACTGATGCCGTTCTACATTGACCGCATCGACTTTGCCAATAAGAAGGAGGCTTTGCGAGCGCTGAGTCGTTTTCTGTTGATCAACATCGACGAGTACGACCAGATATCAAAGGCACAGACAGCCTTTCTGAAACACCTTATCCAGCGTACTGACGTCAAGGAGCGCAAACTCTATTCGACGACCTTTGAGCAACAGCAGCGCTATGCCGCTTTCTGTGCCACCACCAATTCGCTGGTACCACTGAAGGACGAGAGTGGCAGCCGCCGTTACTTGGTTGTAGAGGTCAACGATGTGATAGATACTGATACACAGGGAGACAAGCGGATTGACTATCAGCAGCTTTATGCGCAGATAGTCTACGAGATAGAACATGGCGAGGAATATGCCTTCACGGGTGATCGCGAACAGCAGATTATAGCTCAAAACAGCGACTACTACGAGACACCCAATGTGGTGAGTCTCTTTGAGGACCACTTCCGCAAACCTGAGGCAGGTGATGAAGTGTTGCTTATGAGTCCGACGGAAATCGTCGTTGCGTTAAAATTGAATCCGGAAAACCACTCCAACGTCACTTTGCTGGGTCTGTATCTGCGCAGAAAGGGTTTCCTGCATGGAGAAGGACGTCAACGAAGATGCTATCAGGTGGCTGTAAACACCAAGTGATGATGTGTCACCCTTGTGTCAGCGTGTGTCACCCTTCAAAACGCTGCATGTCCTTTGTTTATCGGGATTGTGTCAGCGTGTCACCCTTTAACAGAAAAATTATAGTACATGAAATATAAAGTTGTAAAAGAAACCAAGCCAACGCTTAAGACGTTTGGCCAGTACAAAGCAAAGGCCGTTCACAATGGCGAGGTGAGCAGCCGCGAGATTATGAAAGAGGTTGCTGATCGCTTGGGCACGTCGTCAGGTACCGTTCTTGCCGTCATGTTAGGCTTGTCGACAGTTATCAACCAGCACCTGCGCCGAGGCGACAAGGTACGTATGGAACGCTGGGGCATGATGAAACTTGAGATAGAGAGCGACAAGGTCGATAACCCTGAGGATTTCAAACAGCGTAAGCACATCCGTGGCGTCCGTCTCCACTTTCTGCCAGAAAGCGAGAAGGGCAAACCGGAACTCTATCAAGATATGAAGTACGAGAAAATGAAATAAAACAGCGAGGGCAGACATCAACCGTGTCTGCCCTCGTGTTATGAATAGAGTAGGGAAGTGATTACTTTTGAATCATCTTCTTACCATCCTTGATAACCAGACCCTTGAAGTCGTTGCTAACCTTCTGACCAGCGAGGTTATAAATGACAGCGTCGTTAGCAGCGGTCTTTACAGTGTTGATACCAGTGGCATCACCCTTTTCAACTGGAATAATCTCGATAGAAGAAACAAGGATGTTACCTGTTCCAGAGTACTTCTTGAAGGTATGGATACCTGCATTCAGACCGAACTTCACGATATTGGCAGTCTCAGGATAGAGCTTCAGGTCTGATGTTTCGTTGCCCTCAGCGTCCTTAGCAAAGTAGTTTGTACCGTCTACGTTAATGTAGCACTTGCGGTCATTTACTTGTGAGCCATCTTCTGCATCAGCAGCGTCAATGTTCTTGCAAGCGTTCTTTGAGCAGGTAACTACAACGTCTACAGAGTCACCCTCAGCAACCTCGAAGGTAATGATGTCACCATTCATCATCAGATATATCTCTTGACCTGCAGGAACTTGATATCCAGCCTCCTCAACGATCTTAAAGCTTGTATTTCTGATGAAGAAGAATTTCTTGTCGTGATTTACAGCACCATTCTCAACGATGTAATTAGGATCTGTATCTGCTTTCTTATCAGGATTCTCTACCTTGTCACCTGCCATGGTTAAAGTCTGCTTCTCCTTAATTGGATCAAGTACGTAAACCTCCTTAGAAGAAGACTTCGTGGTGAATGTGGCGTATGTACCATTGACAATCTGTGAGTAAGCAGAAACAGTGGCAGACTCAGTCAGTGTTACGCTGCTGCCTTCAGTAGCCTCAGCACCATTTACAGAATAGAAGTTCTTAGCACCCTCATAAGGAGAAGTAATGGTAACATTAGCACCGTCAGCTTCAATGGCAGGAGCGTCGAATGAGAAGTTAACGCCAACTTCGTTCTCTGCACCGGGAACGGGAGAACCCATGACGAATGCCTGGAACTTCAGAGTGGCAGGAGCGTAGCACTTGATAGGCTCCGTGTACTTGGTACCTCCTGTGGCGGGATCGGAACCGTCGGTTGTGTAGTAGACTTCTGTATCCATACCATAGGCCTGAGCGGGTTTCACGGTTACTTCCTTGAACCAGAGGCCGTCAGCAAATGTCTGGTCGCCAAGTTTCACCTGAGGAGTTCCCTCTGCCTCGTTAGCCTCGATGATGATGAAGCTGACGAACATATCACCATTGTAAGAACCTACATAGTAGAGACCATCATCGTCAACGACATATTCCCAGCGGAAACCAGCGTCGGTAGTAGGATGATCTGCAGTAGGAGCCGCATTCAAGCCAGTCTTGTTATTAATATCATCACGTGACCTTGCGATACATGGGATACGAGCATCCTTACCTGTCTTGTTGTTACCTTGAACGAACATAATAACCTTAGATCCTGCTGTCAACTTCATGGCAATCACGTCCTGATTGTTTTTCAGACGAAGGAAATTGTAATGAGGACCTGCATAGTCAGCACCATATCTGTCAACGAAGTACTGAGTAACGTGGTTGTCATCAGCCTCATTTAATACAGAGAGGTCAACTTGACCCTTGTTGGTTGCTGTAGTACCACCATTAGCCAAATCAATAAAATGATTGTCACCGAAGAGGACGTTCTGGCCGGGACGTGCGCCCAATTCGTCGCAAACCAAAACATAGCTGTGCTTCAGCGGAGCGAGATCATCAACTGTTGCGGCATTAGCAGCACCAGCAAAGCCCATAAGGGCACAGATTAGAGTAAAAAATTTCTTCATAATTTAAACTTATTAGTTAATAAATAAAAGATTTGTTTGTAGCTTATTATACAATATTCGGTGCAAATATAGGGCTTTTTACTGAAAATACCAAATGTTTTAGCTTATTTCTTTTAAAATATTTACGTAAAGGTTTACGCATGAAATAAAAAAGAGACCGCCATTACGACGGTCTCTTAACACTATAATGTAAGTTTGTTTACTGTTTTACGAGATAGGTCTGGACGGGAGTGTCACCAAAATGTGAGAGGGTGATAATCTCCTTTGTTCCAGAAACAACAGCCACGCCGGTGAAGATAGTTGTCTTGGTAACAGCACCCTTATCATTCTTGCTTTCTTTCAGAATCTCCACAGTACCCGTGACGTTAGAGTATTTATACTCGTAATATGGTGTACGCTCCGTATTGGATTCGTCTTTCCATGTTCCGGCTGTGATGCCTTCACTCATTTTGACAACCACAGAGTCAGCCTTCACGAAGTCAAGACTTTCAACAAAACCTTGGACTTCCTGTCCATAGGCGTTAAACTTAATACCTGAGCCGCGAACCCACTTCGTGCCAGTTAAATCTTCAGGATGAGAGTCTGACCAGGAAGGATTATCGGTTCTGGTATCTTCATACTCGTTGGCATCGCTGCAAGAGGTGGTCAGGCTGAGGCCTGCCACCACTGCTAATGCAGCAAATATTGATTTTTTGAATATGTTCATAATCTTCAATTTTTCAATTTTACAATTCTTCAATTTTACTTGTTTCTCCAACGGGCAGCACCGACATTGTTCGTGTATATCTCGTTGCTGGTGTTCTTAAAGTAGAGGTTCACATTGTAGATACTGTTTGCTGTGCCGTCCAGAGCATCAGCACGGTGCATGTTCTGGTCGTTTGCCGTAGTCGCTACGTGTGGAGGACATGGCTGCTCCATCAGTTCGGTAGCTGATATATTGGCTACGTTGACTTCCAGGGTACCATTTAATGTTGCAGTTCCTTCCTTGACAAGCTTACCGAAGTTGTTACTGGTAGCAGTCCAGGCATTACCACTGAAGATTTGTCCGTTTGTCAGGTCGTTGTTTGTCGACCAGTTGTTGTTGAAGTTCAGGGTGATATGTCCTGCTTCATCCTCATTTTTCATTTGTACATCGCGGATATCAGCACCCCACATGGCCAGTACACGTTGGTCGCCGTCCTTTTTGCAAAGAACAATCAAGTTGTTCTCCACATTATAGACAGAACCGTTAGGAATTAGACGCATCTTGAAAATAGCGCCATTAGCACGGGTGTTGAAGTTAATCAGCGTGTTGTTCGAGAAGGTGATGTTCCATGTGCCATTGTCGCGCTCATTCTCCGTATTCTCTTCACTGAAGAAAGCCGGGAAAGGACTATCGTAGAACGTGTTCTCAATGACCTTCATGTCCTTGTAGAGGTTTGAACCAGGCTTGTTGATACCGGCAATCCAGCAATAACCACCACCACTTTGGTTGTAGTAACCACAGTCGAAGAACTGGTTGTTTTTGATGAGTACGTGGTTCCATACCTTGTAGTTAGCGCCCTGTTCGCGGATGAATCCACGAATCATGCGCTTAAAGGTACAATTCTCGATGACCAGTGAGTCAAGCGATACAGCCATACCATCAGGATACATGTTAAAGAAATAGTTACCGGCAACGCTTCCCAAACCGGCAGCGTTGTCGCCGTAATTATAGGAAGTCGGGCAATCGAAGTCGATATCGTAGAATGCGAGTTTTTTCATGCGAATCTCACCGCCTTCACCAGCCTCTGGCTGACGGCCAAACATGAAGCAGGTATAGCTGCCCTGGCGTTGTTCACCATTGGTGCCACTGTAGATGTTCGAGTTTTTACCAATACCGCAGATGACACGAGCACGCTTGCCTTGAGCCACATCCTCAGGACGGGTAGCCAGCGTGAAGCCCTTACATGTGATGTCATTACCATCAATGTAATATGTCTTACCACCTTCCAGATAATAGGTTTGTCCCTCAGCATAGGTCGTGTTGGAAATAAAGTCATAGAGTGTCGGAGTCAATGGTGCTGCGTCGAATTCTGCAGCTTGTTCAAAGGTCGTTGCGCGTGACTCATCGTTTCCAATGAGGGGAGCTGAATTCTGCTGAGCCAGCAAGTCTGCATGCAACAGTGTGATGGCTGGACCGGGCTTACCATCGGAACGCTTGGTCAGTGTATTATATTTGGCATCGACAGGAACAGTCACTCTAGGATCAATGACATCGATGACATAGACAGAGTTGGCCTGCAGGCCTGTAACCTGAATATAGCCACGCTCGAAGTCTTCTTCCGTAATTTTGTAGTTTCTCCATTTATCGTCAACCGTTGCTTTGGGGTTGTTGGGAGAGGGATTGACTGTCAGGACAGAGTAGCCTAAGTCACCGTTCTCGTCAATGTTGAAGTTCTCATAATAGGCCTCCAGATTGTCCTTGTCCTTTTGGGTGGTCAAGTCAAGACCCAGATCCTTGATATTCCGGTTGAGGTAGACATACATCTCAGTCTCAGTGGTCTTCGATTCATCAACGAAGATAGCGCCTGGTGTCGGATAGCGCAGTTTAGTCTCCACTTGCAAGTATTCCTGCCATTGGCGCCCGTTACCATGACCATACCAGTTTGAGGCGTGAGCAAAGCTGCTCTGATCACCTTTGATGTTCTTGTCAAGCTTGGACAGGGCGCGGATAGCATAACTGTAGCGAGTAGAGTACTGCAAGTCCTTGATCAACATATCCAACTGGTCGGGACCGACAATAGAGTCAAGCAGCAGGTCGCTGGTGCCTTGAACTTTGGCCCATGCCTCGCTACCACCACTAACCTTGGGCTGCAATGCCATCTGAATCTGATAGCCGGCACAGTCCTTGACACCATACCAGTAGAGATGGACCGTATTGCCGTGAGGGTACTGACCGTCAAGTCCGCTGTTGTACGGATAGTCAGAGCCCTTACCACGAGTATTGTCACAAATGAACATGGTCATAAACGTCCTGTCTGTATTGGTTGACGAGCTGTTGTCGTCATCCTTACAGGACACCATCAACGCAGAGGTGCCTGCCAGCAGGAGTAACATGATGCTATTCAATATTTTTTTCATATTTATGTGAGTTCTTTAGGATTAATAACCATAATAGTTCTTATAGGCACCAGACGAACGCTGAATAGCCAAGTTAGGATAGGGGAGAATGTAACGTACTGGTGGCAGTTGGTCTGCATTAGGTATTGTAGACGGGAACTGCTCCATACCTCCGTTACGAATCAAGAAAATAGAACCGTTGTCATCACAGCGAATATAGCCGTAGAAGCTATATTTACACTGGTCCTTGGGCGTACCTGTATCCTGATTGCCCCACTCATAGAAACTGGTTGAGTTCCACGCAGTAGCCTTGAAACCGAAATTGGTGATGATACCTGTGGTGGGACGCTGTTCTGACTTGTAGGCATTGTAAATGCGTAAGCTCTTCATCGTCTGGTTGGGGTACTTCTGCAAAACTGTTGCCTGGTTAATTGTATAACCATAGAACTGCGCCTTGAAGAAGAGGAGCGGCTGTCCGTTGTTAAAGTTCTGTGCTTCCTCAATATTATACTGATGAAAGTAGACTGTACTGGGCAGATGGTCGATATAACCATTGTCTATAGAATAGCCGTCATGGACATTAATAGCATCTTCATAACCTGAGCTTGAACCAGTATTCTGCATGCCTACAGAGTAGTAGCGCAAGAAACTATAGACCAACTCCTCACCATAGGTCTTAGTACGTACGAGATCGCGCCAACGGCTGTTCTCACCGGCAAATTCCCATTTACGCTCGTCCAAAACAGCCTTCTGGAAGCTTGTTTTGTTTGCTTTGGCATCAGTGATGAAAGCTGCATCTCCATCGATGAAAGCACGGCTGTGTACTTGTGTCAAGCAGTCGATAGCTTTGTCTGTCGGACCATTATTAATTTCGTTGGCAGCCTCGGCATACATCAACAGTACGTCAGCATAGCGCATATAGGGATAGTTAATGCCTGTAGCACCCGTGGTGATGTTACCCAGAGTAGAACCCTCAGCAGTCCACAGTTTCGACCACTTGTTGTTGTGAACTGAATAGTCGCTACGGATGTAAATAGAGTCAGCAAGATTGCCTTCGCTGTTTGTAAAGTAAGAGTAGTACCACAGTCCGTTGACGAACTCACGGCGCATGTCACCATTACGGAACAGGTAACGGTAGAAAGCATTCAGACGGTTACCTCCATTACACGCTCCCCAAGAACCTACGGTCTTACCTTCGTAAGCCGAATAGGTTGGACCTTGGATATAGCCGATATTACCCGTTGACTCTTTGGCAAAAGGTATTTCAAAGATGGGGTCATCGTCGTTCACAACCTGATAGTTACATTCGTTAACGAACACGTCTTGATAGCTGTTGCCGAGTTTATGAGTGCCGGCGGAGATGACAGAGTCGGCATAATTCATAGCAATCTTATAGTAGTCAATATAGTTGTCAGGACGCTGCATAGTACCGTAGTCCTTTGCGTCATTCTTGTTTGGACGCAAAGAGTAACCACCTGCTGTCAAAGCAATACGGGCAATAAGCGCCTGGGCAAACTCTTTGGAACAACGTTCTACTGAAGTGCTGCTGGTAGAAGACATGTAAGGAGCAATCTTCTGGAGGTCCTCAATGATAGTCTTCTGAATGACTTCTCTGTCAGCAATAGGAATGACGAAGTCTGTACCCTTTTCGGAAGCGGGCTCCAAAGTGAAGGGAACATCACCAAACATCACTACCAGATCGTGATAGGCCATAGCACGAAGACACTTTGCTTCACCAATCCACTGCATATATTGCGAATCGCTTGTGTTGTATAGACTACTGGCCTCAGCAGAGCGAACAAACTTGTTGGCATACTCAATCAGATTATAGGCTGCAGTCCAAAAGCTGTAGATGTGGCTACCCTCATCGTCGCAGTCAAAGCGAGAGTACGTGCTATGCGAGTGGGATTTGTCAGAACTGATGGCAATATCCACGTCACTGTTCAATGTGAAACGGCTAAAATAGGCATCGCCATACAGGTTGTTGACCAATGCCTGGGCGTAGACACCATTGAGGGCGCGTTCTACCTCGGTCTTCTGGGTGAAGACGAAATCTTCAGTATAGGCCGATGGTGCATCAACGTCTAGAAAGTCGTTGCAGGAAGCCAATGTCAGTGCTGCCACGCCAGTCAGTAAAATATTCTTGATTTTCATATCTGTGTCTTAATTTTAGAATGTAATATTAGTACCGAATACGAAACTGCGGCTACGTGGGTAGCGGTTGTAGTCCATACCGCAGGTCAACCCAGTCTGGATATCAACCTCAGGGTCATAACCCGAATAATTGGTGATAATAAAGAGGTTAGATGCTGACACATAGAAACGTGCCTTGCTGATACCAATCTTCTGGGTTAATTGCTTGGGCAGCGTATAACCGAGCGTAATATCAGAGCAACGTAGGAACGAACCGTCTTCGATGAAGTACGAATGGGTGATGTTCGTGGTAACGTCGGTCGGATTCCAAAGACTTCTGTTTGCGTTGGCATTCTTATAAATCTCTACGCAGTTGTCAACATAATAGAGTTTGTAGAGAACGTCACCTTTCGTGCCAGTCAAATCACCAGTAATATCATTGTACTGCCATCCGTTAGCAAACTTAGAAAGCACATTGTAGAACTTTTTATCCTTGTCCTTGCCATTTCCGTTCGACGATGACAGGGCATAAGCTGTAGCATTGTTGACGTCGAAGTCAAGCATATAGGTGAAGTTGGCAGTGAAGTCAAAGGCTTTGTATGAACCGCTCAGGCCGAAACCACCCTGGATCTTCGGGTTGGTATTACCAATGACGGTGCGGTCGTTTTCGGTAATACGACCATCACCATCCAAATCCTTGAACTTAATCTTACCAGGTAGCGTAGCGATACCAGAGTTGCTACTGCCCGAAATATCGTTGATAACTGTAACATAACCATCTTCACGAGGACCACAGTTGCTGCTTGTACCATTATCGGCGGCAGAGCTACCCCAAGGTACTGCCTGATAGTTATTGAGCGGGTCGAAGTAGAACTCGTCGAACTGATAGAGGCCATCATACACGAAACCGTAGATTAGTCCAACCTCGTCGCCAACCTTCAGGCAATAGTCGTTGTAGCTTGACTTCCAACGGTCGTTCTGATCCCAGACGACATTATCTGTACCATTCAACTTATCAATAATCTTCTTATTCCAACCAAAGTTGATATTTGCAGAGAGTACGTAGTCCTTACCCTGCAGGATGTCACCGCTGATGCTGAACTCAATACCCTTGTTGGTAACCTGACCAATGTTCTGCATCTGGCTGGTATAACCGATAACTGAGGGCAGATCTGACTTGTAGAGCAGGTCGCGTGTTGTGTTCCAATAGAACTCTGGGGTAATCGTGATGCGTCCGTTGAATAGCGATATGTCGGCAGCTAAGTTACGGGTGATAGTGGTCTCCCACTTGATCTCCTTATTGGAGAATTGGGCACCGCCGTTATTGCCATAATACTGTTCACCAAACTGAGTAACCTCACCAAAACCAGGACCGCCTGTCGAATTGATGGCGTAAAGTACACGCCACATGTCGTTGCTGATACGGTTGTTACCAGAAAGTCCTATGGCGGCACGGAGTTTCAACTGGCTGATCCAGGAGATGTTCTTCATGAACGGTTCTTCAGAGATGACCCATGCACCAGAGACAGAGGGGAAGTAACCCCACTGATAGCCAGGAGCGAACTTGGTGCTTCCGTCAGCACGGAACGTAGCTGAAAACAGATACTTGTGCTTGTAGTTGTAGTTGGCTTGTCCGAAGAACGATGCTGTGCGGTCTGCTGTCGACAGACTAGAAGTTCCTTGGTATGGCGTACCGAATCCCATGTTATTCCAAGCTTCCTCAGCGGTAAAGCTACGGGGGAAGTAACGGTTAGCCATATAGTTCGTACGCGTTTGTGAGTGGTGTATTTCCTGACCCAATAGGAACGACAAGTTATGCTTGTCCTGAATAGAGAAATTATACGATGCTGTGTTAGTCCATACGTAGCTCAGTCTCTGGGAATTGGTGATTTGTGCAACAGGCTGATTGTTGTTGCTCTGTCCAGTACTGGTCAGAGCACCATAGAATCGGCTCTGGTCAGTCCAGTTTAGACCAATAGTTGCCTCAGAACGCAATGCCAGTCCCTTGATGGGTTTCCAATCGAGGGCAATACCATTAGTATATGTGTAAGAGTGCTTAATCAATTGATTAATGGCAATGTCATTCTTTGGATTGGTATAAATGAATAATTCCTCCTCATCGGGATCTGCATATGCTGGGTCAACATAACCAAACTCACGCAGACCATTGGTGGGGCGATACTTAAGCACGTCGATGATACCACCAGTACCTATGTTTGTACCACCAGCACCCTCATCGCGACGGAAAGTGAACTTGGGGTTGAATTGCAAAGCTAGGTTCTTGTTAATTTGCACATTAGTCTTGAAATTTAGGTTGGTACGACGAACACCAGAACCGAGGATGATACCCTTATCTTCGCTCTGTGTAAGAGAAACATTGAACTTCACCTTGTCAGAACCACCACCAATGGTGACATTGGCTGAGTAGTTAATAGGTGTCTCGCCCATGACCTCGTCCTGCCAGTCGTGAGAGGGCAGGGTAGAGTACATGTCCAAATCATAGGGGTTACCAAAGTTTGCCTTAAAGAACTTGGCGTTCGATGAACGGGTACCATTGCAGGCATGCCACTGATACTGATAATTGGCAAACTGCTGAGCATTCATCAAGTCGAGAGTCTTAGAAATGTGGCTGATGCTGAGGTTTCCGTTAAATGAAACCTGCACCTTACCTTCCTTGGCACTTTTCGTGGTTACCACTACGACACCATTACCACCTTTTGCACCATAGATAGCGGTCAGTGAAGCGTCCTTAAGGATGTCAATTGAAGCAATATCCGAGGGGGGAATATCGTTGATGTTATCCACCTGAAAACCATCAACGATGTACAACGGCTCGTTACTTTGGGTCACGGACGTGCCGCCACGTACGCGGATGTTGACGTCGGCACCGGGCTGACCATCAACCGTCGTTACTTGTACACCGGAAATCTTACCTTGCAGGGCAACAGCAGCAGAGGTTACTGGTACTACAGCCAGTTTTGCGCCGCTGACAGAACCTACAGAACCAGTCAGGTCTTTACGGGCCTTGCTGGTGTAACCAATGACAACAACCTCCTCAAGGGCGGCATTGTCATCCTGTAGTGTGACTTTCATGTTTGGGCCGGCGTTGACTTCTTGTGATACCATACCAATGTAGGATATCACTACAACTTTACCCTTTTGTAGCTTCAGCGTGAAATTACCGTCAAAGTCGGTCACTGTCGCATTCTTGGGGTCGCCCTTCTCTACTACGGTCGCACCAATGACGGCTTCGCCAGTGGCATCAACGACCGTACCCTTAGCAGTAGTCTGGGCCGAAACCTGACCGCATACTAAGAGCAGACACAATAAAAGTGTCGTTCGAAAGATACTCTTGATTTGAACAGACATAAAATTAGTAGTTTTAAAAAATTAATTAATAAATAGAATATTCTGCGTGCAAAGATACGAAGAATTCCTTATATTGCCAAGATTTATGATAGCTTTTTTTCGTAAACGATTACGAGTTTTAACAATTCGTGTTAATTGGACACGTTCGACAATCTGACACAATTGTGGGTCATGACTCATGCAACAAAAACAGCGGAGAGCCGCTTGGACTTTCCGCTGTTTCCATAATAATATAAAGGTGTTGTGTTAATAGCCAGGGTTCTGCCAGAAACCGTCTGTCGTTTCCGTGTACTGCAATACACCATTCGCATCCTGTGCGACAGAAGC
>Ga0265298_10007719_pt1 | contig 13014 bp, 11 predicted proteins | sample AusTroGonzalo_MG_3_FD_193486 | JGI IMG/M metagenome (GOLD analysis project Ga0265298, IMG submission 193486) | Bovine rumen microbial communities from tropical cattle in Woodstock, Queensland, Australia - Gonzalo_01 | ecosystem: Host-associated > Mammals > Digestive system > Stomach > Rumen ... | reverse complement strand
CCTGCGTCTTGACGGCGTCCAGGGCAGTCTGCGAGAAATCGGCGATCTTTTTCTGCGCGTCGGCTCCGTAGAGCAGCACATGATCCGGGTTGCCGATATCCACTTTGCTGATGAAATCGTCGATCGCTTTCTTCTCGGCTTCGGTCAGCTGGCTGTCATCAAGCTGGGGAGCGGCTTCCGGCTCGGCGGGCGCCGCGGTCTGCTGGATGCTCTCGGTAACGGCGACGGGGGCTTCGGGTTCCGGTGCGCTGGGGGCAGTGGAGAGCTGGAGCATGGGATTGGATTCAGACATCGTGGTGTACCTCCTTGAGATTTGTGGACATGTGGGGAAAACCGGTTATTCGGCGTCGAGCCGCTGCGCTGCGGGGGCGCTGGCTGTGCCGGTGTCTTTGGCTTCGACGGGGAAATTCATCACGGGCACGGAGGTGGCACGCATCTGGGCTTCCGCCGCGGTCCGCGCGTTTTCAACGATCTCGTTGTCCATAAAACCGTCCCGCTTGAGCATCTGCTCCAGCACGTCGATATCCGTAGAGATGTCGAGCATGTTGTCGCGGTGAAGGTTGTCGATCTGCTTCTGGCAGGCGGTCAGGACCAGGTTCATGCCGCGGATCGTCGTCTCCCGGGCTTCCTTCATCTCACCATAGGATACGCCGCGCTCCTGCATCGTGCGGTAATTCGCCAGCATCTTCAGCGTCGTGGGCAGATAGTAGTTCATGAACTTGCGGACCTGCGGCGCCTTGGAGGGACATTCGGAAACAGTCCGGAAGATCTGCTCACACTTGATGCTCAGGTTGTTCATCAGGTCCGTCAGTTCCCGGTCGGGAATAGCCGCATTCTCTTTTGTGATGGTATTGAGCATCTCCTGCCCAGTGGTGATCACCTGGTCGGCCACCTTGTCCCCGGTCAGTGGGATCTTGCTCGCTTCTTCCTTCTTCCGCTGTTCAGCCTCCTGCTGGAGACGGACGCGGGCCGCCTCTTCGTTCTTGCGTGCCTGTTCAGCTTCCTGCGCCTCACGGGCACGGTCCCGGCTGTTGTGAGTCGTGGTATCCAGACCGCTGCCCATGATGCTGGTGATCTTGCCGATGCCGAGCCCGAGCAGGACACCGGCAATGATCCCGGTAAAGCTGAAATTGGTGACAGCGGCCAGGATCAGCAGGGTAATGATAAAGCCGGCCCCGCCGGACTTCTTGTTGCTGTTAGGATTATTCTTGGCCACAGTGAAAACTCCTTGATAAAAAATTCATAAATAATTATACCACATCTTACATGTAAAAGAAAGAAGAAACGGATTAAAATACGCTGAGAAAAAACATGCGCGGAGCTGCCTGTTGAGAAACGGCGGAAACAACGATATAATGAAGGAAAAGTGATCACCCGGGAAAGGATGGAAGAATATGCGCTCTCTTTTTCACAGACAGCCGGCGAAGCGTCACCTCGCTTATGACCATGCGGAGAAGACGCCGGTCATCCGGTGCAGCATCTGCACCGGGGAGCAGGTCGCCGGATTCCGGCGGAAGGCTGACGGCTCCTTTGAAGAGGTCATGCTGATCCGCGGCGAAGGAGAGCTTCGGCAGTTCAGGGAGCTCTACGGGATCGAAGGGGAGATCGAAAAGATCTACTGATCCTTCTGCCACAGGTCGTAGCGGTCCTGCTGCAGGGCATGCAGCAGACGCTCGGCGGCATCCGGGTAGATCGCCCGAAGCTTCTTCATCAGTTCCTTCATCTCCTGTCGTTTGGTTTCTCCGTTCGCGGGACAGGGAGAGGAGACGACCGGAAGCGAAAGCGTTTTGAGCATATGCTTCACATGGGATTCCGGCAGGTAGACGAGCGGCCGGATCACGGTGATCCCGGTGCGGCTCATCAGCGTCTTCGGATGGAAGGTATGGAACCGCCCTTCGTAGAACAGGCTCATGAGGAGCGTTTCGATCACATCCTCACGGTGGTGCCCCAGGGCCAGCTTGTTGCATCCGAGCTCCTGGCAGGCTTTGGCCAGGACAGCCCGCCGCATCTTTGCGCAGAGGGCACAGGGGTTCTTTTCCTTGCGGTAATCAAAGATGATCTCACCGATCTGCGTTTTTTTCACGATATAGGGGATCTCCAGCTCTTCGCACAGCGCCCGGATCCCGGAAAGTTCGAAGGGCTCCAGCCCGAGTGTCACGGTGACGGCGGTCACCGTGAAGTTTTTATGGCTGAATTTACGGTAGAGGCTGAGCGCATGCAGGAGCAGCAGGGAATCCTTCCCGCCGGAAACGCCGACGGCGATCCGGTCCCCGTCCCCGATCAGCTGAAAATCCGTGTCCGCCTTGCGGATGCAGCCAAGCGTCTTCTTCATGCGGGTGACCTCATTCGTCCAGGATGCGCAGACTGTCGTGCTGCGTATGGCAAAGGAAGATATTCTTTTCCGACGGCGCCAGTGCTTTATAGGCCTTTTCAGCGGCGGCGGCATTCCGGAAGACGCCGAAGACGGCACTGCCGCTCCCGGTCATCCGGGCGGTGGCGGCGCCTTCCCGCATCAGCGCGCCGCAGGCCTTTTCGATCTCGGGACGCAGGCGGCAGGCGACCGGCTGCAGAACGTTCCCGATGCTCTCGCAGAGCTTCGGAAAATCGCCGGTCTTCAGTGCGTTCAGCGCGGCGTCCGTTTCAGGCCGTCCCGCCGGCGCGGATTCCTTCCAGAGGCTGAAGACCTTGGCAGTGCTGAGCCCGGCGCAGGGCTGGATCACCACGAGCCAGTAATTATATTTGTTCTCAAAGTTTTCCAGGATCTCGCCGATTCCGCGGGTGCGGGACAGGCCGCCCCGCAGGGCAAACGGCACATCCGCGCCGAGCGTAAGGCCGATGCGTTCAAGCTCTTCGTTCGGCAGGCTGCAGTCCCAAAGACGGTTAAGGCCGTACAGGACGCCAGCGGCATCGGAACTGCCGCCGCCCATACCGGCACCGATCGGTATGGATTTCTGGACGTGGATGGAAACGCCGCCCGGATAACCGGTGGCTTCTTTCAGGGCCGCAGCCGCGCGCCAGGCCAGGTTGGTCTCATCCGCGCGGGAAGGGGGATAGCCGCCTGTGGAAATGCTCAGCGTACCTGAAGGCTCCAGGGTGATCTCGTCCGCGAGGGAAACCGGCTGCATCAGCATATCCATCAGATGGTAGCCATCATCGCGTACACCGGTGATATCCAGGGACCAGTTGATCTTGGCAAAGGCCTGTATAACCATGATACCCTCCTGCCGCATTCAGTAAAAGCATGATACCGCCGGGAAGGAGAAAACGCAAGTATCGCTTCTTGCAAATCGGTTCCTTCGGTTGTAAACTGATAGTGTGCTCCAAACGGAGTACCCGGAGGGAATATGGAGAATCAACAGACACCGGTATTCATCAACCTGCTCGCCATTGCCAGGTACGACCAGATGCCAGACTATCCGATCCAGTTCATGACGACCGGAAAACTGTATTACAAGAATCCCGGCGAGGCTTTGCTTCAGTATGTGGAATCCCAGGAGGACGAGGAGACAGGTGAGATCACCAAATCGGATATCTCACTCTTGCTGTCGGACGGAAAGGTGACCATGCAGCGCAGCGGGGATTTTTCCAACACGATGGTCTTTTCCAGCGGAAAGCGCTTCGAAGGTACCTACCATACACCGTACGGGGAGATGGATATGGCGGTCTTTACCAAGGAAGCGGCTTGCCGGATCGGAAACCTTGAAGGATCATTGCATCTGAAGTACCAGCTCCAGATCCAGGGCAACTATGCCTCGTCCAACGAGCTCCACCTGGAGTATCGAGCCGACCCGGCGGAAAAGAGCGCAGAGGGAAGGTAAGACTATGAAGATCGGAATCCTGGGCGCCGGAACCTGGGGAACCGCCCTCGGCAGGGCGCTGTCACTGAACCGGCATGATGTATGCATCTGGAGCTGCTTCCCGGAGGAAACGGAGCAGCTGGCCGCAACGCGGAAGCATCCACACCTGCCCGGGGCGGAGATCCCGGAATCCATTCGCTTTACCAACGGCCTGGATATCCTGGCACATCAGGCGGATTTCATTCTGGCTGTCGTTCCGTCCGTTTATATGCGAAAGACCGTCCGGGACCTGGCGCCTTTCCTGGAACCGGATACGATCCTGATCAGCGCCGCGAAGGGCATCGAGAGCGATACGCTGATGACTCTCACGGAAGTCATCCGGGACGAACTGGAAAAAGCCGGGAAAAAGAACCGTGTCTGCGCGCTGAGCGGGCCGACACACGCAGAGGAAGTAGCGCGGGATATGCCGACGCTGATCGTCAGCGCGAGCGAGGATCCGGAGGCTGCGGAGGCCGTTCAGCGGCTTTTTGAGGGAACCTGCATCCGTCCCTATGTCAACCGGGATGAGAAGGGCGTCCAGATCTGCGGCGCCCTGAAGAACGTGGAAGCACTGGCGGTCGGGATCGCCAGGGGCCTCGGCTACGGGGACAATACCTGTGCCGCGATGATGACCAGGGGTATGGAGGAGATCAGGCGCCTCGGACTCGCCATGGGATGCACGGAGAAGACCTTTTTCGGCCTGGCGGGGATCGGCGATCTGATCGTGACAGCTACCAGCCGGCATTCCCGCAACAACCGGGCCGGTTTCCTGATCGGACAGGGAATGAAGGCGGAAGATGCCGTGAAAGAGATCGGCATGGTCGTGGAAGGGATGAACGCCCTCCCTGCGGCGATCGCCCTCTGTGAGAAGTTTGAGATGGATATGCCGCTGATCAATGCGGTGCGTGATATCATCCGCGACGGGGTGAAGCCCGCGGACGTCGTCATGCAGCTGATGAACCGGAGCCTGAAATCAGAATAACAACGCCGAAGGGGTATACAGGATGGAACAGCGACTGAACGACGGCTGGCTCTTTGCGAAGCTTCCGACCGGGAGCACCCTGACCGATGCCCTCGCGGCGGCGTTCCGCCCGGTGGACCTGCCGCATGACTGGCTGATCGGACAGGCGAACGATCTCTATGAGTCCGCCGACGCATGGTATATCCGGAAACTGCCCATCCGGGACGCCGAAGATGGCCTGGAGCGCATCCTCTGCTTTGACGGCGTCTATATGGATTGCGATGTACTCGTGAACGGGGAGGTGGTTTGCACCCATCCGTACGGCTACACCGCTTTTTATGTGCCGCTCGGCAGCCACCTCCGTTCCGGGGAAAATGAGCTCATGGTGCATATCCGCCATCAGAGCCCGAACTCCCGCTGGTATTCCGGCAGCGGGATCTACCGCGATGTGACGCTGCTCACCCTGCCCCGGGACTACCTCGTTCCGGACGGGATCCGCCTGCATACGGAGGAAGGGGAGAACGGCACATGGACGGTGCGCCTGTATGCGGAAACGGCCGGCGGTGACGGGGTCCTGTTCTGCTGTGAAGCGGCGGATCCGGATGACGGGATCGTTGCGCGGGCGGAGGGCCGGGGAGATTCCGGCCGGATCAGGTGTACACTCCGGATCCCGGGCGGAAAGACCTGGTCGCCGGAGAACCCGCATCTCTATCAGCTGAAGATCGTATACGGGGATGAGACCCGGATTCTTTCGTTCGGACTTCGGTCTGTTCTGCTGGACCCGGAACGCGGCCTGATCCTGAACGGCAGGAAGATCAGGCTTTACGGCGTCTGCCTTCATCACGACCTCGGCGCGCTGGGGGCGGCTTTCCATGAGAAGGCGGCCCGGCGCCAGCTGGAGCTGATGCAGCGGATGGGCGCCAACGCAGTGCGGACAAGCCACAATCCGCCCGCTTCCCGTTTCCTGGATCTTTGTGATCAGATGGGCATCCTCGTGGTCGACGAAGCCTTTGATATGTGGGAACGGAGCAAGACGCCCTTTGATTATGCCCGATTCTTCAGGGAATGGGCCGGGAAGGATGTCGCTTCCTGGATCCGGCGGGACCGCTGCCACCCTTCCGTGATCATGTGGTCCATCGGAAATGAGATCTATGACATGCATGCTGACCGGAGGGGAACGGAGGTCACGAAGTTCCTGGCGGACCAGGTCCGTCTCCATGATCCGGAACATCATGCGGCGGTGACCTTCGGCTGCAACTACATGCCCTGGGAGGGCGGCCAGCGCTGCGCCGAACTGGTGGACGCGGTCGGCTACAATTACGGCGAGAAACTCTATGAACAGCATCACAGGGAGCACCCGGCCTGGGTGATCTACGGCAGCGAGACGGCCAGCCTGCTCTCCAGCCGGGGGATCTATCATTTTCCGATCGAAAAGAATATCATGGCGGAAGCGGATCAGCAGTGCTCCGCTCTCGGCAACAGCAATACCAGCTGGGGAGCAACGAACCTGAAGCGGATGCTCACCGACGACCTGAAAAACCCGTTCAGCATGGGCCAGTTTATCTGGAGTGGAATCGACTACATCGGTGAACCGACGCCGTATCATACCCGATCCGCTTACTTCGGCCAGGCGGACACAGCCTGTTTCCCAAAGGATCCGTATTATCTCTACCAGAGTTTCTGGACCCGGGATAAGATGATTCATATCGGCGTCTCGTGGGACTGGAACCCGGACCAGCTGATCGATGTTCCGGTGATGACGAACGGCGATGCGGCCGAGCTGTTCCTGAACGGGCGCTCCCTCGGCCGGAAAGCGCGCATCGCCGACAGCGCGGAAGCCTGCCTTCCAGTCTGGAAGATCCCTTTTGCAGCCGGCGAACTCCGGGCGGTGGCCTATGATGAAAACGGAAAACCGGTGGGAGAGGATGTCCGCCGGACTCCGGGGGACACAGACCGTTTCGTCCTTACCCCGGAGAATGATCACCTGGCCGGCGACGGATGGGATATTGCTTTCGTTACCGTGAGCGCGGAAGACGCGGACGGCTATCCGGTGGAGAACGCAAGGGATTATGTCCGGATCACTGTGGAGGGCGGCGGCTGCCTGATGGGCACGGACAACGGAGATTCGACAGATCCGGACGGCTATAAATGCGCGTGCAGGCGGCTGTTCAGCGGGAAACTCCTGCTGATCGTCGGTTCCACCGGAAGTGACGAGGATGTCCGCATTACCGTGGAAGACGTCCACGGCCGGCGGGCAGAGCTCACAATCCCTGTCCTGCCGGCTGAATCGGTTCCCGGGACCTCCCGCCTGGAACGCATTCCGCCGGCACCGCTGAAAAAAGTTGTCCCGGTACGGAAGATCGGGATCATTTCGCAGGGGGATCCTGCGCTGACAGCAGAAAACCCGGAATGTTCCTTCCGGTGTGAGATCCATCCGCCGGAGGCCGGCGGACGGAATGTGCGCTGGCAGGTCACCAATGAATCCGGGATCGAAATGCCGTTCGTTTCTTTCACAACCGACGGGGATACGGTCACGGTCCGTGCGGAAGGCGACGGGAAATACTGCCTCCGCGCCCTGTGGGGAGAGCGGGAAGGAGAGACCGACCTGATCAGCCAGATCGGTTTCAGCGCCGAAGGCATCGGGAAACCGGCGATGAGTGCCTATGAATACATCTCCGCCGGTCTGTTCGACCTTTCTTCCGGGGAGATCGGAGCCGGCAATGAGAAGGGGATCGCGTTCAGCCGCGACGCGGAGAGCATGGCCGGTTTCAGCCGGATCGATTTCGGAAAGACCGGCACGGATCGGATCACAGCCGATATCTTTGCCCTGGACGGCGCACCCTGCGACCTGGAACTTTTCGACGGGGATCCCGGAACAGGGGGAAGGCTGATCAGCGTGTTGCACTATCAGAAGCCAAGCATCTGGAACGTATATCAGCCGGAGACCTGGACGCTGCCAGAACGTCTTTCCGGCATCCGGACGATCTGTATCCGGATGAGGGACAAGATCCATCTGAAAGGCTTCGTGTTTGAAAAGCAGGAAAAGGCGTGGCTCCGCCATGATGCGGCAGGCGCCGATTCCGTTTACGGTGATAGTTACCGGATCGACGGCGCTTCCGTCCGGGAGATCGGGAATAACGTGACGCTCACCTGGGACGGCATGGATTTCGGAGAAGGGGGAGAAGTGACCATCGGCATCGAGGGAAGGACACCTATTCCGGTCAATACCGTCATGATCCGGATCACAGGGGAAGACGGAACGGAGATGACCGAGCCTGCGGAGTTCAGGGGCGGCGGGGAACACCTGCAGGAATTCCGCCTCCGCGTGCCTTCCGGCCGCTGTTCTGTTTCCTTTGTCTTTCTGCCCGGAAGCAGCTTTGATCTTGACAGCTTCGTATTCCGCAGGGCCGGAACTGGACAGGACGGCGGAAATGCGATAAAATAAAGTGTTTAAAGTCATCGACGACACGGCGGCGAAAGGAGCAGGACATGAATCCGAAACTCAAGCGAATCCTGAGTTTTCTCTTCATCGTTCTTTCCATTACCGCCGTTTTCTTTATCGCGTTCAGCAACCAGGACCTGACCAACGCCTGGGACGCGATCAAACAGATGAATATCTTCTGGCTCGGGGCGATCTTCCTCTGCTGGCTGGCCTATACATTCTTTGACGGCATGAATTACTGGTGCTACCTGAATCACCAGGGGTTCAAGATCAGTATCGGCCGGGCGGTGAACGTCGCGCTGATCGGCTTCTATTACAGCAATATCACTCCCGGCGCGGCCGGCGGGCAGCCGATGCAGGTGAATTCCATGCGAAAGGCCGGGATCCCGGTGGGATACGGGACCATGGCTGTCACGATCCGCTTCATCACCAACCAGACCGTGGTTTCCGTCCTGGCACTTGTGCTTTTCCTGCTGAACCGGTCATTTGTATATCAGCAGCTTGAAGGAGCGATCTGGTTTGTCCGCATCGGCTGGCTGATCAACTTTGCCGCAGTCCCGCTGGTCCTTCTAGCCGCCTTCAAGCGCAACTGGATCCAGCGCCTGGCGGAACTCCTGATCGGATGGCTGGAAAAGATCCATCTCGTCCGCAACAAGGATATCACGATCTCCAAGGTCACGGAGGTCCTGGACACCTATCATACCGCCCTGCTGGACCTGATGCATTCCCCGGGGCAGATCCTGCTGCAGTTCGCCTGTTCCACGGCGAGCCTGCTCGGCCTGCTGAGCTCGGTCATTTTCGTGTATCATGCTTTCGGTATGAAGGGAACGCCCTGGTATCAGCTGCTGACCCTCAGCACCCTGCTCTTTGTCAGCGCAAGCTATACGCCCCTGCCCGGCGCCAGCGGCGCCCAGGAGGGCGGCTTCCTCCTGTATTTCAAGGGCATTTTCAAGGATGGAACGATCGGACTGGCCCTGCTCATCTGGCGTTTCTTTACTTACTATCTGTTCCTGATCGTAGGCGTCTTTACCATCCTCCTGGAAAAGATCATCCTCCGCAGGGAAGCCAGGAAACGGAGACGGGAAGAGGAGGAACGCTCCGGCAAAAGCACCGATGACTCCGGCGAATGACACGAACGCCGGAGTTTTATTCTTGTACAATTCGCTTCATATGTATTGACAATCTTTTCAAAGACGGTAGAATTTTCCTATCACTCAATCTATTTTGGAGGGATGGAAAATGAAAAAAATCGCTGCTTTACTGATGGTTCTGATGCTGGTGGCCGCCTCTTCGGCCTTTGCGGATGCGATTCCCGGCCTGGAAGACGGTGTGCTGACAGTGGCCATGGAATGTGCCTACGCTCCCTATAACTGGGCGCAGCCGGATGATTCCAACGGCGCTGTCCCGATCAAGGATTCTGCTCTCTTTGCCAACGGCTATGACGTGATGACCGCCAAGAAGATCTGCGAAGCCAACGGTTGGCAGCTCGAAGTGATGCAGCTTGACTGGGATTCCCTGATCCCCGCGGTTCAGTCCGGGATCTGTGATGCCGTAATCGCCGGCCAGAGCATGACATCCGAACGTATGGAAGCGGTCGATTTCGCCGGCCCGTACCTCTACGCGTCCATCGTCTGCCTGGCCAAGAAGGACAGCAAGTTCGCGGAAGCGAAGGGCATTTCCGATCTGAAGGGCGGAAGCTGCACCAGCCAGATGGGAACGATCTGGTATGACGCGTGCCTGCCGCAGATCCCCGATGCGAAGATCGAGATCGCTGCGGAGTCCGCCCCGGCAATGCTGATGGCGGTCGAATCCGGCACGGTGGATTTCGTCTGCACCGATATGCCTACGGCCCAGGGTGCTGTGATCGCTTACCCAGACCTGGTCATCCTCGACTTCTTCGCCTCCGGAGACGATTTCCAGGTGTCAGAGGAAGAGATCAACATCGGTATCTCCGTTCAGAAGGGGAACACCGCCCTGGTCGATGCGCTTAACAGCTATCTGAAGGACAAGACTGCCGATGACTTCAACGCACTCATGCAGGAAGCCATCAAAGTCCAGCCCCTGGGTGAATAAGGAAGAAAGCCACTTATGTTTACTCAGCTTCTTTCCGATATCGGCGGCCTGTGGGAAAAGTACGGAACGGTCTACCTGACAGGCATTGCCAATACGCTGATCCTTGCAATCACCGCAACGCTGATCGGATGTATCATCGGCTTCTTTTGCGGTATACTGCAGACGATCCCCTGCGGACCGAATGAAAACATCATCAAACGGGTACTCCTGAAGCTGATCCGGATCATCATCCGGGCTTACGTGGAGATTTTCCGCGGTACGCCGATGATCCTGCAGGCGGTCTTCATCTATTACGGTATGCCGTATTTCTTCGGCGTTTCCTTCAAGGATATCTGGACGGTCAGCATTATCGTCGTTTCCATCAATACGGGCGCCTATATGGCGGAGTCCGTCCGCGGAGGCATCATGAGTATCGATCCGGGCCAATTCGAAGGCGCCAAGGCGATTGGAATGAACCACTGGCAGACGATGCTGTATGTGATCCTTCCGCAGACCCTGCGTAACATCATGCCGCAGATTGGCAACAACTACATCATCAATGTCAAGGATACTTCCGTGATGTTCATCATCGGCTTTTCCGATTTCTTTGCGGTGCATAAGATGGTTTCTGGCGCTGTGTTCAAGTATTTTCCCTCCGCCTTTATGGAGATGTTCGGATACCTGTGCCTGACGCTGCTCGCCTCCTTCCTCCTGCGCAAGTTTGAGAAGAAACTGGCCGGCAAATCCAATTATGAACTCGTGAATGCAGACCAGCTGGTGATGACGGCGGGGAATTACAACTATCCTGGCGAAGGTTCGCCGTTTGACGAGGCGAGCAAGGATTACAAAGGAGAGGCAAAATGAGCGAACATATTCTTGAAGTCCGTCACCTCTCCAAGGCCTTTGGTTCACACGCCGTCCTTAAGGATATCGACTTCACGGTGGACCAGGGAGATGTGACTTCCATCATCGGCGCCAGTGGCAGCGGAAAATCCACCCTGCTGCGGTGCATCAATCTCCTGGAAACCCTGACCACCGGGGAAATCCTCTTCCATGGCCAGGATGTGACGAAGGGCAAGATCAATCAATCGTCCTACCGCGCCAAGGTGGGCATGGTCTTCCAGAGCTTCAACCTGTTCAGCAATATGACCGTCCTGGCCAACTGCATGATCGGGCAGCAGAAGGTGTCCGGGATCCCGAAGGAAGAAGCCCGGAAGCGGGCCATCTATTACCTGAACAAGGTCGGCATGGCTCCGTATATCAACGCCAGGCCCGATCAGATCTCCGGCGGCCAGAAGCAGCGCGTTGCGATCGCACGCGCATTGTCCATGGAACCGGAAGTTCTCCTGTTTGACGAACCGACATCAGCCCTGGACCCCGAGATGGTGGGCGAAGTGCTTGATGTGATGAAGTCACTGGCCAAGGATAAGATGACCATGCTGGTCGTTACGCATGAAATGTCCTTTGCGCGGGATGTCAGCAACCATGTCGTCTATATGGCGGACGGTGTGATCGAGGAGGCCGGGCCTCCGTCCGTGATTTTCACCAATCCGCAGAGCCAGCGCACCAGGGATTTCCTCAAGCGCATCCTGAATGCCTGACCGAAAAGACCGGCCTTGCCGGTCTTTTCGCTTGTCTGTAATCGGATCCCGTGATAAGATGTGAAAAACAGGATTGAAATTTCGGAGAGTGGACTCTATGAGCCGGAAAAGAATTGCTGTCCTGATGGCCAGTATCGACCGGGAATACCAGCAGGATTTTGCCGCGGGGCTTGCATCTGCCGGGGCAAAGCTTGATGTCGATATTTGCATCTTCAACAGCCAGGGCCATATGAATATCGCTGTTTCCACCAGCGAAGCCGGCGAGAACCAGATCTATGACCTGGTGCCTCTTTCCGAGTTTGACGGCATCATTTCCATGCCGGCAACCATGGGAAGCGAGAAGGCGGTAAACAAGGTCTTCGATACACTAAAAGAACTGAAGGGGAAGCCCCATGTTTCCATTGACGTCGTTCAGGAAGATGCGGTGACCATCCTCTTTGACGATAAGATCAGCGTGGAGGAGATGACCGAGCATCTGATCTCGGAACACGGCGCCCGCCGGATTGCGTTTGTCAGCGGCCCGTTGAGTTCCAATGTGGCCATGGACCGGGTCGATGCCTGCCGCCATGCGCTGGAGAAGCACGGTCTTGTCCTGGATGACAAACTGCTCTTCGACGGGGACTGGACCCGTTCCGGCGGACGCCGGGCAGCTGAGGAAATCATCCGTATGGGCGGTGAACTGCCGGATGCCGTGATGTGCGGGAACGACGACATGGCCCTCAGCGTGATCGAATGCTTCAATGAGATCGGTATCCGGGTCCCGCAAGATATCGCCGTAACCGGCTTCGACGCGCTTCGCGAGTCGGTGATGCGCGGCCTGACGACGATCTGCCGGCCCATTGACCGGTCTGCCCGTAAAGCGATCGAGATCCTGACCGCCTGGATCGACGGGGAAGTACCAATGGAGAAGAGGGTAACGCTCTCCACGATCCCGATCTTCGGAGATACCTGCGGCTGTACCCTGAGCGTCGAGCATATCAATGACAAACTTCGCACCCTGGGGATGGAGCGCTGGAATATGGAAACGATCCTGACGCGCGTCAGTATGTTCTCGAACATGATGGCCGGCGTCGGTGATGAAGCGGAAGCGCGGGAAAAGATCCAAAGCTTTGTCAGAAGCTG
>Ga0265298_10007718_pt1 | contig 13015 bp, 11 predicted proteins | sample AusTroGonzalo_MG_3_FD_193486 | JGI IMG/M metagenome (GOLD analysis project Ga0265298, IMG submission 193486) | Bovine rumen microbial communities from tropical cattle in Woodstock, Queensland, Australia - Gonzalo_01 | ecosystem: Host-associated > Mammals > Digestive system > Stomach > Rumen ... | reverse complement strand
AGGTTTGTTCAAGAAAACCGTCATTTCCGATTATATTAGCATCAACTTTGTCGATAGGGTGTTCGACAATCCGCTCCTCTATTCTGGTGTTGAGAACCTCATGGCCATTTATGGCTATACGTTGCAGATTTATTGCGACTTCTCTGGATATAGCGATATGGCCATAGGCATCGCCCTGCTGCTGGGTTTCCATTTCAATATCAATTTCAACTCACCCTATAAGTCAGCTTCCGTCACCGAGTTCTGGCGCCGCTGGCACATCTCGCTCTCCAGCTGGTTGCGCGACTATCTCTATATCTCCCTAGGAGGCAACCGCAAGGGTAAGGTGCGCCAGTATGTCAACCTCATCATCACCATGTTCCTGGGAGGTTTGTGGCACGGAGCCGCTTGGAATTTCATCTTTTGGGGGTTACTGCACGGAGTAGCCTTGGCATTCCATAAGGCCTATCACACCCTTTTAGGCCGCGACAAGACCTACCAGAGTCATGGCCTGCGCCGTTTTCTGGCCATTCTGGTTACTTTCCATTTCGTCTGCTTCTGCTGGATTTTTTTCCGTCATCACGATTTTTCCTCCGCCATCGATATGCTGAGTCAGGTCATTCATCATTTCTCACCCCAGGTGTTCCCACAGCTCATCAGCGGTTATTGGCTCGTGTTTATCCTCATGCTGCTGGGCTATGCGTTGCACCTCGTTCCCGATAGCTGGGAGCGTTGGTGTGTACGCTTCGTCACCAGGTTGCCCTTGGTTGGCAAGGCGCTACTCATGGTGGCTGTCATCTACCTCGTCATTCAGATGAAGAGCACCGAGATACAACCTTTCATCTATTTTCAGTTCTAGTTCTTTTTATTTTAAAGAATTATCCTTAAATTCGCAGAGAGAATATTTTTTTAAATCTAATACGGTGATGACTACAAGACGCAATTTTCTGAAAACAGCATCTCTGTTTTCCGCAGGATTAGCTTTCAATAGTGCCAATCTGTTTGCAAAGAGCAACTACGTGCAACAACCCAAATTCGATAAGGTGAAGATAGCCTATATAGGCATCGGCAATCGTGGTGAGCAAGATATAGACGAGTTTGCCAAGACCGGCATGGTTGAAGTAGTGGCACTCTGCGATGTAGATATGGGCAACAAGCAGACCGAGAAGGTAATGAATATGTACCCCAATGCTAAGCGCTTCAAGGACTTCCGTGAGCTGTTTGAGAAGGCAGGCAATGAGTTTGAGGCAGTGTGTATTGCTACCCCTGACCATTCTCATTTCCCTATCTCCATGTTGGCATTGTCAGAGGGTAAGCACGTCTATGTGGAGAAGCCTATGAGCCGCACTTTTCTCGAAGCCGAGCTCATGATGCAGCTGGCGCGCAAGAATCCGCAGTTGGTGACACAAGTAGGTAATCAAGGCCACTCTGAGGGCAACTATTTTCAGTTTAAGGCTTGGCAGGAAGCAGGCATCATCAAGGATGTTACTGCTGTGGTGGGACACATGAACAATGTCCGCCGTTGGCACCAATGGGACAGCAATATTGACCGCTTCCCAGCTGCCGATCCTATGCCGCCTACTATGGATTGGGACACTTGGCTCTGCGCGGTGCCTTACCATGACTATAACGAGAAGTTCCACCAAGGCAACTGGCGTTGCTGGTACGACTTTGGTATGGGTGCCTTGGGCGATTGGGGCGCACACATACTAGATACCGTACACGAGTTCCTCAACCTGGGCTTGCCTTATCAGATAAAGATGGAATATGCTAAAGGTCACAACGACTACTTTTATCCCTATTCATCCACCATTCTGTTCCGTTTCGCTTCACGTGGCACTATGCCCCCAGTGGATGTTACCTGGTATGATGGTATCGACAACCTGCCCCCGTTGCCTGAAGGTTTCGGCAAGTCAGAGTTGGCTGCCAACATCCCTGCCACTAACCAAGGCGAATACCGCGACAGCGACCTTAACCCAGGTAAGATTATCTATACCAAAGACCTTATCTTCAAGGGCGGTAGTCATGGAAGCACTCTTTCTATCATCCCAGAAAAGCGTGCGAAAGAGATGGAGGGTCTGTTGCCTAAGGTACCAAAGAGTCCGTCTAACCACTACGTCAACTTCCTCCGTGCCATCCGTGGCGAGGAGAAGACACGTTCACCTTTTGAGATTAACGGTGTGCTCAGTCAGGTATTTTGCTTAGGTGTCATTGCCCAGCGCCTTAATGCCGATCTCTATTTCGACACCCGTTTAAAGCAGTTTACCAACAACCAGTTCGCCAACGCTATGTTGGCAGGCTCATTGCCACGCAAGGGTTGGGAATACTTCTACAAACTATAATGGACAATTGAGAATTATGAAAAAAGTATTATTCTTTGTAATAGCTATCTTGGGTTGCATGACAATGCAAGCCCAAGTCAAGGCCGATGCCAATGATAACAAATTGACCAAAGAAGAAGCTCGTGACGGTTGGATATTACTCTTCGATGGCCAAACCAGCAATGGCTGGCGTAGTGCCAAAGCCCAGAACTTCCCCAAGGGAGGTTGGGAAATAGCTAACGGCATCTTGCGCGTGCTGCCAGGCGACGGTCAGGAATCCGCCAATGGTGGTGACATCGTCACTACTCGTACCTTCCGCAATTTTATCCTTAAGGTTGATTTCAAGATTACCCCAGGAGCTAACAGCGGCATCAAGTATTTCGTTAATACCGACCTTAACCAAGGCGCTGGCTCAGCCATTGGCTGTGAGTTCCAGGTGCTGGACGATGACCTGCATCCCGACGCCAAATTGGGTGTCAAAGGCAACCGTAAGCTCGGTGCTTTGTACGATTTGATACCTGTGTCTGACGACAAGCCCTTCTATAAGGACGAGTTCAACACTGCTGTCATCATCGTGCAGGGCAATCATGTAGAGCATTGGCTCAACGGTACCAAGCTGCTGGAGTATGAACGAAACAACCAAATGTGGAATGCCCTTGTAGCGTATAGTAAGTATAAGAACTGGCCCAATTTCGGCAACTTCATCGATGCCCCTATACTTTTGCAGGATCATGGCCACGAGGTGTTCTACAAGAATATAAAAATCAAGGAACTACCGTAAAAGTTAGGTAACAATAGAGAGCTCCCAACATTCTTATTTTATAAGTAATGCCTCTTATTACCCGACGCAGGCTTTGCTATGGGTTGTTGTAAGGCTTGTTATAACTCATCGCAGTATCTCCTATAGGGGTACGGCAGATATTGCGATGACCCTTAGCAGATATTGCGGTCAGTGGTAGCGGATTTTCCCTTCTGTGATAGCAAACAATAGCTATAGAGTAAGTAAGCATTAATTATTTGGATAGGTGGCATGAGTATAGAGACCTTTCATACAAAATAATACGATGGGGGGTGTGATGAGTGAACAGAAAAATTATTAACTTTGCTCGCGAATTACTATAATTATTAATCAAGGTGGATGGATTTGCATTGCTTGCAACCACACTAAAAAATGCTAAAATATTATGGGATACTTATTTACATCTGAATCGGTGTCGGAAGGACACCCCGACAAAGTGGCGGACCAGATATCGGACGCTATCCTTGACAAACTCCTGGCTTATGACCCAGACTCAAAAGTGGCTTGCGAAACGTTGGTGACTACCGGACAGGTAGTATTGGCTGGTGAGGTAAAGACAAAGGCGTATATCGATATGCCCTTGGTGGCTCGCCAAGTAATCAAACGTATTGGCTACACCAAAGGAGAGTATATGTTTGAAAGCAACTCATGCGGAGTGCTGAGCGCCATACATGAACAAAGCCCAGATATCAATCGTGGCGTAGAGCGCAAAGACCCTATGAATCAAGGTGCCGGCGACCAAGGCATGATGTTTGGATATGCTACCAACGAGACTGAAAACTATATGCCGTTGTCGCTTGATTTGGCACATCGTATATTGAGAGTGCTGGCAGAAATACGCCGCGAAGGCAAGGTGATGACCTACCTAAGGCCTGATGCCAAAAGTCAGGTGACGATAGAATATGACGACAATGGACAACCTGTACGCATAGATACCATTGTGGTTTCAACCCAACACGATGACTTTATACAACCCGTGGATGATAGCAAAGAAGCAGAGGAGAAGGCTGACGAGGAGATGCTGAACATCATACGAAATGATGTGAAGCAAGTGCTGATGCCACGTGTGCTGGCTACTGTCAAGGCTGAGCATGTGAGAAAGCTATTTAACGACAACATAATTTTCCACGTGAACCCCACTGGCAAGTTTGTGATTGGTGGTCCGCATGGAGATACCGGCCTCACAGGAAGAAAGATTATTGTGGATACCTATGGGGGCAAGGGCGCTCATGGAGGCGGCGCTTTCTCTGGCAAAGATCCCAGCAAGGTGGATAGAAGTGCGGCTTATGCGGTACGACACATTGCTAAGAATCTTGTGGCCGCTGGCGTGAGCAGCGAGGTGTTGGTGCAGGTGTCATATGCCATTGGCGTAGCAGAGCCTGTTAGTATCTATGTGAATACCTATGGACGCAGTCATGTAAAAATGAGCGATGGTGAGATTGCCAAGGTGGTGGGACAATTGTTCGACCTCAGACCTAAGGCTATAGAAGACAGACTGAAGTTACGTAACCCTATTTATGAGGAAACAGCTGCCTATGGACACATGGGGCGTGAGCCACAGAAGGTGGTAAAGCATTTCCGCTCGATATATGAGGGCGACAAGGATGTTGAGGTGGAGCTGTTCACTTGGGAGAAGCTGGACTATGTGGACAAGGTTAAGCAAGCCTTCGGTCTATAATTTCACCCATGTTTATGAAGCTTACGACTTCATGCGTGAGGACGACTTCAGCTGGGTGGATTGTACACAGCTGGAAAGTACCGACTGCTACTGCGATACGGAAGCTGAGAAACAACTGAAGGAACTGATAGGCAACCAACCGCTGGGGGGTATCCATTGGATTGACTCTGGTGACTACCACTATCTTAGTAAACTATTGACTGACCGTATAACAGAACCGTTTACCTTGGTGGTGCTTGACCATCATCCTGATATGCAACGACCTATGTTTGGCGAATTGCTTTCGTGTGGTAGTTGGGTGAGGGTGGCATTGGAGCAGAACCTAATGCTGAAACAGGTGTGGCTCTTAGGGGTGGATGACAAATTGATTGAGGAGACAACAGGCTTTGGCGACAAGTTGAGGGTGGTTAGCGAAAGCTACTTGCTCCACCATCCGATGGACAGAATCATTGCAGCAATACAAACAGATTATCCCATTTATTTATCTATTGATAAAGATGTGATGACTTGCGATGAATGCACCACCAACTGGGATCAGGGCTCGATGAGTTGGGAACAATTGGAAGCTTTGTTGAAACACCTGATACAACACAAGATTTTGGGCATTGACATCTGTGGGGAGGAACCGAAGATACTGACAGTGTGTTGCAATGGTCCCGATGCCAATATCAATGCCAAATTTAATGAAGGTCTTTATAATCTAATAAAGGAGATAATATAATGTTCAATCAGATTAAGGCGGTGGCTGTTTATTGTGCTTCCAGTACTCAAGTAGGACAAGCATATGTTGATGATGCCGTTAAATTAGGAGAGCTTCTCGCTAAGCATGATGTGACCCTAGTGTATGGAGGTGGTGCCGTTGGATTGATGGGTGTCATATGTGATGCTGTTAAGGCGCATGGGGGCAAGGCTATAGGCGTGATACCTCGCTTCATGGTGGAGAAGGGGTGGTTACGCCCAGGACTTGATGAGGTGATTGAGGTGGAGACAATGGCCGAGCGCAAGCGTATCATGGCTGAGATTTCGGATGCTTCTGTTGCCTTGCCAGGGGGGATTGGTACTTTTGACGAGCTGATGGACATTGTGGCACTTAAAAAGTTGGGACTCTACCTGAAACCAGTGGCCATATTGAACTCATGCGATTATTACCAGCCTTTGGCAACATTGTTGGAGCGGTCGGTGGAAGAGCATTTCCAAGACGAGTTGTTTCGTAACGTATGGAAGATGGCCAATACGCCTGATGAAGTGATGGACTATATTTTCTCTGAACCTTTCTGGACGGAAGATGTGATAGAGAATGCTGCTTTATGATTGGGGATCCGGTAACATATCAGTTGAAGAGCGATGATGTTGTAACAATCACATTGATTATCTGTGTGTTTTTAGTAACAATCGCTTCGGTGATGATAGGTAAACCTTGGCAACGTAAGATTGCACAATTGCCTTTGTTCAACTTCCGTCAGAACGACGCTATGGTGACTGTAACACCTGGTGGTATTCAGCCTTTCCTGGTGTTACAGATGGAGTTGGCTATAAGTATCTTACTACTCGATATTTCCTTTCGCATGAGTCCGCAGGTAACCGAACCGCCTTTGCCGTCGTTGGTGTTACTGGCCTATTTTATGCTTTTAGCTTCAGCTTTTTTTATATTCCGCTGGTTGTCTTATAAGTTCGTGCTTTGGATGTTTGTGCCATCTGGACAAATACCCCTTATCATGGAGTCGTGGATTAACTCGGTGTGTTTTGAGGGTGTGTTGCTTTTGCTGTTTCTGATGATTGATATATATTTCAATATACCCTATGTTTTGTTCTTCATCCTTTTGTTTATAGTATCCTTTATACCCCGTTTTTGGCAATTTTATTGGCTAAAAAAACTTTTTTGCCTAAATTTGTATGGCAGTTTGCTAATCTTTTTGTACTTTTGTGCGCTCGAATCCGTTCCTCTACTTTTTATAGCTTTCGGAACGAGGAGTTTAAACCGATATTTACTATTTAATATTTAGTATTTTAAGTTGCTTAGGAAATGAAGAAGTTATTAGTTTCTCAACCCAAGCCAGCTACGGATAAATCTCCGTACTATGATATTGCGGCAAAATATGGTATTGAGATTGAATTCAAACCTTTCATCAAGGTGGAAAGATTAGCTGTAAAGGATTTCCGTGCTCAAAAAATTAATATCTTGGATCACACAGCCATTATCTTCACTTCGCGTCATGGTATTGATCATTTCTTCCACTTGTGCGAAGATATGCGCATCGCTATTCCTGAGACGATGAAGTATTTTTGTGTGGCAGAAAAGATTGCGCTTTACATACAAAAGTATGTGCAATATCGTAAGCGTAAAGTGTTTTTTGGCGCAACTGGCAAGTTTGAGGATTTGCTTCCTGCTATCGTGAAGCATAAGAACGAGAAATATTTTATTCCAATGTCTGATGTGCACAATGATGACATAAAGAACATGTTGGATGCTGCGAAGATCCAGCATACTGAAGGTGTGATGTATCGTACCATCAGCAATGATTTTACTCCAGAAGAGATTGCACAGTATGACGGATTTATCTTCTTCAGTCCGGCAGGAATTGCCTCTTTGAAAAAGAACGATCCAAACTTTGTGCAGGGTAAGGTGAATATCGGTGCATTGGGTGCCACTACTGCTCAGGCAGTGAAGGATGCCGGTTTGAGACTTGATTTCCAAGCACCTACGCCAGAAGCACCTTCAATGACCGCTGCCCTTGAGAATTTTTTGAAGAATCATTCCTAAAGCATAATATGTATGCCCAACACACTGAAGAAAGCCGAAAGGCTTGACCGGAAAAAGGTGATTGGGAAGATGTTTACAGGAGGGGCAGGCGCCCATTCGTTCACCGTCTTCCCTCTTCGTGTGGTGTACCTTATGGAGCCTGAGCTGATGTCTCAGGCTTCTGTGCTTATTTCAGTATCGAAACGATATTTCAAACATGCTGTTGACCGTAATAGGGTAAAACGACAGATACGTGAGGCCTACAGGCTAAACAAGCATATCTTGTTGGATTTTTTGTCCAACCGTAACGAGAAGATGGCAGTGTCGTTCATATACCTCTCTGAAGAACTGATGCCTACTGACTTTATAGAGAAACGTATGAAAATTGCTTTGGAGAAGATGTTGGAGAAACTCGCGATGAAGCATCTTAACACTGAGTCTCATGAAGAAAGTGTTGTCTGAGATATTGTTGTTGCCCATCTATTTCTATCAAAGGTTCATCTCTCCTATGATAGGTCCTTCGTGTAGGTTCACTCCCACCTGCTCGCAATATGCAGTTGAGGCCATCAAGAAACATGGTCCTTTCAAAGGACTTTTTTTAGCTGTTAAAAGAATACTCAGATGCCATCCGTGGGGCGGCTCTGGTTATGACCCTGTACCATGAATCAACATATTTTGGACATTCATACCCATCATGAGTATGGGAAACCAGGAGAGACCATTGTCTGTAAGATGCCTAGGGATTTTGTACCTACACCTGGCTGTTGGTATTCTGTAGGCATACATCCTTGGGAAGTGTTGAATTATAATAATAAAGAGTTGCTTGATCTGTATTCATTAGCTAATCATCATCAAGTGCTGGCTATAGGCGAGACTGGTTTTGATAGAAATAGGTCTTTAGGCCAGTTTTCACAGGCGCTCTTATTCGCCAATCATTCAAATTTAGCCGATGAAGTGGGAAAACCTTTAATCATCCATATGGTGAAAGCTGCTGATTTGGTCTTGGCAGAGAAGAAGAAGTTAAATCCTAAGGTGCCGTGGATTATTCATGGATTTCGTGGGAAACCCCAGGAAGCTGAACAATTGTTGAAAGCTAATTTGTATCTATCGTATGGCGAACATTATAATGTAGAGTCTTTGCGGGCAACTCCCCTTGATCGTATTTTCCTGGAAACTGATGAGGCAACCTGTGGTATAGGTTTTATATATAATAAGGTGTCAGCAGACCTCGGCATAGAGGTGGAAAGGCTGAGAGAGGTGGTGAAAAATAACATTGAATGCATCTTTTTTAATAGAGATAGTAGTTTGTTTGGACAAAAGCTGTAATTTTGCAAACTGAAAATAAAGAAAAACAATATTCATCTGATGAAAAAGAACTTTGTTGAAGAATTGAAATGGCGTGGCATGTTGGCGCAGATCATGCCTGGAACTGAAGAACTGCTTCAGAAAGAGATGGTGACAGCTTACTTGGGTACTGACCCAACCGCAGATTCATTGCATATTGGTCACTTGTGCGGAATAATGATGCTAAGACATTTCCAACGTTGTGGTCACAAACCTATTATTTTGGTGGGTGGCGCTACGGGTATGATTGGAGATCCTTCGGGCAAGAGCCAGGAAAGAAACTTGTTGGATGCCGAAACATTGTATCATAACCAGGAGTGCATCAAGAAGCAGGTGGCTAAGTTTTTGGACTTTGAAAGCAATGAGCCCAATTCTGCAGAAATGGTGAACAACTATGACTGGATGAAAGATTTCACATTCCTGGATTTTGCTCGTGAAGTAGGCAAGCATATTACGGTCAACTATATGATGGCAAAAGATTCTGTGCAAAAACGTCTGAACGGTGAAGCTCGCGACGGATTGTCGTTTACAGAGTTTACCTATCAACTATTGCAGGGCTATGATTTCCTTTATCTGTATCAGACGAAGCATTGTAAGTTGCAGTTGGGTGGCAATGACCAGTGGGGCAACATTACAACGGGTACAGAGTTGATTCGCCGCACGCTCGGCATCGAGAATGAGGCTTTTGCCTTAACTTGTCCGCTGATTACCAAGGCTGATGGCAAGAAATTTGGTAAAACAGAAAGTGGTAACATTTGGTTAGACCCCAAGCGTACTACTCCTTATAAGTTCTATCAGTTCTGGCTGAATGTGAGTGATGAGGATGCTGAGAAGTATATTAAAATATTCACCAGCTTGGAGAAGGAAACCATCGATGCTTTAGTAGCTGAGCACCAGCAAGATCCTGGTATGCGTGTGCTGCAGAAACGTTTGGCTAAAGAGGTAACTATTATGGTACACTCTGAGGATGACTATAACGCTGCTGTGGAGGCTTCTGGCATTTTGTTTGGCAACAATACACATGATGCTTTATTGAAGTTGGATGAAGAAACTTTGTTGGCCGTATTCGAGGGTGTCCCTCAATTTGAGGTGGAGCGTAGTCTATTTACTGAAGGCGTGAAGGCTGTAGATTTATTTGCTGAACACAGCAAGGTGTTTGCCTCAAAAGGCGAGATGCGCAAACTGGTGCAGGGTGGTGGAGTATCGATGAACAAGGAGAAACTTACTGCCTTTGATCAGTTGGTTACTGAGCAGGACTTGCTGAACGGCAAATACTTGCTCGTGCAAAGAGGTAAGAAAAATTATTACCTTTTGTTGGCAAAATAAGTGTATTAGATACATTAAAAATAGTTAAATCATAAAGAATAAAGGACTTAGTGTTGTATAGGTGTATTTTTTACCCTATATTTGCATAAGAAAAGTGTATGACAGACTAGGTAAATATTTGGGTCTTTATTCTTTGTGAAAAGCGTAAAGAAAGAGGGTTACGGAAAGTAGCCCTCTTTAGTTTTATGATAAACCGAGAAAATACTCCCCCGTAGATACGGGGGAGATGTGTTTCACTTCTTGTTATCAATATCTTTCAGCAATTCGTCTACGGCAGCTTTCAGCTGGGTATCCATACCCTTTACGATAGTATCAGGTGCATTGGCTACCAGGACATCAGGCTCCAACTGAGTATTTTCCAACCATGTGCCTTCTTCTGTACGGTAACCGATAACAGGAACGCCAAATACTAGGGTAGGGTCTTGGAGGGTTTCCCACATTACACTACTCATAGTACCAGGAACGGGCATGCCAACCAGCTTGCCAATGTTCTCGTGTTTATATACCCAAGGGGTGCCGTGGGCATTACTATAGTTGGCTTCACACTGGATCATGATGCTGGGTTTGTTCCAACGTCGACTTGGCATGTCGCAAGCCTCTTCTCCGCGAATTACCTGTGTAAGGTATTGCTTCCCGCTGAACAGAATCTGGATATCCTCGTGCAAACGTCCTCCACCATTGAAGCGGGTGTCGATGACGATACCTTCTTTCTGGTTAAACTTGCCCAGGATGTCGGAGTAGATAGTGCGGTAGCTAGCATCACCCATTGACTCTATATGTACATAGCCCAAGCGACCGTTAGACCATTTTTCAACGTCAGCAGCACGTTGCTTCACCCAACGCTTGTAAAGAAGTGCCGTCAGGGCTGACTGCTGAATAGGCAGTACGACTTCCTCCCAACGTTCGTTGCTTTGTGGGTTGTATAATGAAACCAATGTTTTTTTGCGTGTCTTGCCATTGAGTAAACTATTATAATTGGTGTTCTCGTCAATCACAATCCCATCAATCTTCTCGACAATAGTACCTGCCTTGACTTTTGAGTTGGCGTGGTCGAAAGGACCATTTTCTACCACCTCATCTACTTTGAGGCCTTTACCCGTAAAGGTCCAGTCGTAAAGCAAGCCAAGGGTAGCTGTTTGATCACCATTTAAATTAGGTGAATATCTGCCACCACTATGAGAAACATTCAACTCTCCCAACCATTCGCTCAGCAACTCTTGGAAGTCATAGTTATTGCTGATATGTGGCAAGAACTTACGATAGGCAGTTGTCATCTTTTCCCAATCAGCAAATGCAATTTTCGGGTCGAAAAGTCTTACCTTTACTTGCTGATAAACACGGTTAAACATGTATTCACGCTCAGCAGTTAGGTCGAGTTTCATCTCTGCATCGAAGGTGATTGGTGTCAGCTTGTCAGCCTTTGGATCCAGTTTCTGCAGTTTGCTACCTAAAATAAATATATTCTTGCCGTCTTTGTCAACCATCATTGAACCAGGACCAGCACCCTTGCTCACCAGCTTGGTCTCGTGCTTGCGCATATCCATCTTCCAAAGATCATAACCACCTTCAAACGATGAAAAATAATACAAGTTCTCACCTTCTTTATCAATCATCATGCCACTCATGTTCGACGAGTTAGGGGTAACGCGCACGATGCGATCATCAATACCAGCCAACTCTACGTTGATAGGCTTTACCTCATCTTTCTTATCATCCTTTTTATCAGCATCTTTCTTATCTTTCGCCTCATCCTTTCCTTCAACTTTCTTTTGCTCTTTTTCTAAGTCCTTCTGCAGTTCATAATCTTCCTTGCTTAGGCGATATTTGTCGTAAGCATCTTGATTTACGAATACCATCATGGCATCGTCCTGCGAACCCCAAGAAGCATGACTACGCATACCATAGCGGTTGCTTTGATAAAGAATGGCATTACCATCCATCACCCACATAGGACTTCCGTCGATATAACCACTGTTAGTGAGGTTAGTAATGGTTCCACCATTTGCACTTACCAAGCCTATATCGGTATATGGATCACGTTTGTTACCAATGAATTCGATAGCAAACCATTTACCATCGGGAGACCAGTCGTAGCTGAAACCACCAGAAGTCTCTGGCCATTTCGAACCGTCGGTAACAGTACGTATTTTTTTACTCTCCAAGTTCATCACCTTCAACTGTTTGCGGTTTTCGATAAAAGCCAATTCCTTCCCATCAGGAGAGAAGGTGGGATAAGTGCGCTCAATACCATCATTGCTTGGGAATAACGCTTTTTCGCTGATGATGGTAGCATTAGCAAAATTGGGGTCTTCTTTACGTGCAATCTTGGCCTCATAAAGATTCCAATGACCATCACGCTCACTTACATATACTAATGTTCGGTTGTCGTTACCGAATACAGGGGTTGTCTCATTAGCTGCGGTATGGGTAATTTGTTTGGTGGTGTTGTATTCTACAGAAGTCACGAAAATCTCGCCTCTTACAGCAAAAACCACTTCCTTGCCATCAGGGGATACTGAAGCTGAGCGAGCTCCATTGCTAAACTTTAGGCTGACTGGCAGATTCTCGTCATCACGTGTAAGGGTAATTGCTACCTTTTGTGCCTTGCCATTAGTTTGTTGGGTGTATATCTCACCGTCATAGGTATAGCAGAGTGTTCCGTTGTCGGCTGCAGACAAAAATCTTACAGGATGATCCTTGAACGAGGTAATCTGTCGCACATCCTGCGCGTTACCTAATGTGAATGAATAGACATTGAAAGAGCCACGATCACGCTCGCTCAGGAAATAAACGGTTTTGCCGTCAGGACCGATAATAGGATTACGGTC
>Ga0265298_10007717_pt1 | contig 13016 bp, 15 predicted proteins | sample AusTroGonzalo_MG_3_FD_193486 | JGI IMG/M metagenome (GOLD analysis project Ga0265298, IMG submission 193486) | Bovine rumen microbial communities from tropical cattle in Woodstock, Queensland, Australia - Gonzalo_01 | ecosystem: Host-associated > Mammals > Digestive system > Stomach > Rumen ... | reverse complement strand
CCGGAGAATCCTTCAACCAATGAAAAGATCACTCCGGAGATGGTAACAAAACTGATGGACAATCCGGAAGTCGTTGATCTCTTGTTGAAGATTTCGAAGGCTTACGGAAAAGAATAAACATGGATATCAATGCAACAGAGCGCACACTCACAAGGTGTGCGCTATACATGTTCATTGGCAGAAATGGCCTGTTAATTTATCAAAGGTTGACAGGTTAGTCAAAGGGAGAAAATCTAACCAAAGCACTCTAGTTTCTAATCAGCATGAGTATCCTTTATACTCAATAGGAACTGAACTTTATCCGCGTGTGGGCGGTATATAATCAAAAGTCATTATTTTTGAGCTCTCTGCATCTACACATTTTAGTAGATTCATACAGCCAGGTTTTCCAACAGTATCAAGTAATAGTTTAAACTCTTCCTCCTTACCGTGTGGAATCATGATAGCATAGCTTCTTCCAGCATCATTTAATTGTTTGATGACTTTATTAGCTACCAACAATACCTCTGCCTTATTGGTTTCATAAGCTTGAACTAACTCCTCATGTGTAGTTAATGTTCTTTGTTCCAGTTTTTCTGCAATAGTATATACGTCTACCGGACAAAAACCGCAATCTTCCCACATTGCAGAACACAACAGCTTTACTGCCAACACATTCGCAAATGAATTATTAGATCCAAAATGAACAGCAATATTATGATTCAATAGTGTTCCTGTAACAACACCAGCTGTAGCAGTCAAATAATCTGTTTGTTTTTGTGTATAATACATGGCCCTGTTCATAGTGCGGTATATATCATTGAAAATGATTCCGACATATTGATAAAGGATATCCGGTGTAGGAAGAAGACTGACGATATAATTTTCCATTCGAGAAGCAATGCTGGAGTATACTTCTTTTCTTTCCTCTTCTGGAAGCTTGGCTATTTCTTCGGAATTAATGAAGATTGCATTTGTGTCATAATCAAAATATTGCCACATTTTGGTGTACAGCCAACGGTTTACCATGTTTACGCCTCCTCGTATTATAATAATCCCAGTGCCCTTAACTGATCCAAAGTGTCATTTGGACTCGTGTGTAGGATGCCTATCCCGCCTGCTTCCTTCCAGTCCTGTATTGTCTTAGCCCGGTCATCAATCAGAACAGAGTCCGGGCCTTTGCAGAACTGAAGCTTTTCTTTCCGTAGGACAATATTAACCTTCACTGTTTCTGAGAGATTCCGTTTTGTCCATGCTATCTTGTCTTCGCCTGCTGTGATGATCCCGCGCTCCGGACGAGGGACGCCGGTCAGGATTTCACACTGGTCTCCGTATTTCCGGTAAATGAGATCAAACAATTCCTTCGCGCCGGGCATCAGTTCCAGTTTGTCGTAATAATGATCAACCTTCCGAATCGCACCCCACATAAGATCGTCAACCTTTGCATCCCGCTTTCCGTTCTGAGACTGAGGCTCCATGTGGCACAGTTCCCGGACGCCACGGTCAAAATCCGCCAGCACACCGTCCATATCGACATACACCCGGATTTGTGCCATCCTGTCATATTGCGCTTGTATCTGCAGGCGGATCTTCTCGGCTTCTTCATCTGTGACATCGTCATAATCCATGAAGCAACCTTTTCCAACCCGGATGTCATTCAGATGCGGCGTATCTTTCCATACCCCGGGATAAGCATACAGGTCAGTTTCCATCCTGGCAAACGATCCAAGCCTGATCAGTGATGGGATTTTTCCATCCCTGCATACCATGTATACATACCGATCTCCCATTCGTGTTCCTCCTCACAGCAAGCGCTTGAACGCCTCCGTCATGGTCATCATCTGGTACCGTAGCAACCACCAGGCATCGTTCCACTCAGGCACCTTTTTCAACACATCCAGTAGCGCCGGATAGTAATGATCAGTTTCCTCCGTATAACGGATCATCCAATTCCGGGAGAATGCGTCCGCCATGCCTGCCAGATTATTTGTCCTGTCCAGGCATTTCACCATACACGCTAGCGGATTCTTCCGGATGTTGGTAAAGTATTTTTCCTCCCAGTCCGGTTCACTCGGGTCATACATATTTTTGGAAACCAACCGTACTGCTTCCCGGACCCTGTCGTTTACAGGAAGATCATCTGGCTTCATATGCGCATCCTCGACCATATCATGAGTCAGAGAGGCGGCAAGCACATCGTCGTCCTTCAGGCCCATTGCTAACGCATGACAGGCCATCGTCAGCGGGTGTGCGATATAGGAGCATTCAAACCCATACTTCGACCGCCGCTGCTGTGCACCATGCGCGGGCCGCAACAGATCCATCACCACCAGTGTCTGGGACAACCCCAGCATCTGAGCCCGGCCTTTCACAAAGGTAAACATGTGGCTGACATCATAATTAACCGGCTTCAGTTCCCAGTTCTTTTCCTCTTCCGTGAACAGGGAATCCAGCGACAGATCCAGTACCTTTGCAAGCTCTGGGAGGCGCTCCGCGTCCGGGAGGAACTTTCCCTGCTCCCAGGTGCTTACTGCCTGAAATGAAACACCTAGTTTCTCGCCCAGTTGCTCTTGGCTGAATCCTTTTGCCAACCGCGTTGCCTTGATGCGGTCTCCGATCAGTTTATTTTTATTCATTCTGCCAGCCTCCTTCCTATGATGAGCATATCCTGAACTTGGCATTTACACCAGCAAACTCAGATTGAACTTGAATCCCATGATTCAAGTATAACTTGAAATACACACCTGTCAATCCACACTCAATTCTTTAATTCGTGTAACACATTTGAGAAGAAACGGATTGTTCCCAGCCAGATACTTTTTAACATATCTCCAATCATTAGCTGTAAGCCCATCCTCCAGACTCTCCCTACATATTTTCGGGTCGAACCCGCCGTACAATCCATAGATCAGTCCATTGACAATATAATCCCTGCACTTCTCACTTGGAGCATTCTCAACAACCTCCCTGTAAAACGGATTTGCCATGAATTCATTCAATTCTTCCTGTTCATCTTTTGTCAGTTTCATGTTTGTTGCCCTTTCTCTTCATCAGTTTTCGAGCGTCTTCCCACATGAATATTCTGCCCTTTAGCCGCGCATTGCAGGGAATTGTGCCAAACCCCTCGGGTTCATACACCCTCGGCCAGCCAAGCGAACTGCGGGAAACCTTAAACTTTCCACGATAGAGCATTTTACCGTCACGGTTATACCAGATACCGTATTCAGGGTAATTGGGACCGTAGGCCTGATTCAGTCTGAACAAGCCGTCGAACTGAATCACGCCATTTGAATAAAACGCTTTTCCGCTTATAAAGCCTTTGATTCCGAAAATACCCTCATTACTGACGGTCCCGCCTTTAAAGAACGCTCTGCCCGCCCCGAAGGCTTTGTGATCTAACGTATAGCCTTCATATACAAGGACACCGTCATCATCATAGAGCTTTTCCCATACCGGCTCAGGCAAAACTATATGAACCTGATCCCATTCACGGTTTCCTTCCTGAAAGAAGATCTGCCCCAGTTCTTCCTGAGTGATCTCCTTCCGGGCAATTTGCCCGTTTTCATCTTGCGTCAGCAGGATAGCGCACTTTTCTTCGTGTTCCATGACATACCTCTCCTTCTTTTTCACCATGAAGAGGTTGAAAAAGCAGTCCCATCGTTCCGACAGGACTGCTATCCACATATTCATCATCCTATCGGTCAAGCTTTGGCACCTTACCGTCTCCGGCAGGTTGTCGTGCGGTCACTGGGCTTGTCCCTCACGCACTCTTCATAGGCGTTATTCAATTGCAAAGCTATTTTATCATATCAAGTTGTATTCAACAAATACTAACTTCACATCGATTTGCAGAATGATAGAAATTTATGACAGCGTTCGTTTCTGCTTTATATTTAATGGACTACGAGCCTCTTATGTGTTATAATTAACCAATTAAGATCGTCATCCGACGGGAGGTGAATCGAAAATGTTTCGGCACAATCATGAGAAGAATGTAGGAAAACATATCATTGGGGCACAGGCTTACATTGAAAGCAAATATGAAGAGCCAGCGTCTCAACCAGTGCTGAAAGAATCCAGCGAAACCTCTTTTAACGCCGGTTCAGATAATCATATTCGATATAGTCTTGCAGATACGTATGATGAAGCCAACATCGATTTTACCATGAGAAGTATGCTTCGATCCGGAAATTTTTCAAGAATTAGCTCAATACTCGAGAATACAATTAATCAGACATTTGTCGAAAAAGTCAATGCGCTTATCCGGCAAAAGAATCTCAGAGAAAGTACTGTCTATAAGGCAGCTCAAATCGATCGTAGGCTTTTTTCAAAGGTCATGTCAGACATGAATTATAAACCGTCAAAGGATACGGCCCTTGCCATAGCCTATGCTCTGGAACTTACAATCGACCAAGCAAGCGATCTGCTCAAACGAGCTGGATATAGCTTCTCTCATAGCAATAAGCGCGACATTGTTATGGAGTACTTCTTCAGAGAAAAGGTTTACAACTTAGAAGAAATAAACATGGTACTTGATAGTCTAGGTCTGAAAACAATCGGCCGCTGAAATTGTCGCGTTAAAAGCGACCATTTCAGCGGCCTTTTATGATAGGCTTCAAGTGGAACGAAGATTATCCTGAAACGAGGTGATGCCGGATGAAGTGTTGGCTTGAAATGAATACTCGGCTGTTTGTTATCTTGAGAGCGCTTTCTCACGGATATGAAACCGGGGATTTCGAACGAGTATTTCCTTTTTTGGCCGAAGATTGCATTTTGGAATCTCAGTGGGTTTTGACACCCAACGAGGGAATTGACGCAGTAACTCATTATTTTAAAGGCAAAGGTGCCACATTAAAGAGGACGAGATCCTTTCCGAAGTGTAGTATCAATGAGTTGGTTGGAAACATTACAACTGTACCAAACGCTGCCATAACTGCTGATTGGAAGAATTATGAGAAAGCCTCCGTTAGCCTTATACACACTCCAGGGAAGTTTTGCTTGCTGATGACACAGGAACTGGAGAAGGAAAAGGTCAGCGTTCTGATTGATGTGAAGCTGAATGATGAAGGCTATGTGAAACGGATTGACCTCTGCGATCCAAACCTGTTTTCTTATCGCTATTTTGAAACATATGTACGTCTGAACCCGGGAGATACTGTTGCAGAAGAAGACGATAATGTCGCTCTTGTTAATGAGGAATACTATCACGAGTTATATGCTTTTTTGTCGATTGCTGGTGCCGAGTTCGATGAATATGGCGAAGTAGAAATTCCAATGGACAAATGGGTTGAAGCATTACGTTGCTGGGATAAATTCAACGCAGCAGATAGTTTTGATGACGTATTCGAAGAAATTGCTGGCGTTTCATACGCTGATGGTTGGAACATAAAGAACCAAGACGCTGCGGATGAGCTTTCTCATCATGGAAAATGGATGTGGAAAAACCGTGACATGGGACGCATACTGGTAAAACGACTGATAGAGTGGACCAATCTCTATCGAAATGACTTTGACTGTATTGTTTCTGATGGGTGGTGAGAAAATGAACATTTATAAAGAACTGGGACTCCAAGAGATTAACAATAGTCCTGATAGACTGGCGGCACTAAAGCAATACATTTCAACTGAAGCATCAAAAATCATTCCGGGGTTCTACTATAACTATACTCTGTACACGTTCCCAGACAATTTGGAGTTTGAGTATTGCAAAACACCAGAGGGAGAAGAAGCTGGCTTTGATATTCACTATAGTGGAAACAATATCTGTGACTTTACTTTTGAAAAAGAACTGGTTAGTGGAACAGCGCCGATTTACCTGATGACAAGTCGCATAAACGAAGAACTTCTTCCGGTTCGTGTTGTCTGTCCAGATACAAGGCCTCCTGCCAGAAAGGGTTACGTATATCATGGTCAAATCGTGGCTTTTGCCGCAACAGAAAGTTTTCAAACAATTGACACAGATGAATACTCAGTTAAGCGAACCAATGATATTGATATGGTCAGAGTTATTGGGAAAGTGAACAGTGTTACAGAAAAATCTTTTACATTTGACTCTATTCACGCTGATTATTATGATGTTGAAGTAGAGACAAGTATAGGTTCTGTTTCTGTTTTGGTGGCTGGAATTGAAAAGATTCCAGAGGAAGGGCAGTTTGTACAAACAGATTGTATTCTTTCGTTGGATGTTGCTATCAAACCAACAACGTATATTGAAGGGCCGTTCTATGAAGATCCATACAAAGATATTCTTCCTCCATCCGGTGAAGATACTTATTATGTGTTAGGGTTTATTCCTAATGCACGGAATGATGTTCAAGTCATCTGTGATGCTTTGGAGAGAAAGGACTTCAGGCGAATCACAAGATCATGCGCAAAAGAGATCAATCTTTGCGATACATCTAATAACCGCATTATTGATCGGGATAGTTTGGGAGAATATTTGAAGGGTATCACTCCGGCGGGAGAACCGACCTTCCGCTTATCACATTGCATCTCCAATAATAATACTGACTTATTGGGCTTGCAGGGTATCGAAATTAAAGAATCTGATACTCCACAGATTGATCTTCTTTTCCAAATAGACGATAACGGCCAGGTTGACCGGATCTATGTTTGTTCGCCGGATGATTGCAAGATGGGAATTGATTATGAGCTACATGCATTGGTTCAGCTAAAAGAAGCGATGTGTAATGGAAATCTTGAAGCCCTGACAGATATTCTCTCTGAAAACTGCACATATAAATCTGAATATGGTGGCCGCACTGTTGTTGGGGCTGTTAAAATCATGCAGTTCCTTGGGGAAATCCAAGGGAATCTAGATGATGAAACGCAGTACACCGGAGAGATCGTTCCATCCAAAGAAGTTTTACGGGATTGTGAGAAAAGGCCCGATGCGTATTCCGGTACTTGGTGCCTTATTGAACACCAATCTGGAGAAATTGCCGCAGCAATATTCATTCGCATAAATCCAGAACAGAGAATAACAAATATCCTTTTGAGCAGAAATGGTCGCTTTGTTAATCTGTTCGAAAATAAAAACGCCCCAGTGGATAAAGATTCAACCCGAAGCGTCAAAAAAATGCTCTCGGAATTCTTTGGTGATGAAGATCCTATCAAAGGATTAAGAGGAAATCCAGCGCCAGATGATGACCACGACATATATATTTGGAAAAACGCAGATGAATATGCGCGTTCATGGTTGAATAATAGTGGCTATTCTCTTGAAGACACAATCCTAGAAGATGATTCGATCGCTTATCCTTGCAGTTATAAAGATGAAAAATGGACTCTTTATCTGTTTGCCTTTGGAGAGAAAAAGCAGGTTGATCTTGATACGGAGTACTGTGTGCAACTGAAAAACCGTAAAACAGCAGAAAACAGGAAAGTAATCATAATTGGAGTACAAGTAGAGATAAGTGTTGATGAACAAGGGAAGAAACAGCACAAGATCCATGGATTTGATCGCGAAAACCCTGAATCATGGATACTCTCGAATGTTAATGGCAAGGACATAGTGCTTTTCTATCCTCGGAGAGATGTGTTTGAGATGGTTCCGCGACTGATGGCAGCTGCTAATATGCGGGATAGAGACTTACTTGATGCTTTGTTTGCAAAGGATGGATACTTGGAAAATTTAGACGGTGGTCGTTTCCTGAATAATGCTTATTTTACGAGTTTGGTCCATCATGTCATCGAACACGGGAAAATGAAAACCGCGTATGTCAGCTATGACGGAACAATCTACAGTAAGGTTCCTTATCTCGAGGATTATTGCTATTTGACATTTAGTGTTAACAGCCAGCACAAGATAGAACATATAACGGAAAAGGCGTTGGACTGTAGTTATATGGATCTTCTTATCACAGATGAGGTTTTACTGCATGATCCCATGAATGATACTCCTCGTTTGGTCGCTGTTGAGGCGTTTGCACCTTCTGATTTTTCACGTCTCTCGCTTCGTCTCACTTATGAAAACAATGATATCCGCCGGTATGATTTCAAGGGAGACTTCGGGAAAGAAGAAGTGTTCTCGCTTGAGGGATACACCTTTACGGATAAGATGTTCAGTCATCCAAGGTTGACAGATCACCATGCTCCGGTTATCACACTTGGGTCTTCGTATTTCGCTGAACGTGGCCAAGGAGTCGAATTCGTTAATGGGTATTCCATTGCTGCTGTTCCTATGTATTTTGACAGTTATCCAATTGAACAGTTTAGTTATGCAGGTATGGAGAATGTGCGTGTAAGCCAGTTCGATTATGATGAGGATGGTTTCGGGCTAGGGCATATTTCAAATCTTGATCCAAGAAACCCGCTTTATCTTCTAGATCGAAACACTATGACTGCGAAAACTCTGCCGGAAGAATTCTGGGATACGCCAATATTTATTGAACCTTTCTGTGGCGGGTATTCTGAAGGCCGCATTATGGTAAGCACGCTCAGAGACCTGGATCTTCAATACCATCATGAACTTCATGGTAGCGCCGGGATGTGGGGGTGGCTGGACAAGGATTTTAATGTAGTCATACCCCCGCAATATCCATATGCCCTGAATTTTATGGATGGGCAGGCAATAGTCTGTAAAGGCAAATGGGATATAAAAGAAGAAAACGGCAAAAAAAGCTATTGGTGTGAGCATAAAGCATGGGGCGTTATCGACAAAGCTGGCAAAGAAATCATTCCATGCGCTTATGACGAATTACATGATATTGATGGGACTTCTCGTCTCTATCTGGTTCATGAAGGTGGATGGGACAATGGTCATAATGCTATCTACGATATAGAAGAGCATAAGGTTATTCTTGAACTCGACTTTGAATTTGACCGTGGATATATGTTCAATGAGTGTTTTGTCACTGATAAGAATATTCTGGTATTTATGGATCATCAGGCTGGCGAAGGGCTAGACTACCTGTATGCATATGATTTGATTGAGAAAAAGTTCCTGGCATACAAAGAAGAGTATAGAGAACGCACTTATAACGGTCAAAGTCGGGTGGTTGTAAAAAAAGATGGTGAGGACATAATCGTGTTTTGATAGTATGAGAAAGGGACGCTGCTATGAAGCATATTCTTGAAGATGGAAGAGAACTGGTCGCTTCCCACAAAGATATACAGGCATTCTTTGACAGGAACCATATTGCTGGCCGCACAATACGGGATCTGCGCTCGTATGAGAACGACTATATGATCAAGAATCTTGATGATTTTGATATTGAAACTTTAAGCAAATGGACGACCGAGTCGGCTATTGATACAGATGGACAAATTGCCATTATCTTTTCTGACGGCGATCATATGGAGATTGAGTTTAGCGGAAACGGTCCAATTTTGCTGGGGTTTAATACAGCAGATTTTTCAAAATACCCAGAGTATAACGGAACCTGCTACACATTACGAACTCTTTTCCAGCACTGTATTGGTCGTACCGTTGATTCTGTATTCTTCGAAAAAACAGACAGAAGGATGGAATTTCCGGCCTACTGTGGGATTGATATGAGTGAAGACGATGAAGGGATACAAGAAATCCGGTTAATCCTTGATGATGAATCATACCTCTCATTCTCCGGGAATATTGATTTCTTCTGCTTTATGCACCAGAAAAAGAACGGTGAAGAACTGCGGGTTCCGTATTCGGAATTGCTGAAAGAACTCAGTTCAGAAATGATGCATAGGATATTTATTCAACAGGAAGGTTATTGACAATGAATGCTAAATGTTGTTTCACCGGCCATCGAAATATCCACCAAAGTGATGAGCCGAAAATCAGAGATGAAGTTAGAAAACAGGTTCTTTCTCTTGTTGAGAAAGGAGTTACTACCTTTTATGTCGGTGGCGCTGTAGGATTTGATATGCTTGCAGCTGAATCGTTAATCCGCTTTCGTGAGGAAGAGAATATCGATCTTAGGATTGTTTCTGCTCTTCCATTCCCGGAATGGCGAGACAAGTGGTCGGAAAGCGAAAAACGACGGCAAGACATTATTATGGAGAAAAGTGACAAAGTATTTTTTGTGGCCAATAGGTATAGCCGAGAAGCCTATTTGACCAGAGATAGAAAAATGGTTGATGAGTCTGCCTACTGTATAGCTTATTGTACCCGTCGAAGCGGCGGTACGGCATATACAATCCGGTATGCGCAAAGGAAAGGTCTTTTGGTGATCAATGTTGCTGATTGGGATTTGAAGCTTCTTTCCACGAATGGGTAACGAAGGGAGATTCGGGCAATGGAAATCAATGCAGAATACCTTAGGGTCTGCACCGAACGCGAGATTCCATTTTCAGAATTGCTTAAAGTGGCGAATGAAATCTGGGACTTGTCTCCAGATGAGCAAGATATAATCCGGGAACAAAAGGCAAAAGAGTTCGAGACAAAATATCCATTAAAGAAAGATAGGCTGTCTCAACAGTACAGGAAGCAATCAGGCAAAGACTGTGAGAGGTATATTAGGGATGAACAAACGTGATACACTGGAAAAAGCAATGACATCAGAACAAAAGGATGGTATCCAGGAATTACAAGAAGCCTTCATGAAATACAGCAAAAATAGTAACGACAAGACTTATGGAGAAGTGCTGCTTGAATTTTTCTTGGCTGCTAAGAATACGAAGGTTGCATTTTGTCCGGTTGCTTCGGTAAATACAAAGGAGAAAGGCTTTATTCCAGGAAAAATGGAAACGACAAATGGGAAAATGTATGTACTATGTACATCACAAGAAGAAGCAGCACTCTGTCCGGAAGAAATCATTGTTCTGATAGGAATGGATCGAGTTGTTGAAATTGCAGCTGACGACCAGGATAATAATGGCATCTGTTTGAACCCTCACGGCGGACATCCATGTTTCTTCCCTCGCGAATATATTCTAAAAATACTGGGAACACAATAGTTGAAAAGCTGCTTTTGTTGGACAGTTGATGTCTACCATGATAGAATCGAAATGCACATTATGTCGATTAGGAGGAACAAGGAACGATGAAAAAGAAGATCATTCTACTAATCATGCTGATAACTGTTCTTTGCCTTTCGTTTGTCATATGCTATGCGGATAGTAAGACGATTCAATTAGGTAACACAGGAATCACTTGTCAAGTGGATTCGAAGTACGACGTCATAACCAGTTCAAACAAAAAGGATTACTCACAACAGATTCAATCTCTAATTACTGCCGATAATATTGTTCTTATCTATTCGGCGGAAGATGGGTATTTTGTTCTTTATTATGATCAGGGAAAAGACTTTGAAAAATATGATTTTTCCGGCAAAAAGGCCGAAGACATTCAGGCAAATTACAAGGATTATATCGGAGCAGACTTATCATCAATAGGTTATGGTAAAGATTACGATGTTTCAGTATATGATAGCGGAAAAGCTAAATGGCTAAAGCTGGACTTGTCTGCAGAGAATTACATTTTCTATTGCACTATTCAGGGTAATAGAAGTGTTTCGCTATTTGCATATCCACAAGCAATCAAAAACGGAGCGGATATCGAAGCAACAATTGATTCTTTTGATTTCGGGAAACCTTCTTTTTGGGATTGGATTAAGTCAACTGCGGGGAAAATATCGGACTTCGGACGAAGCATCCTTGGAACTCCTGGCGTAATCATCATTTGGATTCTGGTTGGCCCATCAATTGTTGGTATTGTGGGCTATATAATCATACTCATTGTGGGTATCATTGCATCGATATTCAAGAAGAAACGCTGAAGCCAAAGTTGAAAGCATTAATGCATAGCGCACACCACGCAGGTGTGCGCTATACATCGTTTCTGAAGATATCTTTTCGTTGAATGTACATAGCTTGACAGGATATTGTGGAAATGATGTTTTCTAACATGGACGAGCGTTTTCTAATTGGAGAGAGTATAGCTGACCATCGGAGAGAACTCAGCGACTACTCATTCCAATCCAAATCGCCTGATATGTCAGAATCTTCGTGCAAACCATCATCAAAATAAGATGTTTCACCGCCAAATAAACTCGGAGCAGAAAAACCGATACGTTTTCCACTCGGATCATAATAATCATGACCGCCTAGAATACCGTCTATGCTATAGCCTTCCATATTTCCATGCTCATCATAGAAGTCTTCACCGGATATAATACTATCAACACTAAATCCAGCTGGCCTACCATCAGCATCATAAAAATCCTGACCTCCAAACAATCCCGGAACAGAATAACCTACTTTTCGACCTGATTCATCATAGAAATCAGATCCGCCAAACAGTCCAGGTATACTATAAATTTTCCCCATAGTAGCCTCCGTTCTGATACCCTATTATACTTCAGGGATGCCTCGATCCAACATAAATGTTGCTGCTTCATCAGCGACATGGATAAGCCAAGCAAGAGGAGAATAGTGAAATGATTCACTTATACTGAGCGCGTTATCTATGCCCCGGGAAAATCCCATGTGACAATTGATCGCTATAGCTTCTTCATCTTTGATGTCTTTTAGGTATTTTGACAAGACATAAACGCTTTTTGCACCATGTCCTCCGAAAGGCAGTTGTTCGTCCACCAAATAGGAAATGCTTCGCCCATTTGTTCGCGCTTTATAAAAATTGGCCTTGCATAAGTCATGAAATAATGCGGCAATTGTCATTGATTCCAAGAATTGGGCGCGATCGTAAGGACGATTCAAGACAAGATATTGTTTTCTGATTTCTTCCTTGTATAGCTCTTCGAGTCGAACTGCCATTTCATATGTGTCTATAGAATGCTCACACAACCCGCCATCATAGTTCCCATGATACTTCGTACTAGCCGGCGCGATGAAGAAATCACAATCATCACCTAATAACCATTCGCGTAGTGCATCTTTCCCTGTGCGTTCGCCTATCCTGTCATCAAAGATTTTTAGGAATTTATCGCGTTGCAGTTCCAATTCAAAAGAATCCATTGTTCTATTCCCCCTGATCAGAATTTAGTTTATAACGCTGCATCCATGAACCAGTCTTCAGATCCCAACAAGCATATTGACATTATCAATTATACCACGAGAGCCTTGCAAATAATCGCTTCAAGCTAGCTCAG
>Ga0265298_10007716_pt1 | contig 13016 bp, 35 predicted proteins | sample AusTroGonzalo_MG_3_FD_193486 | JGI IMG/M metagenome (GOLD analysis project Ga0265298, IMG submission 193486) | Bovine rumen microbial communities from tropical cattle in Woodstock, Queensland, Australia - Gonzalo_01 | ecosystem: Host-associated > Mammals > Digestive system > Stomach > Rumen ... | reverse complement strand
ACTGTAATAAAGATACGAATATTATCTTCGCAGGAACAATCAATAAAAAAGGTGATAAGTGGATTAAGAACTCACCTGTGACAGAAGAATGCCTGCTTGCAGTAAGAGAACATCTGCTTAACATTGCAAAAAGAGAAAACGTGAATGAAATTGGCTTTCATTGGGACATGGATGATGGAACAATGATTGCTCTGAAGGTTATCGTAATGGACGCAGAAGAAACAAAGAAATTCAAAGAAAACTTAAAGAGAGAAGAAAAAGAAGAATAAAGAAAGGCAGACAAAATGAGAAGATACGATATCGCATATGTTCCAAATCCAAAAAATCCTTATCCGCCTAAGGATTATAAGAAAATGGATTTAAAGGAACTCACTGATACATATCTCAAAACGTGTGCTATATCAAATGGACAGGTAGCAGCATGTTCAGTTTGCGCACATCCTTGTGATTATGGCAAGCGAGCTATTCAATTAGTGAGCAATCAGGTCTACAATGACCCGCCTATCCCACTGTATGGAGGCAAGACGATGATTGAAGCAGCAAAAGCAGAAAACATGCGCCGCCGGGAAGAAAAAGAGAAAGCGGAACAAAAAGAAAAATTGAAAGAAATTGAGGCAAAAGTAGCACTTAGAGCCGAAAAGCGTGAATACTATAAGACTGAAGAATGGTGGGATAAGTCCATCGAATACGGTGATCAGGTTGCATATTTGGTTAACGAGCTTGGTTTCTCCAAGACGAAAGCAAAGAAAGCAATCTATTACTATAAGTCTAAACACGGATTAATCGAAGGCCCGACTGTCAAAATTGAAGAGCCCGTCAAGGAAACACCAACCGAAAAGGTAGTGACTGAACCGAGTGAACCAGTAAAGCGCGACACTTCGAACGATGTTGTTCTTTCGACAATGGAATTGAAGATGGATGAATTGATGAAGCTTCAGGCTGAATACAAGGCAAACATCGACAAATACACAAAGCTCTACAACGAAGTAAGGGAGAAGATTGACACGCTTTGTAAGGCTATGGATATTTTGAATTAAGGAGAGCGTATGGGTAAAGGATCACAACCTACGCTTTGTTGGGACTGCGCCAAGGCCACCGGTGGATGCCGGTGGTCTGACCAGTTTCAGCCTATTGAAGGGTGGACGGCAGTACCAACATTGACGGACAAACTGTATGAAAGTTATATCGTTATCGACTGCCCTGAATTTAAACGAGACGGAATGAATCTCGGAGCAAAAAGGTATAAACCAAACGATCCTTTGAATAAAGCCGTAAAAGGAGGCATAAAAGCTATTTATGGAAGTAACGATGAATAACTGGGAACGATTCTTCAAACTTAGGAAGAAAGTGTTCGACAAAATTAAAGAAGTAGACCAAGGCTATCACAAGTCATATGAAGGTGCAGTAGACGTAAAGTTCAGTTTTGAGAGCATTTATGAGTCTAAAAATCTCGACGACCTTAACTTTGTGGAAATTGAACTTCACTGTTATCTGCTTGTGAATGGTCGGCATAAATCCTTTTGCGGAAGAACCTTTGAAGAAGCACTTGATGCATTCGCTGATTGGCTTGGAGAAGACAACGAAGGAGAATAAAGATGTCTTGGTGGACACATATTCGTGGAACAGTTGAGGTTTCACCAATGGGTCGTACTCAGCCAGAGTGCGACTATATTTTAAATACAGTACTTGAACATTTACCTCTTGTGACTGGATCTGAACGTGACATGGTCGTCCATGTTACAAGACGAGAAGGACATAACAGTTCTTCAAGCCACGATGAGTTTGGTCGGCGCACAAATAACCTAGTAAGTTATTACGGCGGAACGCATACACGCAACGGAATGTACCATATGCAAGATGAATATCTTCTGACAATCGAGGCTGACTTAAGAGACAGAACGTTTGAACAAACAAAGAAAGAGTTTCTCAAATGGCTTGTCCGGTTAGCCAAAAGAGTCTGGGTTCGGGATGCATTCGTGAGAGTGTGGGGTTACGGCGACGAACAAATGATTATCAACAGTACAGAAGGGTTTCATAGCATCAACGAGCCTCCGTCTTGGTATCGTGGCGGTACTGGTGAACCGTGCTGGGCTGAATATCTTATGTGGGATAGAGATCCTAAGTCTGATTGGCCGCTAAAGCTTATTTATAAGTATGTCAACGATCCGGAAATCGACGAAGAGATTGACCGGCGTGAAGCGTGGGAGGAAAGATGTCAATCGTAAACAAATATCACATAAAAGATAACATTACAAAAGATAATATTGTAGCGGAACTTAAGGAAAAACATCTTCCGATATGTGAAGCCGGAACTTACATAAGCAAAGATGCAAAGTTCCATACCTTCAAAACGCTTGTCGGCAGCATTGAAGTAGAGGTTGCTTTTCCGGAGAATCTTTCTGTGTGGGATTCTTTTGACCATGTTCTCGTAATGGATGATGACTTTGGTCAGCCATATGATCCTTTTTATGAGGCAGATGAAAACGAAGAACGCAGATTTCCTTTTGTTCTCAACGTGATTGGACAGTACAATGAATTTATGAACAGTCTCAGTTTTCTTGAGAGGATAAAAGAATGACAATCGACGATATAAAAAGAATGGATAAAGACGTCCTGACACCGAAAGATGTTGCTTCGGTGTTAGGATGCGATCCAAATATAATTCGGTTTCAAGCAAAGCAAGATATAAAACAACTTGGTTTTCCAGCATCAAAGCTTGGTTCGAGGATAAAGATACCTCGCCAAGCTTTTATTAATTGGTGGGAAGGTAAATTATGATTTGGTTTAGGTTTGCAAAGGATGGCAGAGATATTCCGGTATATTTCCGGAAAACATACAAGAAAGCCCGTTATAAACGGGCAAGCGAACGCTTGGCTCCAGGCTACTGGGATTCATGCGTTGCTAGGAGGATTTCTATGTGTAAATACGACGAAGCGTTCACGGCAAAGGAAATGCTCGAAGAGACCGGCCGATGCAAAATTTGCAAGTTAAACTGCCCTATGGCTGGGAAAGAAATGGCAGACATTTACTCCGATGAATGAACGGAAAGGAGAACTTATGATCGAAAACAATCCAGACACACGAACACTGCATTGTCCCGTGTGTAATACGGTTATGGGAAAAGCTCCAATACGACAAAACATCTATGAATGTGACAGATGTGGAGCTGTTATAGCCCTTATATTTGAAGAACCTAAAAAGACAGAACCGACTAAAACTCTTTATCAGCTTGTAGCACACTTTGAAACAGACGGAGACTATGGAATCAGAACAGAAAACATAGCCGAAGCATATAAAAAGTATATCGAGAAAAACGAAAACAGTTTCGATATCAGCTTTGAAACATATGACATTCATTCTGTTGCAAGGCTGCTGGATCAGGTTATGGTTTCATTTAAGATTTGCCCGAGTCATTATTGGCTTATCCCTGAGCTTTACAACCTTGTGAAGAAAGTTAGGGATGCGCTGTTTGATGACAGTATAGAGCATACATATGAGCCATATAACAACGGAAACTATGATGGAACTGAAATAGTCCTCAACAAAATACTGGAATAATTATGTGCGGTGGCGGAATAGATTCCATCACTCCTGCGGGTAGTAAATAAGGGCGTGGCTACCATATAAAAATCATCTGAACTAACAGAGGCGCAGGTCACGGTAAAGTAGACGCATAGCAAGCATATTTAGAAATACGAATATGAACAGGCAGCTGTGTAGAGGACTGGAAGCTATTATAAACTGAAAAGCAATATTATTCAGATGACCTTGTCAGTGGCATGAATGCGTTATGAGCGAATCGTGGTGTGAGAGTCCCCGGCTGACTGGAATCGAAGATGTTTATTATTGTAACTCTTAATAAGCTTATAATAGCCTAATAATCTGGCGAGACTCATTAGCCTGGTGGGTTATGTAGGGTGCAAATCCCTACCCGCACTATTTGGAGAAATTATGACTGTAGAACGTATGGTTGAACTACTCAAGATTGAACATGAATGTATGCTCCGTGCTTCTCATGGTGACTGTAATAGGAACTGTGAAGACTGCGAGCTAGTTCAAGACGATGATGAACTACATGAAATGTATACGAATGTAATACGAATCGTAGAGAAGGAGCTTAAACAATGATTGAATTGACGCGGCCAATCCACAAAAGAAGCTGTAACATTTGTTACGTTCAAAACGAAACTGTAAAAGAATTAAACTTCAAAGCAGACTACAACGGAATAGTTGTCGCTCTGTGTAAAAATTGTCGAAAAACTCTATGGGACATGCTTACGAAAGATTTATTGCAACCAGATACAGTTCATGTCAAAGTAGAACTTGAATACACTAAAGAAGAAAACGAAACAAACGAAGACGTAAAAAAGATCGTAAGAGGAAACATTGAACACTGCCTTGGAAACGTCTTAACAGTCAACGTAACAGAAGAAGAGGACGAAGAATGAGCGAAGAAAGTGTAAAAGTCATAGCTCACGATTATGAAGTGGATGGTACAGGAATTGATGATATCCCAGCACAGTGGTCTCAATGGTTTGAATGCGGAGCTTGCGAAGAAACGCTTATCGATATGGACGAGCACATTTCTCCTATGAAAAGATGTCCGCACTGTAATACGCCAATTGACTGGGATGGCTGGTTTTGACGAAAGGAAACAATATGCAGGAATTAAAAACATGTCCATTTTGCGGCGGTGAAGCCAAAACGATATTCGATTACAACCAGGTCGGAGGAGATTCGTTTGTTGTGTCTGCGTATGTAAAATGCTCGCAATGTGGAGTGGTTAGATACACGACTAAAGACATAAAGAATGCAGCCTTCGAAGACGTTATCGCATTGTTTGAAAAAGCTATAACCCTTTGGAATACAAGAACAGGAGAATAAAATGATTCATATATGTACTGCGGTAAAGAAAAACTGTTGGAATCTATATGACAGCTATGGCGAAATATGTGTTCATTGCGGATGCTGTGCAGCGGATCCTCTCGAAAGAGCAAAAGCTCGACTCGACGTACTAAAAGAACGTTTAGAAGAAAGAGAACACTTCAACATGTGGGATGAAGATCCTGCATGGAGAGCCAGACAAGAGCAAAACATTAAAACCGACAAACGAATATTTAAGAAGCAAATCCGTTACTACATAAAACGAATACAAGAACTTGAAAGCCGGTGAAAATAATGTCAAAGGCTTGTTGGTTAAAAGACGGATGTCCGTGTCTTACGGCCATCTGCTCATCTTGTGGTCCTGATGATGACGGCTGCCCAGTTTACAGATGGTTTAGTGATAAGTTTACAGAGGAACAAAAAGAACGAGAAAAGCAAATCTGCGAAAAGGTTTGCGCATTTGTAATTGCTGATGACAACCCGGGGACACACGCAGAAAAGGGATATATCTGTCATATCATTCGACACATATTTAACGAGGAGCGATGATTAAATGAATTCTCAATGGATTGAGGCAGACAAATCACAACACTCAACGAAGTTTATATGTCCGCATTGCGGTAAGCTCGTATACTACCCATACCGAAAAGCAAAACAGACAAAGCGATGCATATATCCATTTTGTCCGTGGTGCGGAAAAGAAGTTACACCTTTAAGAATTAACTATTTACCAGATTAAGAAACAAGGAAATGATAATCGCAAAAAATAAGAGGAGAATAATATGAGTGGCGGAAGTCTTAATTATTTCTATAGCGATGTCAACGAACACGTTGGCGATTTTGAAGACAGAGAACTTGATGATCTTGTGAAAGATCTTTCACAGCTGTTTCATGACAGAGAGTGGTTTTTGTCCGGAGACACTTGTGAAGGTAACTGGAATGATGCACGGGATGCTTTCAAGAAAAAATGGTTTACTCCACAAGGAAGGCAAGACCGCATTGAAAAGTATTTAAGTGACATCAGCGAAGAAGTCAGAAAGTCGTTTGGATTATCTGATAAATACTGTCGAAACTGCGCAAAATGGAAACCAGAAAAAGACAAAACTTCTCCATATGGAAACTGCAAAATAACAAAAAGTTGTTTAATGCACAGGAGTGAATCATGCGATGAGTTCGAGAAACGAACGACGGAGGGAAAATAATGAGACTTGAACCTGTCTGTCCAAAATGCGGAGCTTCTATCATTCAGACAATGATATGCACAAATCCTCCAATTCCAACCGCAAAATGTACAGAGTGCGACTGGTATTGGGAAGGAGAAAAGGAAGAGGTTGTTCGCGTACCGTTTAATCCAAACGGATATGGAGTGGCAACAATTGAAGTTCCGCGTGGAAGTTATGATCTTACAATTCCAATGTTTACAACAGTGCATATAAATACTTAAACGAGGCACTGTATGAGGACTAAATTTGGAACATAATGAAAGGTGATATAAATGATTGGTGTTTATAAATTACTGATATCTGTTGCAGTTATTATTGTTATTATGTTCATTCGTGAAATGCTCATAAGCAACGTTTTAGGCGCTCATTCCTCGGAAGAAGCTGATTACCACTTTAAAGTTTGCATGTGTATTCTTCTGGCTGCATGGATTATCAGAGAGGGAATGTGGTAATGACAAACGCTGAAAAGTTTCTGGAAGTCTTCGGCTGGTATGCAACCGAAATGTGGGCAAAGCCTGAAGATGAGTTTCTGAATTGGATTAATTCAGAATATAAAGAACACAATCCATGTGACGAATGCCAGGAGTTTGTTTGCGACTGGTGCCCGATAGCAAATGAGGTAAAGCATGACAGTTAAAGAAGCAAAACAAGAAATAGTAGAATATTTACAGGATGCAGACAAAGCAATCAGCATGGATGAAGAATATATTCACGGCTGGAAGTCTGCAATGCTTGTTGCTCTTGAAGTTCTTAATAAGCTACCAGACATTACACAATGCAAAGATTGTGAATATCGTAACGACCCAAAGAAATGTATTGTTAATGCGACATGTGCCAGATATGGAGTAGACAGATTTTTAATATTTGCAGATGACTGGTATTGTGCAGATGCAAAACCAAAAGGGCTTGAAGAAAAGAGGTAAATGTCATGACAGTAAAGCAGCTAAAAGAAGTATTAGATGCGTTCCCGGACGATATGCCAGTTGCCACTTGCAATGATATTAGCTTTGAAAACAAAGATAATCCGTATTGGATTACGGCTCAGATAACAACGTGGACAGATAGCAATTATCCATACAGCAAGCCAGACTTCGAATACGTAAACTTAATGTAGGAGTTAATATGGACGAACCTAGAAAGCCAATAACAAAAACACAGCACGGTCAACACAGCGACCTAAAACGTTGGTGTCCATCATGCATGGAAAGATTGTACAGGAAAACAGATAAATGCCCGCATTGCGGACAAAAGATTAAATGGAGCAAAACAAATGGAACAAGTAATTGAATTGCTTAAAACTATTCAAGGCATTATCGGAGCTATTGAAATAATGATGTCTATCTCTACAACCGCTATAGTAATCATAGCAATCAATTCATTTTTCAAAAAATAAAGACAGGAATAAATATGAAAATTGAAGATATTAAAGAAACGACGATCCTTAAATGCCCAAAGTGCAACAAAGAATATCTGCCATGTGACTTTAAGCACACAAAATGCTCCGAGAATTTCTGCGGAGCATATTACGTATTCATTTGCCTGACGTGTAATGTGTCCGTAGAGGAAAAGTATGAGAAAGAATTGTAAAGACTGTGAATTCTTTAACAAAGAACACTTTGACATGTACGGTGAAGCAATTTGCACAAAAGCCGACGAAACAATACGGTTAAGGAAAGGACAGAATCACCCTCGGTGGTGCCCTGTTATTATTGAGCAACGAGCAATTGAGGAATTTAGAGCTCAAATTGATTGGGATTATTCAGCGCATTTAATTTAGGTGGTGACAATATGAAAGAAAAGGGTTATGTAATGCTCCCATGTTTCACCGTTGAACTAAACGAAAAAGGTGACTTTGAGTTAACCTGTAATGATTTTCTTGGCTGGGTATTTGAAATATTCTTTGTTCCGTTCTGGAACGGAAGAATATACATAGTAGAGGATAAAAAGCCAAGCAAAATGAAAGAAAAAGACGATAAAGTTCAACGCAAATGGGATAAGCTCAAAAAAGATAAAAAAGACTGTCCTCATTGCAGAGGAAAACAAATTCATCTTTGTAAACATTCAAACCAATTAATAAAAAAATACTGGCTTGAATGTCAGGATTGCCACTGGTGCGGTAAAAGCAAATCAACGATTCGCTCTGCTATCCGTGTATGGAACAAAGAGTCAGACGCAGCCTATTTAGAGATGTTAAAACGAACTTACGGCGGTGAGTAAATGAGAAAATGCAGTGACCATTGCACACCGTGCTGTGATTTTTGCATTCATGCCTACCATGAGTATTTTGAAGATAAAGAAGAAGGTTATCTCAACGGTTTTATTCGTGGCGGCCCGATTGGGTGCATCATTCATTACGATGAAAAGCACCAGCAAATAGCAAGAAGCTGTGGATGGTGCGACGACTACTATTGCTATAAACAATTTGCAAAAGATATGGCATAAGGTGGTGTTACTTTGGGTAAGTCGAACTATAAAAAGCTGGATACACGTTCTCACTTCTCTGATTTCTGGCACAGAGCAAAGACTTGGCGAGTAAATAAAAAAATCTGTGCAAGAAATGAACGCAGAAAACTAAACAGAGAAACAAAAGAATCTGATTAGATGGATGACAGACCAGATTGGTGCCCATTAAATGAGGATTTCATATCATGAAAAGAAGTTTATACAGAAAAGTAAACCGTGGTCAATGCTGGGGGTGCGACCATCCTGCATGGAGCCCAAGTAAGAAGATAAACCCATATAACAAATGTACACAATGCAGAAAGAATGGAACTACAAGAAGTAAAACCAAGAAAACATATAAAGACATCGAGGAAAACATATGACAAACGAAAAACGATTCAAGACAATATTCGGAATATCACTTGGAGAAATACTCTGTATGTCAAGAGAAGAACTTTCCGACTGGGCAAAAGAAGATAAAGACATAACCTCACCAAAAGATATACCTCAAATAAGATATACTTCAGGTCCGAGTAAGAACGGCGGCACAACAGATATTTACTACCGTCCTACGTGCAATCATTGCAAGAATGTAATATGGGAATACATTGACTTCGAAGAAGATAAACATGCAGCAGAAAGAGGACTTCCTTGCGGGCATGGTTTTGTAACTCCTTATATATGTCCACATTGCAAAAGCGTTTTTACTGGAATTATTATTCCGACAGTTCCATTTGACAACCAACCAAGTTTATTAATGATGGGGGATAGTTAAATGAGTGCTCCTGTTTACAGATGGATTATTGTTTACGTTGACGGAAAAACAGAACAAAAAGAAGCAAGATCAATCTACGAGTTTGCAGATGATCTCATAGAAGAACCCATCGCTATTATCAGAGCTGACTATGCGTAAGGTGGTGAACTAATGAATCTCGAAAGAATCGATGAAGCCTTAAGGAAATGCGACTCTATGTACACTCCGTGTGAAGAAGTTCATAACTTACTCGTGGATATATATTGCGAACTAAGAGATAGAACGTTTTACTTTATAACGGTGTTTGAAAAGCTTGACATTGATGAGCGCGGATTTCCGGACACAGGCTCACAAAGATGTTGGGGTTTTTATTCAGACAAAGAAACCGCATTCCGGGCTGTGCATGAAAACTGGACAGACCTAGAAGAAACAATCTACAAATATGCGATAATCGAAGAATACGAAGAAGGAATATCTCATCTGACCGGATATAGACAATGGTTTAAGTTTGACATAGAAAAGAAAGGATATGTCGAAATTGATGAACCAGAAGGATACAAACACTTCGTTGGCTTCGGAATTGGATAACGCAGATGTCACGTTTGTTTGTCCTGAATGTAAGCAGCCGGTCACATGGGAACCAGTAGAACTAACAAATGAAACTCTGTGGTGTTTGGATTGGACGTGCCATAACTGCGGAGCAAACGTAATCAATTTCATCAAAAAGGAATGATGGTATGACACGGGAACTCGCAAAAATCATTCTAAAGGTATGTGACGACAGAGAAAAACTCGGATACGACACTCTCACGGACTCAGACGTGATGGATATTATCGATGAAGCTGAAAGAAAAGGTATTTCATGCGGACGAGAAGAGTTGATTGAAGCAGAACTTGAACGTGACGAAAATATTTAACTGAATAGAAAATAAGATTAAATATCAAATTTAGACACAAAATAAAATTAAAGGTTAATAGAAAGGAAATAATAAAATGTCTGCTAAGAAAATTAAAGTTGAAGTCGAGAACACAGAAGGAAAACCAGAAGTTATGGAACTCCCAGAACGAGCGACTGAACGTATTGAAATCAAGAAAATTCCTGTTGAAAAAGTTCGTGTAAAGATTGTTGGAGACACCCCGTTGCTTGTTCATGCATGGTCTGAGAAAGTTAAGAAACAACTCCTATCTGACATGCAGATGTCCAAAAGAGAAAAGAAAGAAAAAGAACACGAAAGAAAAGATCCGTTTGCGGACTTTGTTGAAGCTGCTTATTGGATCACACCTATGCCTCAAGTTCGCGGACTTCCAGAAGAAAAGCAGATTGAATTATTCGAGAAGGCAATTGAAGACGGCGCTCAGTTCGGTTTCCCGACGATTGCGTTTAAGAAGGCCGCTATTACTGCTGTTTATAGCGCTGGATATATCAAGAGCACAAAGCTGATGAATCGTTTATTCCATGTAAACGCAGTAAATAGCTCTCATGTTGGATCTTCGCAGGAGCTGGCTATTCTGAATATCGAAGAACCGCCGGAATTATCCGAAGACGTTGTAAAGGTCGGCCCGTTTAATAACAGAGTGCCGGATTTAAGATATCGACCATCTTTCAGAAAGTGGTCTGTAGAGTTAGAGCTCAGTTTAATTAAGACTGGCATGTTTACAATCGAAGATGTTGTTAACGCCATTGATATGGGCGGATTCATGAACGGCGTTGGCGAATGGAGAACTGAAAAAGATGGAGAGTTCGGCAGTTACCATGTCTATAGAGAAGGAGAATAACAATTATGCCAGCATATGCATATCGATATCGTAAAGAAGGTATAGTAAAAGCTCCTGCCGAAATAACAGGAAGTATTTGTCAAAGCATTATTGACGCAGAAGGCGCTGTAACACCAGAAAGACTCGTCGAAGTAAGTAAACCGAAAGATGCTCCACTCCATCAGGAGTTTGAATGGAACAATACTATTGCCGCACAAAAATACAGAGAAGAACAAGCAAGGCAAATAATTAAAAACATTGTTGCAATTGAACTTACAGAAGACGAAGAAGAGCCTAAAGAAGTTCAATGTTGGGTTAATAGTGTGCGAGCGTTTGTTCCTACGGACGAAAGACTACACAAATACGTTTCTATAAATACCGCATTAAAAGAACCATCTTGGCGCAATAATTTACTTGAAAATGCGAAAAGAGATATGAAAGCTTTTATTGCAAAATACAACAAATTAACAGAACTAGATGATATTATAGACGATATGAATAATTTCCTGAGTGCCTAAAAGTTAAAGAGACACTATAGTTCTCTCGATAGAGGTGAAAGGCCTGAACATGGTTAGGCAGTCGTGGCAACGTGAGTTAGGGTCAGTACTGGACGGGACTGATGTGGCAGTCTAGGTAGGTTGTTGTTTGTTCAGTTCTGGCGAGGACAGGTTTGTTGAGTTGGGGCAGTCGAGGTCAGTTACGTAGTGTAGAGTATTGGCTCGTAAAGGCTGGCTGTGGCAGTCGTGGAATGTAAAGGCACGTTAAGTTGCGTAGGGGATAGCATAGGCAGTCTAGGCTCGCTTAGGTGCGTTATTGCGAGTATCGTTAAGACAAGGCAGTCGGGGTGTGTACCGTAGTGGTAACGTCCGTCACGTTATGGCAGTCTTGGCGGTGATTGGTCGTGCCAGGTGCGTTAAGCACGGTTTCGTAGTGGCAGTCTAGGTCCGTTAGGGTCAACGGCGCGACACGATCTGTTGAGGCAGCATTGCAACCAAACCACGAGGGGAAGACGCGGAATATAAATATCTCCCCTTTCTCAAGTTTATTATAGTTAAATAGGAGATTACTATGAACGAAAAGCCTTGGACGGAACTTGTTGTTACAAAAGAAGACGTAGAAGAACTGTGGGAAAAGTTTAACGCTATAAAAGAAGTTGCACAACAACACGATTTTGTTTCGTTGCTTATGATTGACAGCAGATATATCCCACTTTATAATGACTTAACCGAGCATTGGGATGATTACCACGCTCAAATGTTTGTCTACGGATTAACGAAGGCAATCGAAAATGCGGGATTCTCCCTGTGACGGTGGGTAATGCGGTGGGTAGTAGAACAATTTTATTTAAGTTCATACAAACTCAATCTATTACCGCATAACGTGGAGCGGTATCGAAGAGGTCGTAACGAGACTGACTCGAAATCAGTAATTATATATTCGAAAGTCGTTGAAGTTATTGAAGTTTACTTCAACGACTTTTCATTTGTAGGGTAGTAGTTGGGTAGTAGAACTAAAAGTGACCAATAAAACAGGAAGGTCAGTGAAGTGAGTGAATAGGGAGAAGATTATCAGAATCATAGATGAATTGATCTTTGAAGCACAGAAAGCGCCGACATGGAAAGCTGAAAATGCATTGAGATGCTTAAAAAAGGAACTGCTGAAAGAGCAGGAAGCGAAAACAGGACATTGGATTAGCGTTAACGACGGAGATATTGTTGCAATAGATAATGATGGGTTTCCAGAAAGAGCCTGTTTTTGTTCGGAATGTAAAAAATATCTTATTGCATCTGACGAGTATGCGGTTTATGGAAGATACTGTCCGTTTTGCGGTGCAAAGATGGAAAGTCGGTGAAGTAAATGACAGATAAAGACATTCTAATTTCAGATTTGAATGACATTTCAGAAATTCTCATCAACAACGGTTATGGTGGATGGTATGCAACAATTCGGAAAGCAGT
>Ga0265298_10007715_pt1 | contig 13017 bp, 4 predicted proteins | sample AusTroGonzalo_MG_3_FD_193486 | JGI IMG/M metagenome (GOLD analysis project Ga0265298, IMG submission 193486) | Bovine rumen microbial communities from tropical cattle in Woodstock, Queensland, Australia - Gonzalo_01 | ecosystem: Host-associated > Mammals > Digestive system > Stomach > Rumen ... | reverse complement strand
CCCATGTCAGGTTATCAACACCAATCTCACCTTCGGTGATACCTTTCTTAATATAGTCACGCTGTCCGTTGGTACCCCACCTATAACCCTCTTGGTCGGTATACAGTGTACCGAGATAGGCGAAGCGACGTCCACCGATGTTATCGTCACCAGCCTGTCCGATGCTGGCACGGAACTTAATCTTATGGAAGATGGGCTTCATACTCTCCATGAAAGGCTCCTCACTGAGCAACCAGCCGATGGCAAATGAGGGGAAGAAACCAAAGCGCTTGCCCTTGCTAAAGTTCTCTGAACCATTATAACCGAAGTTGAACTCAGCAACATAGCGGTTGTCGAAGGTGGTAGAGAAACGGCCTGCAAGACCCTGCTTGCGATAGTCCTGAATACTACCATCGTCGTATGCCTGCTGGTTGTAGAGCAGCATAGCGTCAACATCAAATTTGCCGAATCGACGGTTGTACATCAGGTCTGTCTCGAAATATACGTTGGTGTTACCATATTCCGTACCTTGCTCAGAGCCCATTGAGTCGTCACCTGTCTCAAACTGAGAATAAATCAAGTTACCCTCTTCGTCACGACCTGTTGCAGGGAACACGGTAGCAGGCTTAGCTGTACGACTGCGACGGCTGCGGTTCCAGCGGTCGAAACTGAACAATGCCTTGGCCTTCAGACCTGGTGTAAACATCTTCAGGTCTTGCTCTACGCTGAACAATGTCTGTATCTTACTGGAGGTAATGAAGTCATAACCCTGCTGAGTTACTGTACGCCATGGGTTTGCACGATTCGAAATCAAAGGAATAGATCCATCGCTATAGCGAGCTGGATGAACGAAAGGCAGCGTGCGGAATGCCTCTCCAAAGGCTCCATCAGTGTCACAACGCTGTTTCTTGAAGCGGTTCAGATAACCACCGATATTAACACGCAACATCGTTGTCTTCGTTACATCCATATCAATATTGGTACGCAGATTAAACTGCTGGTTATTCGTCGCATTGTCGAAAATCAGACTCTTATCTTGCTCCAGAATACCCGTTTCCTTGAAATAAGAGGCCACAATGCTGTAGCGCAGGAAGTCAGAACCACCACTAACATCCAGATTACCACGAGTAGTATAGGCATAATCCTTAGTGATGGCATCTACCCAGTTGACATCAGGGTACAAGTCAGGATCATAGCCCGAGCGAGTACGGTCAATCTGCAATTGGGTGAAAGGCTGTGCCATACCATCCTGAACAGCCAGCTCATTAAGCAATGACATATAGTCAGGAGCATTTAAGAACTCTGGCAGTTTAGTAGGCTGGTTGATACTATGCTCTAAGTGGAAGCGCACCTGTGGTGCACCTATCTTACCACGCTTGGTGGTGATGACAATAACACCATTAGCACCACGCACACCGTACATGGCCGATGCCGAAGCGTCTTTCAGTATAGAGAAGGACTCAATCTCCGATACATCGACATTGTTCAGGTCACGTGCCACGCCATCAATCAGAATCAATGGGTTGTTGCTACCTGAGAAGGTCGAGATACCACGAATCCAGAAATTAGAATCGTCATAGCCAGGCTCACCAGAACGCTGTATACCGATGACACCACTCAGCTTACCAGCCAGGTTATTAGATAATGTACGCGTAGAACCGAACTGTAGTTCTCCGGGATTGATGGTCTCGATAGAACCAATAATTGAGGCTTTCTTCTGACTGGTATAACCTGTCACAACTACCTCATTAAATTCGTTCGCCTCTTCATCCATCACTACGTTGATAAGTCGCGCACCATTTACCTTCACGGTCTTACGCTTGAAACCGATATAGGTCAGTTCCAACTCGGTACTGCTCTTCTGAGGTACATTGAGGCGGAACATACCATCAATATCGGTAATGGTACGTGCTTGTCCGCCGACGACGGATACCGTCACACCCACCAGCGGTTCCTTTTGCTGGTCGGTCACTAAACCTGTCACCTGAACCTCACTGATTGGCTGCTGTGCAGAAGCCGTAACCGCCAACACGACATTCAAGGCAAGTACAGCCGCCAGACAAGCGGTTCGTGCCCATACTCCGACGACGGTTCTGAAGCTCGCTAATAGTTGTTTCTTCATGTCAGTCATTTTGTTTCTTTGATAATTTTGGATTGATTTTGTAGTTTACTGCTGCAAAATTACTGTGTTTTCTTTAGTCGTGTAGAAAACAAAAGAATTGTATAACCATATTTTAGTTATACAATTCTTTTAGTATTGGTTATCAGATAGTTATACCTTCAATAACATGGCATTGTATAATGATTATCTGCCTTTTACTAGCGGATATCAGCACTATTTGACGTCTGAAAGAGACGAGATACGGGTGTCGCTTCAGACAATGTACCACTAAAAAGGGTTGCAGCAAAGACTACTACATGTTCATCGACAGGCAGTACCACCTGACGGCAGCCTTTCGGGAGGTCGATACGCACCTTATACATATAAGTAAATTCGTAGGGCTGGTCTTGTGCTGGGCTATGGCGATGCGTACCTACGTAGGCCACTTCAGCCTGTTTTAGATAACCTGTGGTATGTCCATCATGTCCCCACTGGCCAACGAAGCCGCTATAGAATGGTACGTCAACCTCCTGACGACTTTTCCCTGCCAGGAATGTGGCACGACGGTCACCTTCGTTACTGGCTACCAACAGGAAGAGATGAGATGCTCCTGACGGTACCGAGAGGGTATCGCCATGACAGCTGAGACCATTGAAACTCTCACGTTCACCAAAGATGAAGGGTACTCCGCCAGCCGTTAGTGAATCAGGGAACAACTCAGCAGCATAACTATAACCAGCCTCAAAGTCTGCTTCCGAACGGAACTCATTGAAGGTAGCACATTTGCGATTATAGGGCAGCTGCACCGTCTGGTATTTCCCCTCAGATGGCAGGGCTTTTGAAGAAGCCAACTTCACCTTATAGGTTTTGACACTATATGGTTTTATCGTTACCTGCAATTGGCGCCCCTCAAAAGGAGTTGCTGACAACGTACGCTCGGTACCGTCGGCCTCCACCGCTTGAAGGATATCAGCAGGGAATGTCAGACGAGCGTTTTGTGTAGCCTTCCCTCCTAACTCATGGACACGTACCACATACTCATCGCTGACCTCAGCACGCTTTAGAGTGCGGACAACTACGTTCTCGTTATCACTCTGCAGGAACGACCACTCACGTCCCAGAGTACCCTTGTGCTTAGATACTGTAAAAGCACGCAACGGACTGTTCAACATGGTTGCCTGGCGCACGGTCTTAGCCATCGGCAGTGCCCCAGCATGTCCTATCAGACTGTAGGTAAAGACATGATGGCCCTTGTCCTGATGTGCCTGATAAGTATAACCGCCACCAGGCTTGGGAGCATATAGCAGCGACAGGCGCAGGGTATTGTCAGCAGGCTTATCCCATCCGTAACGGCTGTCATTAAGAATGGTCACGCCATAGTCGCCAGAGGCATCCGTGAGGTCTGTCCATTCATGGCTGCACACCTCATAGTTGGTATCCGTATTAGTGGATCTCTGGATGCTACCCAGTCCGAGGTCGTAAGTCGCCATTGGATTGCTGACACTCAATGGGAATTCAGCTTTCAACAGGGCATTCTCTGCACGCCATTCTACTACGTTCTCTATATCTATCTGGTCAGCGAGAGCACCCTCATAGAGATGGACGTATTGACAGATATCGGTGTTGCCATAGCGTTTAGTGATGCGCAGCGTCTGACGAACGGCACCCTGTTCAACGAGCTGTACCTTAACATCCTGATGGATGGGTAGCGGTGCTTTGTCGAGCGTACGTTTATGTATCTCCCAGGCAGGCCAAGCCTCAGAGGTGCAGTCATCGAGGATAACCAGTCGGATACGACGACCATCAGCCACCAGTTCCTTCCCTACCCGCTTGTCAAACAGTGATACGATGTCACCATATTCATCCACCTGTAGGCGATAGACGCTATTCTCTATACATGCGGTGTTACGGAGCTGCTGAAGAGAGCGACGCGATGTGGCAGACAGGCTATATACCGACATTCCCGTAGCAGGAACAGTAGCCTCAAAAAGCAACTGTCCCGTACTGCTGAGCTGTGTCTTTACACGTCGGCCACGAGGATCACACACTTGGTAGCTACGCCCTTCGGGCAGGTCCACCTTCACCACAGAGCTAACAGGGAAGCTCTCGTTATTATATACCACCAACGGTGTTCCGCTTGTCTGCGTATCCAACTGACGGGCAGTGGCAGCCACACTGTTGGTCAGCACATTAGAAAACTGTTTCAGACTGAGCAGTTCATCATTCCATGAGAACTCATAAGCCTTGGGAATACTTGTTCCCGTCAGGTCATCATGGAACTGGTGCCAGATGGCACGACGCCATATATCGGTCATCAGCTGACTCGGATAAGAGCGTGTTCCCAACCAGTCAGCCATCACGGCCATACGTTCAGCAGCATCGCCCAGATGTTCATTCTGTCTATTGTAGAGTTTCATGGCTGCCTGTGAAGTGTAACAGCCATTGCCATGCAAATCCATCGGCAGCTCACCATCAAAGACAGGCAACTCTGGATGCTTCTCATAGGGCAGGAAGTCACGGTATAGCTGATCACTCGTAGCACTGATAATCTTAACGGGGCCATTGCCTTTAAGTCCTTTCTCCACAGCGCGCACCGACGACAGCGTTGGTGAGCCGCCGATGTCGCCTGTACCATAATATCTATAGGCAATGCCCAACGGGCTCTCCCCAGCCTCTTCCCATAAACGGCGATGGTTAGACAAGTCCACGTCAGGATAACGGTCGGCATAGCCAAAGCCATGTACCATCATTATCTGACTACCATCAACACCCTTCCATAATCCCATGGAGAAAGGATAGCGCTTGTTGCCTGGATAGAAGGGACGGGCACGCCATGCCAGCTTCTGCGACGAGAAACCTATCAGTCCACAATGACTGGCCAGCGTCGGTAGTGTATAGGGGAAGCCAAAGCAGTCGGGCAGAAAGACATCTGTACCTTCCTTGCCAAACTCCTGACGATAGAAAGTCTGTCCCAATAGGACATTTCTAATCCATGCTTCTGGCGAACATACCATCGTTTCGTTGGCATCCCACGAGCTACCCGTAATGTGCCAGCGGCCACGGTCAATCCACTGTTTCAGTTCGGCATAAAGTTCTGGATAATACTCCTTCATCCAGGCATACTTCACACCACCTTCAAAGTTGAATACATAGTCAGGATACTGGCGGAAGAGCAGGAAATTCTGCGTCAGTGTATTTTTTATATGGTGTCTGATGGTGCTCTGCACATCCCAGTTCCACTGGGTATCCAAGTGTGCATTGGCAACCATATAGGCCTTTCGTTCCTGAGCGCCCACTCCTAAAGCCAGGAATAGACTGATGGTCAATAATTTAGTTCTCATCTATTTACTTGTTTTTCAAGAAACCTACAGTACGTTGTGGTGAATAAAGTTCCCACAGGCTGGCTATCGTCCATCCCGGGGCAAAGATATCATTATAGAAACCTTTTCCGTTCTTTCCATAGTCCCAATGGGTGTGCTGTACCACTTCAGGGTTGAAGCCTGGAACAGCAATACCACATAAGCGATCCTGTGTGGGCAGCAACTGACAGAGCGACGACTCTATAATGTCACAGATTTGGTTGAAATGCTGTTCACCAGTCTCTTCTGCCAGCCAGCGTACAATATGGGGCAGTTCGAATACAAACACGTCGATATGGTTGTTCTCTACCGATACATTGCTCCATCCGCGGCTGCGGAAGTCGAGGTCGCCCAACATCTGTCCCTGAGCGAAAGGCACATCCCATAGATAGTACCACGACAAAGCGAAGTAGGCAGCCTGACGGCAGAGGTCAATATAGTGCTGGCGCTCCTGTTTCTTGGTTACCATCGCCAGATAATAGGTAGCTGTAACGGCACTGATTGCGGCCTCTTTATCCTCACAGTTAGCATCCAGCGTACTGGAGAAATAATCGCTTTTCGAGATAATGTTTCGCTCCAGATAGTCTACACTCAGCTTGGCAGCTTTCAGGTAACGCTTGTCACCAAAGTATTTATAGCCCATTACCAATGTTGACGTAGCCGAAGGCGTAGAGCCACCCGACGGGTCGAAGTCACTTTGGTCATCACGATATTTGCGAGGGAAGCTGCCATCAGCTTTTTGCAACAAAAGCATCTGATCGAGCAATACGCGCATCTTCTGTTCCCACTGCTTATGCTGACGGCCCTGTTTCTTCTCGTATGCCAGATAATGCAGCACAGCATAGACGGCCTCCGACTGTTGGCGGATGCTATGAATGCAATCAGCATCAGCAGGTATGCCGTGACTGATACGCATATCTTCCTTGAAATAACCACGTGCAGTAAAGCCATACTGCAGCCAGCTGTCGAAGATGTCCCTACCCATGTCTGCCAACAGAGCCTCGCCAGTCTGTTCACCATACTCCAGCGAGTTGAAAGCATTGAGTAGGACACGTCCCACGAAGCCCAACGTCACATGGTCTGACGGAAGACAGTCGTTACAGCGCACATTAGAGCCAGAATGGTACTTCAACGCATATTTGTCGACATAGGCCTTGCGGAAGTAGTTTGCCAGCTGAGCCTTCATCTGCTCAGGGGTATAGCGTTGCTTGACAGCCGTTGGCTTTATGCGGTCAATGCAGTAGTTCCAGCTATCAGTCACAAACTGCCCATAGTCTTTGGCCTCACTCTCACGGATATACCAGTTCAGTGTTATCTGCTCACCAGCCTCCAGCTTGGCAAAGCTGGTTGCAGGGTTGACGAGTGTCAGCTTGCGGATATAACGCTTGGGAGTCTCCACCCACGGATAACCGAAGGTTAGCGAGGCACGTCCACGCTCATTGTCAAAACCCAGATAACCCACCGAAGTCTTTCCGCCCAGAATGATTTCTCCCTCCTGATGAGTAGCCAGTGCGTCGGCACGGTCTGAGAGGTTACGCAACACGGTAAGCGTACGACCAGACTGGCTGTCATAGACACCCGTCAGTGGTGACGACAAACGGTCTTCACGAAAGTTCCAGCTCTTCGAGGTGTGGAACGATGGTGCCTCTTTGGGCGAACGCAGATTCTTGTGATACCAGAATCCTGGGAGATAAAACTCGCAGTCATCAGTTTTGTAGTCTGTCGCCACACTGGCACCTATATTAAAATAGACACGTTCCTTGGCAGTCAGCGTCACTGTGAGCAGTTGATCGTTATCCTTTGAAGTCAGCCTATAAGAGATGGTCATCGGCAGTGCCTTTGCAGCCGTCAGTTGGTTGCCATTTCTTTTCAAGGGGTAAGTGACAGCGTCGTTTCCGGGTTGCTTCAACGATAGTTTGAAATTCACGTCTAACGCCATCGCATGTAGGCTTCCTGCAACGAGCAGTACACCTACCAGAATTTTCTTTAGGTTTGTTTTCATCATTGTCATTCGTTATTTTGTTATAGTCTTTCTCTTGCAGCTATTCAGCAGTTCCGTCTTTCCGTCAGCTATCAGTTTGAGTATCAGTTCACCAAAGAGGCTATTCGGCCAGGCAAACCAACTCCGCGTATAGCGTTTAGCATCATCCTTGTAGAACGACTCGTGGATAAAGCCCGTACCCGCATCAGTCGACATCAACAGTTCGATACAATGCTTGATCTCTTCATCATCCTGACTGGTGAGGGCATACATGATGATTGACATCTGCCAGGGCATATCCATTCCCACATGCGGGCCACCAATGCCTTCACCCGCGCTACCACGGAAGAAAGAAGGATTATCTGTTGACCACACAAAGCGACGTGTATTCTGATAGATGGGGTCATCTAAGGGGACATCACCCAGATAGCCCATGGCCAACAGCGATGGTACGTTAGGGTCATCCATCAGCAAACAGCTACCAAAGCCATCCACTTCGTAAGCATAAATCTGACCATATTGGGGGTGTTCCACCACAGCATACTTCTTAAGAGCCTGTTCTACCTCGTCAGCCAGTTTTGTACAGCTCTCTGCCCTTTGCTGGTCGTGATTCACGTCTGTCAGTATCTCGGCAGCCTTACGCAAAGAACTCACTGCCATAAAGTTTGAGGGTATCAGATAAGGGAATACCGTTGCATCGTCACTGGGACGAAAGAACGACGCTATCAGTCCTACTGGTTTAGCAGGATGTCCGATGCCATCCCATCCCACAGTATCAAACTGCCTGTCAGTAACACGCTTAAAGCGGTAGCTCGCTGCCGCATCCTTATGCTGTTGTCCACGAAACAGCACCAGAATATTGTCAATAGCTGTCAGCCACTGCTTACCAAAGACAGTGCTGTCGCCCGTCACCTTCCAATATTGATAGGCCAAACGGATGGGATAGCACTCAGAGTCTATCTCATACTTACGTTCGTGCACTCCAGGCCTCATCTCTGTAAGGTCGTATTTCCACTCATAACTTTTCACGGAACGGGGAAGGAAAGCATTAGCATAAGGGTCCAGATTGATACACTTCCACTGGCGTAGTATCACACCTCGCAACATTTTCTTCAGTTTGGGATCACTGTTGGCAAACTGCACATAGGGCCACACCTGAGCACCAGAGTCGCGCAACCACATAGCATTGATGTCACCTGTGCAGACAAAGGTATCATCATCACCATCTATCTGTCGGTAATGGACGGTAGTTTCAAGGGTATTGGGGAAACAGTTGCCAAACATCCACGCCAGGTAGGGATTAGGAGCCAACAAGCGCTGCACCTCTTCAATCCTTTTGTCTACGACCTCTGAGGTAAAGAGTCGTTCCTCCTTAGGTAACCTTTTTGAGGTTCCCATACCGATAGTAGTGTCAGCGGCCATTTTGGTATACTCATAAAAATGCTGTTGATCTGGCCATGTAGAGGATTGATCACTTGACTTAGGGCCACATGCTGTCAGCAGTGCGACGGAGGTCAGAAATAATACTACTTGTTTCATTGGTGCTTATAGTTGTTATTTTTTGTTGTGCAAAGATAGTGCTTTTGCCCCTACAATAATAAAAACAAAAGGATTGTATAATCCATTTTCATGTTATACAATTCTATTCACGTTGATTATCAAGAACTTAGTCATTCTTTGCATCCCTCATTGTATTAAGTACGTCATATGCGTATTCTCGTTATACAAGATAGCATCAAGGGGTTCATAACCCTTTGATAGTCAACAATCATTATCGAAGACTGCAAGAAACTCGTTATACAATCATTTAATTTTGTACACGCGAGGGGAAAAGGTCGTATCTTTGCGCTCGATAAACAATAACCATCAATACCAACAAAACAAAATGAAACATGCATTTTTTACTTGCATCATGCTGATGCTCTGTATGACTACTAAGGCACAAACAACAGACCTTTTCCAACCCTATCGGCAAACGACTCTCAGACTGCCAGCCGTACCACTGATTGTCAACGACCCCTATTTCAGTATCTGGTCACCCTTTGACAAACTGACTGATGGTACAACGCGTCACTGGACAGACCAAGAGAAACCATTGGAGGGTTTCCTCTCTGTCGACGGCATTACCTACCAATGGATGGGCACCAATAAGGGACAGGCTACCACTGCTCAACAGAAATCAATCAGTGTTCTGGCTACCAGCAGCTACTACACCTTCATCTGTGGTCCTATGGAGCTGGACGTCGTCTTCACAGCACCCATGCTCATCGACGACTACGACCTGCTGTCTGCCCCCGTCAACTACATTTCCTATCAGGTTCGTGCCACCGACGGCAAGCAGCACGATGCCACGCTGACAATTAGCGCCTCACCACTATTGGCTGTAGCTGATTCCAAGCAGCCCACACGCTCAGAGGCAGGTAGCCAACAAGGTGTCAGTTATGTCCGTACAGGTACCATCGAGCAACCCATCCTAGCTAAGAAGGGTGATGGCATCAGCATTGACTGGGGTTACCTTTATCTGCCCGCCATCAATGGTGAGGTAAGCATCAAGGGTGATGCTGCTATGCCGCTATTGTGCTATACCCACGACTTCGGACGCACCAATAGTGCTGCCAGCTACATGATGCTGGGCTACGACGAAGTACAGGACATCGAATATATGTTCAAGCGCTACAAGGCCTACTGGACACACGATGGAACGGTCAGCATCTTCCAACTGTTCCGCCGCATGAACTCTCAATATGCCAACATCATGCAACGCTGTCGCGACTTTGACCGCCGTATCTACGACGATGGTATGCAGGCTGGTGGAACCCACTATGCCGAGATATTGTCAGGAGTGTATCGTCACGTCATCGCTGCCCATAAGCTCTTCCAAGACGAGGAGGGCAACCTGCTCTTCTTCTCTAAGGAGAACAATTCCAACGGCTGTGTCAATACCGTTGACCTCACCTACCCTGAGGCCCCACTCTTTCTCTGCTATAACCCAGAGTTGCAGAAAGCCATGATGACCTCCATCTTCGACTATTCCTATAGCGGACGCTGGACAAAGCCCTTTGCCGCCCACGACCTTGGCACCTATCCCATTGCCAACGGACAGGTCTATGGTGCCGATATGCCTATCGAGGAGGCTGGCAATATGCTCATTCTTGCTGCTGAGCTGTGCCGACAGGATGGTCAGACAGCCTATGTCGATAAGTATTGGGACATCATCACTACCTGGGCAGATTATCTCGTCGAGCATGGTCAGGACCCTGCAGAGCAGCTGTGTACCGATGACTTTGCTGGCCACTGGGCACACAATGCCAACCTTGCTGTCAAGGCTATCATGGGTATTGCCGCCTATTCAGAGATGGCACGGATAAAGGGTCTGACAGAGAAAGCTGACCAATACCTGTTGCGCGCTAAGTCGATGGCTCACGTCTGGGAAGAGCAGGCACTCGATGGCGACCACTACCGACTGGCCTTCGACCGTCCTGACACCTGGAGCCAGAAGTATAATATGGTGTGGGATAAGCTATGGAACACCCACATCTTCAATGACAAGGTGATGAAGCGTGAGATGAGCTACTACTTGAAGAAGCAGAACACCTACGGACTGCCACTCGACTGCCGCCAAGACTATACCAAGAACGACTGGATACTCTGGACAGCAGCCATGGCCACTGACCAGAACACCTTCCTCAAGCTGATGGAGCCAGTCTATAAATACATGAACAAGACCGACAGCCGTGTACCTACTAGCGACTGGTACGATACGAAGACGGCCCGCATGGTGGGCTTCAAGGCCCGTTCTGTAGTTGGCGGTTTCTGGATGCGCGTACTCATGAACAAGACTAAAAAGTAAGCAACCATGAGAAAGTGTTTATTCCGTATATGGACTGTCGTTGGTAGCCTGCTGATGACCACGGCAGTCAGTGCCCAGAAGAATCTCTCCGACTTTAGCATCGCAGACGACTGTACGCCAAAGGCGGTAGGCTTCGAGGCCAGCCTCACACCCCTCTTCGACAAAAACGATCTCACCATTTTCCAACTGCCACAGCTACATGGTACAGAAGAAATCATTCTCAAGGCCAACAGGCCCTATGTGCTAAAGGGTTTCTCCGTTGTCAGTGCCGACGACGAACAGCAAGACCTCAAGCAGACGGTGCTTTATGTGAGCAACGATGGCCAACAGTGGAAACTGGTGCGTAGCCTGCAACTGAGCTATTATGGACGCTTTGCAAGCCAGCAGGTCAGCACGCCTTATAATGGCGGCTACTCCTGGTTCAAGATCGTACTAAGAAAAGCCTCTGGCACAACGGGGCTTCGCATAGCCGATATCCAGTTGTTTGGCTATCCGGAGACGGACGACGAGAATCTGGCCAACAGCCTCAACGGTAGCATCAAGGGTGCTTCCAAGGCTATCAACGCTGCCAACCTTATAGACAATGACCCTACCACCATGGCCGAGATTCCCAATGCCGACCGCCAGCAGATAGATAACTTTAATGGTGAGCGACGTTACAACGGACTCCTTAACGCCTGGTTCGAATACGAATTTAACCAGCCCACAGCCATCAGCGCCTATGCTCTGGGGCTTACTGCCACGACCAATCGCGACAGCCGTCCCTGCTGTTGGGAGCTGCAAGCCAGCAATGACCGTCAGCAATGGGTAACACTCGACCTGCAACACTATGCTGCCGACATGGCCATAGACCATTACGAGCAACGCTACCAGTTGGGGGCTACAGGTGCTCACATCGACTATGCCGACGTGGCCGACCGCCTGTTACAGTTCTGCGAAGAGCAGTTGGAGCGCAACCAGAGCAATACAGGTATCTACTGGATTTGCGACTGGGCGGTGGATGCCAACAAGCGCAACGAAGACTGGGGTGGCTACTGGTGGGCAGCACATGCTGTAGACAACTACGTCGACAACTATCGTCGCACCGCCAACTCTGCACGTCTCAGCAAACTCGCCAAGATGGTCAGCGGTGCCAGCCAGCGCAACGGCAACACCCTCATCAACCACTTCTACGATGACATGGAGTGGATGGCACTGGCCATGCTGCGTGCCTGCGACCTCAATGCCAGCATAAAACGAGAATACTGGAACCATGTGGTGACGCTCTTCAACGACATCACTGGTGCATGGAGCGAAGTAGATGGTGGTGGCCTGCACTGGAACAAGGACAAGACAGGCGACGGACGCTACAAGACGTCGTGCTCCAATGCCCCTGCCATGATTCTCGCTGCCCGTCTCTACCTGCAAACGGGTGAACAGCGCTATCTCGACTGGGCACTGCGCATCTATGAATATATGTATTCACACAGCCGCTTCCCTGACGGCGTCGTCAAGGACCATGCCACACATACCGACCATGAGGTCACTTTCTCCTACAACCAAGGCACCTGGGTAGGCGGACTGCTCGAGCTCTACAAGATTTCAGGCGAAGAACACTACCGCACTACCGCCACCGAACTGCTCGACCTGCTGCTCTTTGGCAAGTGGTATTCGCCCAAGGGCATCATGAACGAGCGCCAGAACTTTAACCAAGATGATGGCGGCATGTTCAAGGGCATCTTCGTGCGCTACCTCACCCAGTGGATTC
>Ga0265298_10007714_pt1 | contig 13019 bp, 26 predicted proteins | sample AusTroGonzalo_MG_3_FD_193486 | JGI IMG/M metagenome (GOLD analysis project Ga0265298, IMG submission 193486) | Bovine rumen microbial communities from tropical cattle in Woodstock, Queensland, Australia - Gonzalo_01 | ecosystem: Host-associated > Mammals > Digestive system > Stomach > Rumen ... | reverse complement strand
GCCCTCCCAGTCCTCGGTGAGTCCGTCCATTTCCATCAACGCCTGTTCGGCCGCCTCCGCAAGTCTCAAGTAATCGCTTTTCATGTGTTCTCCGACAATATTTAGCGGAAAGGGGAAACGGATGCGCAATCTAACGGGATTCCCCTTTTCCCCCTGGCCCAATCCACCCGACAACCACGCCATACGACCTGGATGTGGGCTTCCTCTCTATCAAACCGTACCCGTCCTCCCTGTAGTCGTATTCCACATAACTGGCGTTTTCATTCAAAAGCCATTGAACCGACTGGTCTGAAAACTTGATTCCATACTTCTTATGCGCATATTCGATTCCAAGCATCGAAATCCAAAGCTCATACTGGAATCTTGAAGTGCCATTCCACGAATAGCCCTTTATTTGCGATGGGACCCGATGCGACAATCGACAATGGGAAAGTTCGTGGAAGAAAGTAATGAACATGCACTCGACCGGATTGGCGCAGGCGCTCCGCATGTCATACTTTCCAATCTTCTGGCCGGCCGAACATTTTTTAAACGGAGCCAGCCAAATCTCTTCTCCGGCGCTGGCCCCGTAGTTATATCCGCCATAGCCCTTATCGGGTTTGAGATACTCCAATTTCAACTTATGTTCCTTGGCAATGTCCCCCATCAGTTTTCGGACTTCTTCCAGGCTGCGGCGTTCTTCAATCATGTTTTTGGTTTTCATAAGTTTCCACAGGCATTATACCCATGGAAAGGCGCCCCGTCAACCTCTACGGACGGATTGCGGCAGACTCGTCGGATTCTGAATGGATTTGCCTGATTTGGATGGGTTCCATTGGATTTGAATGGATTCCATTGGGCTTGCCCAAACTTGGATGGATTCCATTGGATTTGGATGGATTCCATTGGATTTGAATGGATTCCATTGGAAAATCCTGGTATACTGGAAAATTTTTATTTTTTATTTTGATATAAATTTGAAATGCGCATATGCAAAATTTAGCCCCCCCTAACTTTTGTTAGTTTTGGCTAATTTTGAATGCTTCGCACGAAAAACAAAAAAAAGCCGCGCCGTTTTGCGCGGCGCGGCTCGTTGCGTTTGGTTGTCCGTGGCTTGCGGTTAGTCGCGTATCGGCTCTATCGCCATTATGATGGGCGTGATGATTCGCCTAACCGTGGAGGTTGTTTCCCTTACCTCTGTTGGTGTTGCGCCTTCTTTCGGCTCGTTGGTTGTTTTGGTTTGCACTTTGGCAGTGCATCCCAACTCGGCGGTGAAGTCCGTTATCTTCCGCGCATCCATTTCCGCAAGGATTGCGGCGGCGGTTTCCTTTTTGTCGCGTTCAAGCGCGGCGGCGCAGGCGCAAGCCGTTTCGTAGCCGCTCCATGTATCCGCAAAAGTCGGCGCTTCAACCATCTGCGCAAACTCTTTCGGCTTGCGGACAACGACATATCTCGTCACTTTTGGTAGCGTGTCGCCTTCCGCATACTGCGGATACTTGCGCGTCATGGCGTATTGGCACAGCGCGTATCCGTTGCGCGGCTCGGCCTTTGCGGCGTTTTCCACTATCCGCTTTTTGGCCGTCTCGATTGCATCGTAAACCACGGCGATTCGCGCCGCTTTGACGATTGCTTGTGAAAGTTCGATGTCGTTCATTGTGTTTCTCCCATTGTCAAGGTGCTATCGCCGAATTGGCCTCGCTTCCCTTGCGCTTATGTTATACGCCAAGCCCTCTCGCAGACCCGCCTTTTTTTATTGGCGCACGATTGCCACTACAGATGCGATAAACGCCACGGCGTTTACCACTATGGCCGCAATTGAGATGCCGCAAGCGACGGCCATTTCATGCGGCGAGTATGGGTTGACGTATGCCGCCGCAATAATCGCGGTGGTGGAAAAGGCGGCGCAAAGGCCGCAGACGAAAAATGTCTTTTTCATTGGCGTTTCCCTTTCTACGCAAGCGCCATGGTGGTGGCCATTATCATGGCGGCGTTCGCTTGCTCTTCGCTTTCGATATGGCCGACTGTTTTGGCTAGGCTGTCGCGCTGTTGCGGCGAAAGTTGCTTCACAACCGTCGCAAAACGGTTTACGAACGCTTCACATTCCTCCGCGACCTTTTTGGCGTGAAGTTGGACAAATGCCTCAAGCGCAAGGCGCCGCGCCTTTGGCAGTTTCGCCGCTAGTTCCTTGAGGCATACCTCGTATTCAAAGCGTTCCCATGTCCGATTGATGTAGGAGACGCGACGCTTCGCGAGAAAGTCGAAGTTTTCATCGTAGTATTCCGCATGATGGCAAAAGCCGTTTCTCGTCCATGTTGTGAAACAATGAATCGTATCGTTTCCGATATCGAAGTTTTGAACCGCGTAGTGTTTGGACATTTCCGAATCCCCCACGCAAGAGGTGCTATTGCCGAATTGGCCTCGCCGTCCTCTTGCGCTTATGTTATACGATGAAAGTCTCCGTGGACCAGCCCCTTTCAAAAAAATTTTGAGGGCGCAAAGGGGAAAGGGCGTTTTCCTTTCCCCTTTTGCGCTAGTTGGCTATATGCCAAGATTCAGCACTTGTTGACGCTCTTCGGCCTCGCGTTTCGCGGCCTCGCGCCGCGCCTTGCGGCGTTCGCGGACGGCCTTGTTTTCGGCTTTTCGGAAATCGCCATCAAGTTGCATTCGGCACTTGTAAAGCAGACCGTGGATGACGCTATCGAAGCGGTGCGCCTCCCATGTTCTGTTGTAGTAGCGTATCTTGTTGGTCAACCCCAATTCGGGGCAGTATGCGGTATGCCCCCAACTTCTGCGCGTCGACCAACCGTAGGCGAGAAGGTGGATGGTTTTTCCGTTGATGGTTTTGGTGTCCTCGCGCTCGGCGGCGGGGTGGACGGTTGCGGTGACGGATGGCAGCAGATACGACATTTAGGTTTCCCCCACGCAAGAGGTGCTATTGCCATTTTGGCCTCGCCGTCCTCTTGCACTAATGTTATACGATGAAAGTCAAAAAAGTCCAGAAAAAAAACGATGCCGTGTGGACTCGAACCACAATCCCCTCGCGATACGCTTGGTCTCCTAGCCTGTTGGAACGGTTGCCCACCATGGGATGACCGACTTGACGGTCGCTTGCCGAATCGAACGGCTCCGCTATTGACAGCATCGTTGCGCTTATGTTATACGGCGAAGGTCTCGCCAGTCCCGCAGTTTTTGAAAAAATTTCCATGGGCATACATACGGGGGGTATGCCCCATGCCTATTGCTCTAGGAAGAGAACGAGGTCAACCATGTCGTGGCAGTTCGCCTTCTGCGCGGCTGTGGCAAGTTCGTCCCATTTGCCATTCTCCTCTAGATGTTGGTAAAGTCTGCCGTAGAACCCTTGCGAATTTGCCAGGCTTCCGATAATGCTCTTGCAGTCCTCGACGGTGAGAAGTTTGCGCTCGTTTGCCATTGGTTTTTCTCCTTGTGCCTATGTTATACGATGAACCCTTCCGTGGACCAGCGGAAACAAAAAAATCCCCCTTCCGTTGGTGGGGGATTCGGAAGGGGGTGGGGGAAATGTTGCCTTTAGTCGCGTATTACCATGTTTTTGCGGGGTTGCCCTTGCAGGTGTATGCCCTCTCATAATTTTTGATGGTCTTGCCGCTGATGGCATACTTGCCGATTCCAACGCGGTCAAGCATACACCCTAGGGCGCGAAGCCTGCTTCTCGTGGTTGCCGTGTTATAGCCGCAGAACGAGAATCGAATCGGCATTTCCCCCGTCTCGCCCGTGGCAATCAGGTTGCCATGGAGGTAAACGCGGTATTTGCCCTTGTAGTGGTGGACTTCATTGTTGTGGTCCTTGTAGTTGCGACCATTCTTGATGGCCTCGACGATACGTTTTTCGCACTTGCGCATTTTGGTTCTCCTTGTGCCTATGTTATACGGCGAGGGGTGAAAAAGTCCGGTGAAAAAATTGAGGGCAACGCCTTATCATCCGTTCAATCTGGCCATGATTTCCCTTTGTTTCGGCGAAGTTTCTTTCCTCGCTTATGTTATACAAAAACCCAACGAAAGGTCCGGCAAAAAATTTCGCGTCCATGCGGGGGTGCCCCCCCCTATTTGCCACGCGCCACATCCTCTTCCGGAGGCGGCAATTCCCATTTGGCGGGCGAATCCACCAGCTCCATGTTGGTCTTCGGCTTCGGGCAGTGTTCTCCAGGATATGCGATGCGGATGCCGTATGGCCCCTTGCATTGCTCAAGGGTGTAGCCAAGTGTGCATTCGTCCGGATGTCCGCACCACCCGCGAACCATCGCCTTGCACCCATTGCAAGTCCTGAACTTCCTAATCGGCCGGTATTTGTCTGGCATTTGCCGCCCTCCTTGCGCCTATGTTATACGGAAACCCAATGGAAAGTCCGGCGGTTTATTCCTAGAACACCCCAAAGCCAAGCCAGCGGATGGCCAGCAGGACGCAGAAGATGATGAAGGCCAGTTTCACACAGGCCCGGAAGCACTTCCAAGCGGCGGCGAGTCCCAGCGAAAAGACGAAAAGCACAAGCAGACTTGGTATGTTGATTGTTATCATTGCAGGCTCCTACATACGGGGGGTATGCCCCCTACGCCTATGTTATACGATGAACCCCTCTGTGGACCAGCCCTTTGGGAAAAATTCCCAAATGGGCATACACACGGGGGGTATGCCCCCTATCCTACGCGGAATTTGAAGCCGCTCCGCGACAGATGCCCGACTACCGCTTCCAGCAGCAGCCGTCCCATCTCCAGCCTGTCTGTTCCCTCGTAGTGCGTTTCAAAGGCGATGCACGGGGGTCCATAGTAGCCGGCGATTTCCCAATCCTTGCATTCGGCCGAATCGAATTCGCGCCACAGAAACCTTGCAACGCTATCCATCATCAGGTCGACCGATATTTGCGGGGTGTTGGATGTTGGGTAGATTTTGGTCTTCATCTGGTCATCCTCGCTTCTGCATACGGGGGGGATGCCCCCTACGCCTATGTTATACGATGGAATCGCCATGGGACCGGCGGGTAAAAAAATTCCCCGCCGGTCTGCGGGGAATCTTCGCGTATCACTTCGCCGTGGGGTAGTCGCTGGCGTATTTGTCTCCAAGTATCTTGTATAGCGTTTTTTCCGCCCTTTTCATCTCATGCCACACATTTTGCTTTGAAATGCCAACGCGCTTTGCTATCTCAAGCTGGGTCAACGGAGCTTCGCCGCCCATCCCCGTAAGCAGTTTCATTATAATCCGTTGCCGTTCCGGGAGTTGCGCCAGCGCATTCCTGACATCGGCGATTTTCTCCTGCCGTTCAAGGTTCTGCTGGGCGGTCGGCGTCCTGGCATCTGGCAAGACATCGTGAAGGTCTATCGCGTCATCTTCGCCGCCTTCTTCGCCCTCGCCGCCGATTTGCTTGTCCATCGAAATGTCGCGGCCAATTTCCCTATACTTCCGGTCGCATTCGTGTTGCATTTCGCCGTAGGCATACGCCAGAAGATTGGTGTTCCTGGCCACCGGCATTCCGGTCTTGGGGGATATGTAGTTCGGGTCGTAGTTCGGGAGTTGCCTCTGCGCCGCCTCCCAGCCAATGGAAATCAGTTCCTGCGCGAATTGTTGTGCAAGCGCCCTGCCGCCAACTGGAAGCGCATACGATGCGGCCAGCTTGAATGCCCTGGCGGAAATCGCCTTGTGGAGTTGCTCGTCCTCCTTGTCGTCGAATTTCAGCAGGGTGCTTTTTTGACGGCGCGTCCGGGGTTGCGGTTCCTCGTCCTCGTCCTCGGAATCGTCGTAGTTTTCGGCCCCGTTGTAGTCCTCTTCCCCCTCTACATAGTTCTCGTCATCCTCGAAGTCCTCGCCGCTCTCCTCGAAGTCCCTGCCATAGCCGTCCTCTCCGGGATTGCCCTCGTAGTCCTCGCCGTCATCCATCGCCATGTCGCGCACAATCGCTTCCAAAAGTTTCATTGTAAGTCCTTGATTGTATTTAGCGATTAGGCATACACGCGGGGGGTATGCCCCCTGTCAAAAGGGGATGAACGGGGTGAATGCGCCCTGCTCCTTGTATCGCCGCCACCCTGCGACGGCCCTCCGCATCATGGCTTCAAGCTGCCCTTGGCCGAAAGCCTCGACGATTGTCTCGTCATACATCTTCACCAAAATGGCGTATGCGTGGATTTTGCCGCCTCTGGCGCAGTTTTCCAGGTCGCGCAGTATTCCGTTTAGGAATGCGCGGGTCCCGATTTTCCCGGCATTGTATCTGGCCGCCCTGCTTTTGGCATTCTTGTCCAGCCGGTCAAGGTCGGACGGGAAAGAGTCGTATGGAATGTTCATGGTGTTCCCCCTTGCACCTATGTTATACGACGGCGGGGCGAAAAGTCCGGGAAAATTTTCCCCGGACACCCACGCGCAAGGCGTTCCCCCTACCGTCCGTATTCGTCGGCTGTCCAGGACGCATCGGCGAAGTCGGGCCCGCCGACAATGTCTGCCGTTCCCTTCAACGCCTCGGAGATTGCGGAAAGCACCTTGTCTTTCTTGTCATCGTCCACGATGATGTCCAGGCTGACCTGCCGCACCACCTGCTTCTCCTTGACTCTCTTCCACACGGGCGAAAACGCGGCCTTGATTGCATCGAACCGCTCGTCGCCGTGGTCGATTGTGAGGACAATGGCGACATCGGTCGCGTTGTGCGCCCAACGCAGGAAGCGGTCGAAGAGTTCCCGCGCATCCACCGAAGCGGCCTCGTCGGGGATGTAGAACTCGTCATCGTCGGCGAGGAAATCCCACAATTCCATCATGACTGCGTATGTGACGCAATTCGTCAGCCACCAACTGCCTGGGGACTTCATGGCGTCCTGCTGGTAGTTGCGGAACAGCTGGTTGAGTTCATTGCCTTTTGGCGTATTCGCATATTCAATGTAGGTCATCGTTGTTCTCCTTGTGCCTATGTTATACGACAAGGCGGCAAAAAGTCCAGCCCCGAAGGGCTAGACCTTGAAAAATTTCCTGATGAGTTCCACATCCGCTTCGGGGATTTTGCGCGAAAGCCACGCCGTTCCGTAGGCATACATTTTGCCCTCGCACCTGGGGTCGGGAACTTCGTAGAGGCCGGCCGCTTTCAGAACCTTGACCGCCACATCGTAGTCGTGGCCGCTTTTCTTGTATTCCTCGCTGGAATCCAAGTATGCTTCCTGCTCCTCGGTGCCTGGGCGCAGGTCGTTCAGGTGGTGCGTTTTCCACAGGCGGTGAATCACTTCCATCGCCTTGTTTCCGGCCTCGCCGAAGTCGAAGTGGCGGCCATAAATCTCGTCGATGCACTGCCCGCCGCAGATGATGTCCGTCCCGCTCCGGTTCCAGACATTTCCCGATGCGGCAAAACTTTTGTTCTCCTCGTCCCATCTGATTTCGATGGTGATTGCGTTGGCCTTTTGGCCCCGGCCATTCCAATCGACCTTGCCGAAGTAGATTTCGACTTCGGCGGTCTTGCCGCGAGTGTTGAAACGACGGTCGAGAATCGGCGAGTAGCGGTTGAATCTGAGCATTGTTTTCTCCTTGTGCCTATGTTATACGATGAGGTCGCTTCCAGTCCGGCTATTTGTAATAGCCCTTGATGCCGTAGAAATCGATATGGAATTGGCAGGATTTTTTGGTTGTATACAGTCCGTGGCAGGTCAGCGTGGAGAACCTGTGGTTCTGATTGTCCCACGGGACCCAGTAGGTTTTGCCATCATGGTGTTTTCGCTTTACGGGCGTGAATCGCAAGGTGTCCGGGAAAATGCCCGTTTTGGCCAATTCACCGACGGCCAGTTCCAGAACATGGGATTTCTTGTCTTTTGCCATTTCCATCTCCTTGCGCCTATGTTATACGACAATGTTCCATTGGGACCGGCGAAAAAAATCGCCGTCCCCCCGAACCAACACGCGCGAACGGGGTGGCGTTCATATTTCATTCCATATTGTTCCAATGTTCAAGATATGCCTTGTCCTGCGCGGCGATTTCCGGGTCGGCCAGAATCTCCTCGGCGCGGGAGTTGATGCGTTCGATGGACAGCGGATAGTTGAAAGTCGAACACGCGATTATCGGCCCTCGTCCGTCCTCTTCCGCCCATGTTATTCCACCCCGCGCCCATTTCAGTTTCTTCTGCCCCTCTTTGGACAGAATCCACCTTGCGGCGCACGTCCATGTCCCGAAACGGTAGGAAATGCCGCCGAAGCAGATTTTTCCTTTCGCCAAGTCGCGGCCCTCCTTGCCGGGGTCGGTGAAGAAGTTGATTGTGTTCGTCATGTTCTTCGGCATGGGTATCTCCTTTTGTTAACATTGGCCGTTGTCGATTGTGTCCCGTTCACTATCGTATAATTCTGTCCAGGCCACGGTTGAAATGCACACGCACGATGTAGGTGGCCTCCGTTGTGTTCCTCGGAATGGAGAGACTCCGGGGAAAGTGTCCGTTCCGGAGATTGTGCCCGAATACGATGCATTCATAAAGCATCGGCCAGACTTCTTTATACCGTTGTTCCATGTGAAGATTGTTCCATGCTTTCATGTCCTCGTCCGTCTGCGGCGTGTTCAGTTCCACAGGGTCACCCGCTTCATTCTCCACACGGCGATATCCGTTTTCCTTGCAGGGGATTGTGATATACCAGCACGAGGTATCCACGACGGCGGGTTCCTGTTTCTGCTTGCGGGTCTTCTTCATGGTGTTTCTCCTTGTGCCTATGTTATACGACAAAGGGTCTTCCAGACCGGCGAAAAATTTCCCCCCGCGCACAGGCGGGGGGCATCCCCCCTTTTAGAGGTAGGTTTCCGCAATTTCCCACAGGCCCCTATTGGCCTCGATGTTCTGCGCGATGTTGCGGATGGGGCGCGTTCTGCGCAGACGCTTCTCCGTGCCGTCGTAGGCAAGTTCCAGTCCGCCCTTCATGGTATGCTCTTGGACGCGGTTGAACACGCTCCAGAGGTCGTTGCCGTTGTCTTCCGGCCGGATGGGGTTCACAAGGTCGCTGGCCCTTCCGATGGCGCGGAGATTCATGGACGGACGGATTTTGTTGGACCTCTCGGCAAAGTCCATGATTTCGTCGTTCGTGAGAATGCGGCTCTTCATGGAGTCGATTTTCCCGTAGGTGTCGCCGAAACGCTCGGCAACGTCGCGGATGCGGTCCAGGACCTCTTCCATCGTGTGTCCCATGTGGCGGATTCGGAGTGCCTCATGACCGCCGCAAATCATGCCGTTTTCGCAGATGAGGCGGAAGAATCCCTGGTAGACGCGCAGACTGCAAGCGCCGTTGTGGGAATTGACCAGCACCAGTTCCGGCATTTCCTGCTTGCCGAAATCGGAAGTCCTGCAAAGGCGGTAGAGGTGGCGCGTCATGGCCTGCGTTCCGCCGTTGGACCCCCTGCGGTTCTTCTGCGTGATGGCGTCGCGAACGACAAAATCCATCCGGCGAAGGTTCTGAATGATGGTGTCGCTCTCAAAGAGGTCGTATTTGGCCGTGCGCTTCTCAAAGACCTCGCGGTTGAGGTGCTGGGGAAGCACATACGGCATTTCGGCCTCGGTGATGGGGTTCGCCGTGATTTCGTGGGTGGTGGGTTCGCTGATGAGCGTATCGTTCATTTTGGTTCTCCTTGTTGGTTAGGTTAGTGGAAAGTTTGCTTCCTTGTGCCTATGTTATACGGGGACTTACCGTATGGACCGGCATATTTTTTTCTAATCGTCTTGCGAATGGAAGTCAATGTATTCGTTGAATTCGTCAAAGACGGATTCTCCATCCTCCAAAACATCCTCCAACGGAAACTCGTCGCACATGAGTTCCTCGCGGAGTAGCGCAAATGCGTTCTCGCGGCAGGTTGCCTCGATTGAGAAGTCCTCCGGAATTTCCTCCACCGGAATGGAACGGTCGTATTTGACCGTGTAGGTTATTGTCGGCTTATCCATTGCTGTTCTCCTTGTGCCTATGTTATACGGAAACCTAGTGAAAAGTCCGGCTATAAATCGTGTTTCGCGGAATTTATTTCGCCCACATTGCCGAAATCGTCGGAATCCTCGTCGGTCATGTCGTAGTCAAACGACTTCACGGGGTATCCGTAGCGGCGCTCCAGTATGCCCTCGATTTCGTCCTCGGAATCGCAGTCAACCTCGTCCTCGGTGGGAACATCCGGGACGCAATATCCCGTCGCCATTTCAGCCGCCTCGTCAAATGAGGATGTATCGAAAACTATGTTATGAACATTGAAGGTTCTCATGGTGTTTCTCCTTGCGCCTATGTTATACGGATACCTACCGTATGGTCCGGCATATTTTTTCCTAGCATCCGTAAATTTCCGCTATATACGGACGCAGTGATTTCGTCGCTTTCCGGAACTGCTTCTCCGTCATGCCGCCATGGGCGATTTTCCCGCAGAGGCGTTCTGCGGCCTCGCGGCTTTCCGCGACGCGGTAGAGGCAGTAGTGGGTGCCGTCGTGGTGCGTGAGGCTGGAACGGACGTTGAAACTGTCCATGAAGAATCTGCTGTAATCCATCATCACATCGAAGATGGAGTTGACTTTATCCGCATAGACCCTGCCCCCCTTTGGCCGGCCGTTCCACAATCCCATGTCAACGAAAGCGACGATGCACCCGTTGACTGGCTTGTCAAGCAGTTCGTTCTCCATCTGGAAGCGGTCCCCGTCGGAGTCGTCTTCTTGAATGTTCTCGTAGATTACGCTTATCTTTTTCATTGGATTGTTCCCCTTGCGCCTATGTTATACAAAAACATCCCGTATGGTCCGGGATATTTTTCGGAAAAACCTAAAGCCCCCAAGGATGCGAACCAGGGGGGCTTTCCGACTTTAGTATTACCGCCTAGGGCGGACCCGTAGTGTAGTTCATTTTCCTTCCCTCCTGTTGGCCTCATGCACGGCGTCCCCTGCGTTTGGCCGTTTGGAAATCAGTCTTCAAGTTCCAGCAAATCGCCGTTCTCGTCTTGCGTCCACGGCGAGAACATCGCGCTGAATTCGTCTCTCCGGTCCTCCTCGCGGCTTCCAAGGATGTTGTTGGAGTAGTCGCTCATCTTCCACGAAATCACGGAAGCATAGACTTCTACGGGTGTCGCGTCCTTGATGGACGAATCCACGTCGATGTCAACCCACGCGCCTGGTTCGGTTGCCTGGTCGAGGATGACGTCCGCCTCGTTCAGAAGGACATAATCCCAAGCGGGGCATCCCTTCTTCGTGTATTTGCACTTCTTCTCGCCGACGCGCTTGATTTGCGCCTTCAGCAGGCGGCGGAAAGCCTTGCCGTTCTTCGTTTTGAGGTAGTCGCTGATGCGCATTGCCTTGCCTGTGAGTTTTTCCATTGGTTTTTCTCCTTGTGCCTATGTTATACGCCGACATACCGTATGGTCCGGCATATTTTTTCCTAGTAGTAAATCTCCTCGCCGTTTTCGTCCTGTTCCCCCATCGTTTCGACGCTGGTGTCATCGGTGGATTCGTAACCGTCATCGAAGTAGGACAGTTCCCCCTCATCCATCTGCTTCTGGATGATGGCCTGCGCCTCTTCCGCGCTCTCCGCTTCCACGCGGTAGCATTTCGCGACATCCCAATGGACATCGACGAGATAAGTCTTCTTCTGCTTGGTTGGTTTGCTCATGGTTGGTTCTCCTTGTGCCTATGTTATACGATAATGAAGCGACGGGTCCGGCATTATATTTCGATTCCAAGCCGCTTCGCCAGGACGCGCCCGACGGCAAGGCGGATATCGTCGTTGTTGAAGTTTTCGGCGTCCGCGCTGGCTTTGATGTCCTCGGCCACATCCTCCGCGATTGCGTCGAAAATTTTCGGCGCATACTCATCGGAAACGATGCTGGTTCCGAAATGGGTGTTGTTCGTTATGTCCATCATCTGGCGGACATCATCCACAAAGTTCTTATCCATTGGTGTATCTCCTTGCGCCTATGTTATACGACAGACCCTTTCCGGGACCGGCGCTATTCCTCGTCTTCCAGCATGAAATCCCCAAAAGAGGTGTTGCATCCGATTCTCTCGCAGAGGTCCATCGTGGCCTGGCTTGCGGGGGATTGCTCGCCGTAGATTCCCTCGTTGTAGTAGCCTGCGTCCCGGAGACAGAGGTCCGCATACAGTCCGACAATGCGGTCTATATCGTCCTCCTCCATGATTTTCACCACTATGCCCTCCAAAGTGTTGGGGACATGGGAAGTGAAGCCGTCGCGTGAGGTGAATGCCTCCTTGACATACTTCTCAATCTCTCCGCCCTTCCAACTCATGAGGTTTATAATGGCGGTTTCCTTGAAGTCCCCGCGCACCTCGATGTCGATGTTGAGGTAATCGGAACGGAAGTTGTAGCCCTCGTATGGCCGGGGCGAGTCGATGCCGCCATCGGATGTCACGGCGGCGATTCCGTATTTCTCGCCGACAAGATACTCCTTGGCGTTCTCCTCGGCGATTCTGGCCGCCTCCTGTCCGACTTTCCGCTTGTAGGCGGCATAGTCGAATTTGTCCCAATCGGAATCTTCGCGGGGGTTCTCCTCGTCCTGGAACTCCCAGTCGAACATTTCGCCTGGGGAAAGCGGGGTGTCATACATTCCCACATCGACGAGTGAACAGACTTGGGTGTTTGTCTTGTATGGGCCTTTGTCCATCGTTTTATCTCCTTGCGCCTATGTTATACAACCGGGGTCGCCTGGGACCGGGGGAGTTTGAAAAGTCTGTAGGAATGCGCGAATTCGCAATCCACCATTTCCCTCGCGTTGCGTTTGGCCTCTCGGATAGAGGGGTATTTTCCCTCGTAAACCTTATGGCCCCATTTGTTCCACGCTATCAGCCGCGTCGGTATCGCTTTCATCGGACGCTCTCCGTGCAGTAGAAATCGTCGTCGGTGAACGATGTCTCCGCATACTCCTCGAAGATTTTCTCGTCGGAAACGAGATTGTCGGCGTCGGCCAGTTCCATGGAAGTGAGGCCGATGTCGCACTCCTCGCCGTAGAGGGTCTGGTTCAGAGTCCCCTCTTCGTCAAGCCGTCCAAGATAGGACTGCTTCAGTTCAACCAACTGCTCCCTTGAAAGTTCCTTGACA
>Ga0265298_10007712_pt1 | contig 13021 bp, 9 predicted proteins | sample AusTroGonzalo_MG_3_FD_193486 | JGI IMG/M metagenome (GOLD analysis project Ga0265298, IMG submission 193486) | Bovine rumen microbial communities from tropical cattle in Woodstock, Queensland, Australia - Gonzalo_01 | ecosystem: Host-associated > Mammals > Digestive system > Stomach > Rumen ... | reverse complement strand
CCGAACGAAATCTTCACACGACCCTCGACCTTCACGACAGCAGAGAAGTTCTGGATACCATGGTCGTTATCATGGAACTTACCGGTGATGAGGGCATTGGCCGTCTCGTCGTCGGCTGGCACACGGGTAAACGAACCGTCGTCGTTCATCTTCAGACCTGCCGTCGTCACCTCCGTGTCATTGGCAGTGAAGAACGAACCGTTGGTGAAGTCGGCCTTGATGTCGCGCCAAGTCGAAGGGCTCTGAACAGCAACAACATAGATATAATGATAATACCAGTCGTCACCACCGTCGCCTTTCGGGCGGAAATATATGGTGTATTCGCCATCGGCGGTAATCTGACCACCCACTCCATAGTTGTCCGCGTTGTCTGGATACCAGGCTTCGTTGTTCTGTCCATCGTCACTTCTGGCAACTTTGAACTCAGACTTTGTGGTCAGGTTCATCGTAATCATATATTCTTCCGTCTCAGCAGCCGTGTTTCGGGTCATCTTATACTCGGCATTAGGAACCCAGCCAGTCATGTTACCGACAACATAGTAATTGCCGTCGACAGCTTCCTCTTCAACAACTTTTTTGTAAAGCTGGATGACGTCCTGACCAGTCTTATAATAGCGGAAACGATTCTGGTTACTTGCTTTGTTGTAACGAAGCGTCATGTCACCCCCTGATGTTGTAACTACCATCACAGCGTTACCTGCATCATCAAAACTGATGGAATGATTGAACGGATTGTCGCTTTGGTCCAATCCATTACCATATGTACCGATTCCAATATACTGACCAGAAGCAGCCTTGACAGTATAAGCATTATCAACATTTGTAATGGTAAAGGTTGCAGCATCTCGATTGGAAGTAGATGCAATTACTCCCTCATTAATAGTAACTGAAATAACATCATTAACCGCATCAAGTTTCTCAAGAGAGCCATCAAAAGCGACATTTGCGGTCTCATTAACGATAAGGTATTCACCATCTGTTAAGTCATCAATCTTAGTTACTTTCACATAGTTCACACCTTCATTTTCTTCTTCAGGTGCAGCCGTTACGGTCACCTCATAGGTGGCACTGCTTGCCTTGTAGTTGTCATCGCCGGCATACTCAGCCTTGATTGTTGTCGTACCGGCCTTCAACAGATTGATGACTGCTGCAGCGTCACTGATAGTAGCCACGCCCTCGTTTGAGCTGCTCCATGTGACAGTAGCATTCTCAATAGATGCACCAGTAGCGTCGTTGACCGTATATGTAGGCAAATCAATCGTAGTGCCTGCCAAACCAGTAATTTCATAGCCATCAAAGAAAGTCACCGTCGTCTCGGAACGGGTATCAGAGCCTATTTCAACAATGTCATCGGCAGTACGTGGTGCAATCTCAATTGTAGTATTATAGACAATAACAATACCTGTAATGTCATAGATCTTTCCCTCAGTTAAATCACCAGCACTGAAATTGTTATAATAAGTAATCTCATTTGTGCCGTCCGACAACTTTCCATTGCTGAAGGTTACGTTCTTCAGAGTCACTAATGTACTTTGGTTTGCTGCGGTAATCTCACCGATTGTCTTTTCCACAGGAGCCAAAGAGCCTTCAGTAATGGTCAGACCCTCGGCAGAGAAGCCGGTTATCTCGGTCTGTCCGCGATAGAGCACGAGGTTAGCGTTGATAGTACCATTGAGCACCTTACCAGCCTCAAGTCCATGGTTATCCTGATAGACCAGTACACCATAGCCGTCAGCATCAGCAAGATAGGCATTTTTGCCCTTCACGGCGTTCACATATACATTATTGAAGGTAATGGTCACAGGAGTACTTGTCGATGTAGCTGCCTCCTGCAGATCCTTCAGAGTAGTATAAGCTACTGCTGCAGCAGTTACAGTCAATGTATAACTAGCACTGCTTGGCTTGTATGTATTATCACCAGCATATTCGGCCTTGATGGTCGTGGTGCCGGCCTTGTGCAGATAAATCTTGCCTTCGGCAATGGAGGCAATAGTCACATCACTGCTGCTCCAATCTACAGTGGCACCACTAATAACATCACCACCTGTGACTGACACCGTCGCAGTAGGCAAGTCTATCGTGCTGTTTACTTCGCCAGTAGTAGCACAATCACCTAAGGTCATAGTTGTAGCTATGCGAGTATCGGTGGAAGAACTATTAGGAGTGTAAGTGACTTCAACAGATTGGATACGGGCATGCCCCTTATCACTAACATTAAAATACACTTCAGTGGCTGTTCCTGTCCATTCCGCAGGTGAAGATGTTCCCGCTGATTCTGTAGTACCATTGGAACTCATAGAAATCGTTGGGGATTTATCTTTGCCAAATGTTACAATAACCTTTTTAATGGTATTTTCATTTGCAGTAACAATCATTTTACCACCAGCATAGACTCGTACACCTGCTCCTGTATTATAATACGCAGGAGCTGTAGTGCCTGTTCCTTGATCGTAGGTTAGGACAACTACTGTACCTTCCGTAGAAGTGACAGATTGGCCATTTTCATACCCTTGTTCAGACAATGTGATAGTCTCTGTCACATCATCAGCAAACGCACTCCCTCCAAACAGTATGCACAGCATACTCAGGAGCGTAAAACGTAATAGTTTGACTTTGTCGAAACTACCCACACTCGGCTTTGTCCACGCTACAGCATGGCTTAGCCCTCGTTTAATTGTAGTTTTGTACCTCATAATTTGTTTGTTTTAGTTAGTGAATATTTTAATTATATGAATGTCATTGGTATCCAAATACTACAATGTACGCACGACATCGATAGTACTTTGGGCACAAAGGTACGAAAAAAAAGCGAAAGGTTGTATCGCTAAAATGACTAAATTCTGTTAAATCTTTCGAAAACGTTTAAGAAAGTTAATTCCTTTGCGTTTTTCACGGTATCAGAGAGCAAACGGAAAGGTATCAGTTTAGCACCGACTTCGTAAACCACTTGGGCATTTCGCGGCTGAACAAGATAGCTGTCATCTTCATGGTCTTCTCGGTCGTGGGATGAGTCCATGTGCCCGACATAGTGCCATTGAAGTAGTATTCATCACACTTGACCTGCAGGGTGATGGTACCCGTTGAGGTGCCGTCAGGCTGACACTCGCGGAGGCAGTAGTGATCGAAGCCCTTATGACGGGTGAGGGCTCCCTTGATAAGGATGGGAGCAGGGTGTTTGGCACGGGGGTAGTAGATGTAGCCAGCAAGTAGGTCGTCGTCGGATTTCTGGAAAACAACGATAACGGGGATACGCCCGTCAAGCTTCGCATCGAAACGGTAACAGGGCAAGTTACCCAACCCACTGAAGTTCACACTCTCGGTATCAGCGATTGCCCAGGTTTCCGAACGCAGATGCTCTATCTTATGGCCTCGCCAGCGGTAATAGTCAGTAACACGGTGGTCAGGACCAGAGCGCAGGTTGGTAGTGATGAGCTTGCTATCAGCATCGAACATAGGGTCAGGCAACTCCTTGTAACCGTCTGCCTGCAAGAAGCGGTGCTGCTGAGGGTCCCACAGGAGAGCCTCAAAGCTGACATCATTGGGATGGCTACCATAGTAGCCGAGATAGATAGAGACATCGGCGATGCCATCACCATTGAGGTCGGTCTCAGTCAGTTGACCGACATCCTCGGCAGTAGTCTCCATAGGCTCGCCCATGAGTTCGGTGGTAAACACTTCCACAAGCTGTGTACCCACGTATGCCTCTACCCTGACATGGGTCACGACACCTTGTTCGTTCTTGACCTTCTGACTCTTGAACGTAAACTGATCTCGCTCAGCATACCCCTCATTCCCAGTAGCCCCAGTAGCCCCAATAGTCCCAGTAGCCCCAGTAGTCCCAGTAGCCCCAGTAGCCTCAGTACCCTTCACGTTTAACACGAAGGACAATACAAACAAAAGGAAAAAGAACTTCATTGATTCATCTTTTCAAAAATCTTCAGATAGCGCCGCGCTGTCTTCCTGTCTGCGACACCGTTGTCATGCTGGTCAGCATTGGTCTTCACTTCCACGCAGCTACCTCTCTCATCAAAATAGTATCGCCACTCGTGCTGCTCACCTTCCTCTTTGGCACGGCAGTAAGAGAAGATGAGGTCATTGCTGGCAGGAGCAAAGAGATACTCGCTGTAGATGTCGAGACCCATGCCATTATTGCTGCGGTGTTCCGAGATGAAGTAGCAGTGAGGGATTGTCTGTCGGGCGTTATCCGACTGGTTTGTCACCGCATCGAAGAAGAACTGCAACTCGGTGGTCTCTGGCGGTCCCGACGACATGTCGCGGATAACAATCTTCATGTCATGCGGCACTTCCGACTTGTCATTCTTAGCAACTTGTTCCTTGGCTTTGGCGTAAGTGCTGCGGATGAAAGCAAGGCGTTCTGCCTTGCCGCTGACGGTAGCTCCCTGACGGTGTGAAAGCTCTGTCTCCTTATCAGCAGACATACTGTGCTGGTAGTTCATCAGTTTGTCAAATATGTCAAGATAGTTCTTTGCCAGTTCTTTGTCACCGTCGGCACTGCTCCACGAATGGGCATCGGCAGTGCTCTCCTCGCCTCCCACCTTATGTTTCTGTTCAATGACATTGCCCTCGGCATCGTAGTAGTAGCGTGTCTCCACCGCGAAGCCTGCATGCGTCTCAGCGAACATGTAGGAGAAGAGCAGGTAGCCCTCATTGGGGTCAAAGAGTAATTCGCGGTAACGTATGTGTCCGTTACTTGTCCACTGTTCTGTCATAAAATAGCAGGTGGAGGCATCGGGATAGTCGAGTTCGGAATTGATGCGGTACTTGTTAAAATAGAAGTGAAGCTTTGTCACGTCATCGAGGCTGAAGTCTTCACTCACCTCAGTGCCGTTATTCAGTGTGACTGTTATATCCAAGGGTACGCCATCAGCATTCTGACTTATCTGGCTCTTGACATCATCGTATGTCTTGCGTATCTCCTTAACCTGCTCTGAAACAGGGATAGCGTCCGGGCCTATCTCAAACGGCCGGCGACCGCTGATGGTATAGGGATCATCGCTGAACTTGCAGTCATGGTTAGGGGCAACCAGCAACGACTGGGAACCCAGATGGGGGTGGGCAATCTCGCAGTCGTAGAGGAAAATCTGTTCATTGCTGTTGAAAAGCGGAGCTTCGGGCCAATTGGCAAAGAAACGGCACTGTCTGAACTCGGTGCCCTCACTGCCGTTGTTGGTGACAAGCGAAAACTCACGGTTATTGAAAAAGTCGCAGTTGTAGAACTTCACACCCTTGCTGTCCCACAATTCCATGATGCCGTATGTGCAGTCATGGACGTTGGTTCTGGAAACAGCCAGACTTTTGGTCTCACGCGTCACCAGACCGTAAGTGCCACAACCATAGAGGTCGCAGTCGGCGATGACGTTGGAGCCGCCACCTTCGACACCGATAACGCCGCCGTCACAATAGCCGCCCTCGGTGTGCCCGATGGTCAGGTTCTCCACCCTACAGCCCTCGCAGTCGACAAAGTTCAGGCAATAGGCATAACGCGGATCGACCTCAATGCCAGAATCTCGTTCACCCCGAATGGTAAGACCGCGGAAGTTCTTCAAGGTAAGCTGATGACCATCGTTGCAGAACTCGCTGATGACAACGGGGTTGTCACCGCCGTCACGCTTGACAATGGTCACCCAGGCACGCCCGGGTACACCGGCGAACTGGTTCTCCTGTTCGAGAATACGCGAGAGGTTCAGATGTACCTCGGCACCAACCTGCACAATGCGGTGGTTGCCAAGGGCATTGATGAACTGCTCTTCAGTAGTAACCGTGATAACGTTACCGACGGCCATGGCCATCGATGGTGCAGCATCGGTGTTCTCGAAGCGGATGCGGTCATCATCAGCCACAGCCTCCTCGCTCTTCAGCAACTGAAGGTTAGTGAGCTCAATGACACCTAACTCAATGGTATTGTTGTCAGCCACTGGATGATACCACGGCTGACTGCCGAAGTGTTCCTGCAGGTCCTTCGACTGGAAGCGCCACCCATGACGGGCGAGGATCTCGTTGCGCAACAGTCGTATCTGAGGTTTGGAGAACCGTCCTAAATAGTGGGTGTTCAACAGATAGTTCTGCAACATCCAGCTGACGTCACGCTCGTCGGCAATCTTCTGCTGGGCAATGCAGTTCTTCAGATTGTCGGGTGTCAGCGTCAGGGTGTAAACACAGTCGCCATTGGTGTTACGTACAGCGAGGAAGTACATGCCGTCCTGCCGCACATAGTCAACCCGCCAGCCTACCATGCCGCGGATAGGCAACCAACCGTATGAACTGTCGGAAGACAGTGTGTAGTATCCGTCTTTATCTGTTCTGTTCAACAGAAACACAGCGGATCCCATCTCCTCGCTCTCTCCCTTCATCCTCACATTGCCCTGATGATCGACATGGGCGGTGAAGAGCCACGTGCCGTCCCACCAGCGGGAACCGTCCTGAATGGTGTTCTGCGCTACAGCCATTGTGACGCAAAGAACGGAGAATGATAATAACAAGAAACGCTTCATCATCGTTTACATCGTTTTAAAAGCCATGCGGATGTCCTCAAGCTGCAGCTCAGCCAATTCGTCACGAGTGGCATGGCGCACGTTGGCCAGACGGTTGGCCTGCTGTTGTACGGCCTTCTCGAAGACGTTGCGTACATAACGGGCATTACCGAAGTTCTTGTCCTTATGCTCAACGGCATACTCGAGACGTTCTTTCAGATATAGCTCGGCCTCGGCGGTCAGTTCATACTGGCTCTTCTTGGCATACATCTTGAAGATGCGCAACAACTCGGGGGCGGTATAGTCGGTGAAGTTGATATATCGGTTAAAGCGCGACTGCAAGCCCGGATTGGAGTCGATGAAGCGCTGCATCTCCTTGGGATAGCCTGCTATGATGACCACTAACTTGTCACGGTCGTCCTCCATGCGTTTCAACAGTGTCGATATGGCTTCCTGACCGTAGTCCTGCGACGAGTTCTCAGGTACCAGGGCGTAAGCCTCGTCAATGAAGAGCACTCCATTCAACGCCGAGTCTACCATCGCATTGGTCTTGTCGGCAGTCTGTCCCACATACTTTGCCACGAGTCCTGAGCGGTCCGTCTCAACGGTGTGTCCCCGCTTCAGGATGCCGAGGTCCTTGTAGATGCGGGCCACGATGCGGGCCACGGTGGTCTTTCCCGTTCCCGGGCTACCCGTGAACACAAGGTGGTACGACATCTTGGGCGACTTCATGCCCTTCAGCTCACGCTGGTGCTGCACCTTCACGAAGTTGGCCAGCGTACGCACCTCTTCCTTGACATTGTCCAAACCAATAAGATCGTCTAACTCCTGGTAGGGGTCTCCCTCCAATGGTTCGTTGACGACGACGGAGTCTTTCTTCTCCTCCACTTGTTCCGTCTTCTGGGCGACATCGTCCTGCTCATCCTTCTTTTCATCATCGTCCGTAAACAGGGCGACAACGACCAGCAGGACAAAGAAGCCGATGCTCAGACATCCGCAACCCTTAAACACTTTTCCCATCAATTCCGAAAAATCCATCTTTCCTGTTTTTTATGTTTAGGAGTCTGCTTCACAGAGAAATCTTTCAAATCTTTTATCGTCCTATTTGTCAGATTTGTAGGATTTCTGCCCCAAGGGGCACTCTATTCTATCTTGTTTTTGAATTATTTATAGTTCCAACGGCGTGTATTCCAAGCCCCAAACTTTGGCTACGGCCTCGTATGTACATTTGCCGTCCACCATATTGACGCCACGGGCCAATGAACGGTCATCGCGGCAGGCCTGTTGCCAGCCCTTGTCAGCCAAGGCAATGGCATAGCGCAAGGTGGCATTGGTGAGGGCGATGGTCGACGTGTTAGGCACGGCACCAGGAATATTGGCTACGGCATAATGGACAATGCCGTCAACAGTATAGACGGGTTCGCTGTGGGTAGTGGGGTGCGAGGTCTCGAAACAGCCACCCTGGTCGATGGCCACGTCGACGAGCACCGTACCAGGCTCCATCAGTTTCAGCATGTCCTTGGTGATGAGCTTGGGAGCAGCATCGCCGGGGATGAGCACAGACCCCACGATGACATCGACGGTGGGCAGCTCCTGACGGATGTTATGCGCTGAGGAATAGAGCGTATGGACGTTTGCAGGCAGCTCGGCAGCTAACTGCTTCAGACGAGGCAGCGACACATCAGTGATAGTGACGTCAGCGCCCATGCCGGCAGCAATGCGTGCAGCAGCCTCGCCAACCGTTCCACCTCCCAATACCAGCACTTTCGCAGGCTTGACGCCTGGCACGCCAGCCATCAGCTTGCCCTTTCCGCCCTTGGTCTTCTGTAGATAGTAGGCACCGTTCTGGGCTGCCATACGGCCAGCTACCTCACTCATGGGAATGAGCAGCGGTAGTGAGCGGTCGTCGCGCTCCACCGTCTCATAGGCAATACAGATGGCACCACTCTTCAACATGGCATGGGTCAGCTCCTCCTCGCAGGCGAAATGGAAATAGGTGAACACCACCTGTCCCTTGCGCACCAACGGATATTCCGGTTCGATGGGTTCCTTCACCTTGACAATCATGTCCGCTTGGGCATAGACATCCTCGATAGTAGGCAGCAGCTGCGCGCCCACCTTCTCGTAGGCTTCATCGCTGAAACCACTGCCCTCCCCTGCAGTATGCTGAACGAACACCTGATGTCCGCGACGTACCAACTCGGCAACACCCGAGGGTGTCATGCCCACTCTGTTCTCGTTGTTCTTAATTTCCTTGGGGATTCCGACTTTCATAATATTTCAATATTTTAGTTATTGGACCTTGAATTATTTCTCACTTTCACAGCCCTCTGGCTTTCCAGATGCGTTCCTTGGCACTGTTGATTTCCTGGAACTTCTTCTCGGCAGCCTTGCGGATGTCTTCGCCCAAAGCTGCCACCTTGTCAGGATGATGCTCAAGTGCCAGACGGCGGTAAGCCTTCTTCACCTCGTCGTCAGAAGCGTCGGGACTGACCCCCAACACCTGATAGGCCGAAGCCAGGTCATCCTTGCCCATGCCTAACATGGAGTCGACCTCCGATGCAGACATCTGCATCCATTCGGCACACTCCTTCATGGCAGCGACCTCGGAGGGGTCTACACGGCCGTCTGCCTGTGAGATAATGACAAGAAAATTCAGTAGTTGCAGACGCTGCGAATAGTCCATGCTACGAGCAATCTGCTGACAACACTCCATGACCGTCTGACGGAAAGAAGAACTCCCCACCCGCTTCTGCTGGTCAAACAAGTTACGGAGGATTTCATCACCCTGACGGACAGCCACTTCACCGAAGTTCTGGCGCAGCATGTTGCGCACCACCTCCATCTCGGAATGCATTACCTTCCCATCGGCCTTGATGATGTACGAGGCCAACACCAGCATCGAGAAGAGGAAACTGTTGCGCTGTCCGTAGTTCGTGCGACTACCCTGCGTATGTTCCGTTGTGCTGTTGAAGGCATCGCCGTAAACCCCTTGGGAGTCAGAGCCACTCATCGAGTCGAACACCGAATCAATGACACCACCCAACACAATTCCTGCCAAAGCCCCAATGGGACCTCCGCTCATAAATCCTAAGATTCCTCCTATCCACTTACCGTATGCCATCTTTCAAACTCACCTCTTTTTTATTAATACTCATGCCACCACACCGACTGGTTCTGCTCCTCACGCTCCAAATCGTCAATCAGACATTCTGCTATCTTCAGCACGACATCGTGTGGAACCTTCAGGCGCGGATCGTCGCTGTCGGCACAGATGCTCTTCAGGAAGTGATGCATCTCGTTTTTGTAAACTTCTTTCATGTGCAGGCTCGAACTGTTCATGCTCGAACAGCTGAAGGTGATATTGGCCAGACGGTCACAGAGCTTCATAAACGGAGCGTATGGTGTCTCGCGGATGCCCTTATAGTAATTCTCCCCTGCCCGCTCGGCCCGTGTACGTCCCTTATCGTTGGTCAGCGCATAGACAATCTCAGTGGCCATCAGAGCCTGCTCTTCCGTCAGCATGTTGCGTGCCACCCTCAACACATCGTTATAGGTCAGCCGGGCATCCTCAATGCTGTCGTGATAGTAGCCTCCGAAACACAGGGGCAGCACATCCTCCTCACGGACACATACCAGATAACCGTAATCGCGGACACCATTGACTACCATATCGAGATGATACCCGTATGGAAGACCTTCGCCGTAGGTTTGGTTGACCTGTTGGTGGAGAGCGTATGCCGACTGTCTGATTTCCTCAATCTTGGAGGAAAACCTGCTGAAACAGTTTTCAAAGTCTTGTCTATTCATGATAATAAGAGCGTTTACAAGTGCAAAGATAGTAATAAAAGTGCATAAAAAAGTCTTTTTTGACTTCTTTTTCAAAAAAACTAAGAGATTTATGGTAGATTTACGAGAAAATGTGCTATTTTTGCATGCAGTTATCAATAGAAATACCAGAACATGGAAATTATCATAGGTAGAAAACCTGAAACAAATCAGCTCAAGATTACCATAGGAAAGCAGGCCAAGGTCTGCGGAACAGAGAATAGTGTACCCAACTCAGTAAGCCGCACCCATTGCAGCCTGACGTCGGTAGAGGGTGGCGGTTTCATCCTGACCAACCTCAATCCAGCCAACGAGACCTTCGTCAACGGTGTCAGCGTGGAGTCAAAGCAGGTGACGCAGGACGACAAGATAGAGTTAGGAGCCTCTCACTATGTGTTCGACTGGGGACTGATAGCCGAAGTTTCTCCCGTGCTGATAGACATCCGTCCGCTGCGTAAGGTGTGGGACGACTATCATAAGGAGCGTATGAAGATACAGGTGCAGCAGGGACGTTTCAACGCCATCAAGAGCCTGTCGGGTCTGCTGTCAATGGGCGCCATGGCTGCTATGTTCCTGTCGAAAGGCGACGACGGAGGCATCAACCTGCGCATGATCCTTTACGGAATGGGGGCGCTGTTCACACTGGTGGTGCTCGTCATCTCCTTTGTCAACGCCTCGAAGATTCCCGAAAAACAAGAGGCCATCGACCGCAAGTTCCGTAAGCGCTATGTGTGCCCCAACAGCAAGTGCGGTCACTTCATGGGCAACCAGCCCTACGACATACTGGCACAAGGCAAGGGCTGTCCCTACTGCCGTGCACAGTACAAAGCGAAATAAATGAAGAGTGAAAACCTCTTTTTATAAATAAGTATTATTAATAACATTAAAAACAAAAAGTATTATGATTGACGACGAGAAGACCATCGTTGCCTACGAGGCAAGTGAACCCGAAGAAGAGAAGAAAGGTACGTCAGACACCATGCGCAAAGTAGCCATTGGCGGCGCAGTAGGCATTCTGTTAGGTGCCAGCGCAGCAGCTGTTGCACAGACCCTGAACAACCCTGACGAGACAGCCGACGAGGAGGTGGACGTAGAACCCGTGGACACGGTCAGCGTAGCAGGCAACGTCAGCGACGGCATGTCGTTCGGCGAAGCTTTCGCCGCCGCTCGTGCAGAATTGGGTCCTGGTGGCATGTTCACCTGGCACGGCAATTCGTACAGCACCTACACAGCAGATGAATGGGACGGCATGTCAGCCAGCGAGCGTGCTGACTACGGACGTCTGGTTGCTCCACATGTACAGTTCGACAACGGCCACTATGGCGGCCACGACACTGCTCACCACAGCACCGTACACCACGTCCACGAGCATGTGGTACACGAGGTTCCTGCTGAGGAAGTAGCACAGGCAGAGGTCGAAGTGGCTCCTGAGGCCGCTACAGCAGCAACAGCCACTGCTACGGCAGCCGTTGAAGCACAGCCCGCAGACGACAGCCACGTGATTGAGCCCCAAAGCGACAAGGTTGACATCGACCTGGCACACATCCGTCTGGTAGAGGCTGAGGAAGTTGAGACCTTCGACGATGTAGACACCGTAGTAGGACGCGGTTTCGTTGACGGACACGACGCTATGTTCCACGACCTGGACAATAACGGCATATTCGATGCCGCCACCGTCGATGCCAACGACAACCACACCTTCATCGACGACGAGAAGTACGACATTTCCGACCAGCACCTCAGCGTGAACAACGTGGAATTCGAGATCTAACCTTTTAGCCCCGATGCAAGAAGTTAAGATTAAATGCCCTGAGTGCAATACCTTGCTGAGCGTGAAGAACACCAACAACGAGCCTGAGGCTACGGTAACGTGCCCCAAGTGTCAGTCTATGCTTCGCGTCAAGTTCGGCAAGCAAAAGCAGTCAGAACCTGAAACTCCCCCTCGCCGCCCTATGGGCGACGGGGGTGAGACCGTTATAGGAGAACCGACCCTGCGCAGGTCACGATTCTACCTGAAAGTAGCAGGACAAACCTACCAGCTGACCGACGGCATCAACACCATCGGAAGGCAGGCCAGTTCGTCGAGTGCCAGCATACAGATAGCCACCAACGACCACAAGATGAGTCGGCACCACGCAGAAATAGAAGTGCTGCGCTATCCTGGAGGCATCACCCGTGTCAAGGTGAAGAACTGGCAGAACAAGAACAGCACATGGGTGAACGGCGTTGAGCTGAAAGACGACGAGACCCTTATCCTGAAAAACGGATGTCGCCTGAAATTAGGCGAGACAGAAATGTTCTTCGTTACGGAGAACGAGAATTGAAACAGAAAATCCAAGTACCCAACTTATGAAATACAAACTCTATCTACCGCAGGCCATCAACGAGATGGGCAACCGAAAGAACCAGGAAGACACCATCTTCCCTGTTCTGGGTGAAGCCACTGCCGACAGCCGGCTGTTCATAGTATGCGACGGTATGGGCGGATACGAGAAGGGCGAGGTAGCCAGCGACACTGTGGCCAGAGCCATCAGCGACTACCTGTTACGCCACTGTAACCTGGACGAGCCGCTGAGCGACCATGCCTTCGGAGCTGCATTAGCCGCAGCCTTCGATGCCCTCGACGAAGCCGACCCGCAAAGACAGAACCTCATGGGCACCACGCTCACCATGCTGTGCTTCCACCGTGGAGGCTGTCTGGC